>Ga0115002_10003795_pt1 | contig 18692 bp, 14 predicted proteins | sample ArcticOcean_MG_C_8_FD_89576 | JGI IMG/M metagenome (GOLD analysis project Ga0115002, IMG submission 89576) | Marine microbial communities from western Arctic Ocean - ArcticOcean_MG_CB11_86 | ecosystem: Environmental > Aquatic > Marine > Oceanic | place: Arctic Ocean: Canada Basin | collected... | reverse complement strand
CGATAACTTCGGCACGACAGGCGAAGATCCATCGCACCCCGAACTACTCGATTATTTAGCGACTGAGTTTCAACGTGATGGTTGGTCTCCGAAACGGCTGATTCGTCGTATTGTCTTAAGCCGTGTGTATCAATTGGAAAGCATTTATCAATCAGAGAATAATCAACTCGATCCCGATAACAGATTCTTATGGAGACAAAATGCTCGCCGGTTGGAAGTGGAACCGTTGCGAGACAGTATTCTTGCCGTCAGTGGGCAGCTCGATAGGAATCGTCCGGAATCTTCACCTATTGCTGGCATGAAAGACCGTGAGCTGAATTCAACAGTTCGCCTATCTGTCGAACAATTAGATTTAGTTCAACGAACGATTTATCTACCGATCGCTCGGTTTCATCTGCCGGAAGTATTGGAAACGTTCGATTTTGCTGACCCAACGATGGTTGTGGGGAAACGAAATGCACGCACGATGGCCTCGCAACAGCTTTTCTTTTTAAACAGCCCTTGGTTGTTTAAAAAGTCTACAGAAGCGGCAAAACGGCTGTTAGGGCAGCCTGAATTGACCAATTCTGATAGAATGGTCTTAGCATTTCGGCGGTTCAACGGACGGCATCCCGCCGCGGATGAACTGGCTGTATTACTGGAATATTTAGAAGCCGGTTCGATTGAAACCGCTGTTTCTGACGATTCAAAGAAAAAGAATACGACTGTCGAGAAACTTGTTCTCTGGCAGCGAATTTGCCAAGCAATTTTTGCGGGTGCGGAATTTCGTACCGTTCAATAATATAGAAAAGGCATTTCAATGTTGAATGCAAATTCAATTTCGCGTCGTCAGTTACTGCGATCGACGTCTTGCGGCATTGGCTATTTGGCTTTGAATTCGGTGGCTGCAGAGGGTTCGTCCGCTGAGAAGGAAAATCCGCTTGCTCCTAAGCCACCGCATTTTGCCCCTCGTGCAAAAAGAGTGATTTTCTTGTGCATGCGCGGTGGCCCTTCGCACATGGAGACGTTCGACTACAAACCCAAACTGAACGCCGATGATGGCAAGCCGAGTAAAAACAAAAACCAGAAGTTTTTCGGCTCACAATGGAAGTTTCGTCGGTATGGGGCCAGCGGCCTGTGGATTTCCGATTTAATGCCTCACACGGCCAAGCACGCCGACAACCTTTGCCTGTTAAACGGCATGCACACCGATAGTAACGAGCACGCCGCGGCACTCACGCAGCTGCACACGGGGAATGCTCAATTTCATCGGCCATCAATGGGGGCCTGGGTGCTGTACGGTATGGGGACTGAAAATAGCAACCTGCCCGGATTCATCTCTATCAAACCGCCTGTTATTTTAGGTGGTGCCAGAAACTACGGCAGCGCGTTTCTTCCATCCATCTTCCAAGGAACGCCGTTAGGGACGATGTCGAAGTCTGTTGTACAGGCAAAAATTCCCAACTTGGCACACCCACAAATCCATCAAGCCGATCAACGTAAACAACTCGATTTAATTCAGCAAATGAATCGCAAACTGCTTTCCAAACGTGGGCAAGATCCTGCTGTTGACGGTTTGATTGCATCCTATGAACTTTCCTATCAAATGCAATCGGCGTTTCCCGAAGTTATGAATGTTACTGCTGAGACTCAGGCGACTCTCGACGCATATGGCATCGGTGAGAAAAAGAAAACCAACGATTTTGGGCGACAATGTCTATTGGCTCGTCGGTTCGCCGAAGCCGGTGTACGGTTTATCGAACTCACCCACGACAATTGGGATCATCACGGCGGTGTGGCCAAAAACATGCCTGCGAAATGTGGTCAAATCGACCAGCCGATTTTCGCCCTACTGACCGACCTCAAACAACGAGGCATGCTCGATGACACCTTGGTGGTGTGGGGTGGTGAATTTGGGCGAACCCCCGACGACCCACGCGGCGATGGACGCGGGCATAACAATAAAGGTTTCACCATTTGGCTGGCAGGCGGCGGGGCAAAACCGGGTTTCGTTCACGGAGCAACCGATGAATACGGCTACGAAGCTGTCTCGGGACGCGTCCACATGCACGACCTGCACGCGACCGTTTTGCATCTACTTGGTCTCGAACACACTCGCCTAACCTACCGCTACGCCGGCCGTAACTTTCGCCTGACCGATGTCGCAGGCAATGTGGTGAAAGAAGTCTTGGCGTAAAGGGAACAGGACTTTTTTTAGGGCAGAGTCTGACAGATGAGCGAATTTCGTTGAGCCGCTGAGTAGACTTGTTCGCTTTTGAATGATTGGGAGCAGGCCGTTCAAATGTCTGAAATGTTTTCGCACATTCCTCAGGCAATACTGCCGTATTATCGTCAGTTGTCGGTTGCTGTTCTGTTGAGTGGACTATTTCAATTTTGCTGTTTGTTGCTGAGGCATCGATTTCATCTCTGCGATGTCGCCTCTCATTTTGCGCTGTTTGCTTTTTGTGTTTTGTGCTTTTTTGCAGTTGTTGGACTCGGCTTGAAACTCCGCTGGCAGACAATCTGCCACGCAGCTTTAGCGGGGCTGTGTTTGATGTATGTCTCGGAATACTTCAGTCGCGTTGAGTACACCAAAAGCCCCTCCGGGCCAGTTTGTACGATCATGAGTTACAACGTGCATACTCAAAATGATAACCGAGACGAAATTCTAAAATACGTCCGCCAGATTAGCCCCGATGTTGTTCTTTTCATGGAAGTTGATACGCGCTGGAAAAAAGCATTAAGCAGTCTGAACGATCTTTACCCTCACTCTCAAATGTATTCTCAACCGGACAACTTTGGGATGGCGATATTCTCGAAACTTCCAATGGACGTAGAAACAAAATTTTCTACCGATTGGCAAGTTCCAATGTTTGATGCGACAATTTATTTAGGCGACGATCAGTTACGCCTCATTGGCTTACACACCTTGCCACCGTTAAGAGACAGCTACTGGACCCGAAGCCGTAAGCAGGTGGAAGTCGTGTTGAGGATGGTTCGGCCCGGTGAAAAAACAGTCCTAGTAGGAGATATCAACTCCACACCGAATGGAATACTGTATCGGGAAATTGTCAATTCTGGAAAACTTAAACCGACCGGTTGGAAGCGGTGCCTCTCGCCCACTTGGGGTCCACCAATGGCTAGCCTTCTGCAACTTGACCATGTCTTTGTTTCTGAAGGGGTTCAAGTTCTGCATGATTCTCTCGGGCCGAGACACGGCTCGGATCATCGTCCTGTGATGACAACAGTTTCGCTGGAGAACAACGAGAGTTCGTAATCAATGGTACTATTCACGAGGGTAAGGTCAGAATCCTGCTGACCATCCCACATTGGCTTGTTTTTTCCAAATTCGCCAGGTATCATGTTCTACATGCGACAGGAAAGATTACCTCATAGATTTCGGATTCTGCCAGCCATCTACGGCTTGGGCTTCACCTGACTGCTTTCTTAATAACAGTCGGGTTACTGTTCCGATCTATCCAGCGCGACGCTGACGGTTTTTAGCGCGCGATCTCAGGTTTCCGAAAACAGTGAGTTTTATTCCTCACGCCCTCTCAATGCCCCGAAGTACGCGATGTCTTTTCTGCTGCCTCCCATTTACGGACAAGAGGGCAACACTCCTTTAGACATTGAAGTTGTCGCCAACCCGACAGAGACTGCGTACGACTTGGATGTATCAAAATGAATTTACTAAAGGCCCAGCCATTCTTTCACGAAATTTTATAATAAGTGAGGCAGTCATGTATCGCCCCAGATCAACCAAAGTGTTTTGCAATTCAGAGACTTTTACCCGTCGCGGCTTCACTTTGATCGAATTATTGGTGGTCATCGCGATCATCGCTATCCTGGTCGCCCTCCTGTTGCCCGCGGTGCAACAGGCGCGAGAAGCGGCAAGACGCACGCAATGTAGAAATAACCTGAAGCAGATTGGTCTGGCTCTTCACTCATTCGAATCCACTTACGGACGTTTCCCAGGCGCGGGGCAAGCTAAGCGGGGGGGCACCGGTCCAAGCGCTGGTCAAAACGTCTTCTTTAACGAAGATGGAAATCTCGAGAGTCTCGGCGACGCGTCTCACTCATTCCAATTGCTGATTCTTCCATACATCGAAGACGCAAACACGTACAACCTGATTAACTACAAGTACCGTTACGACTACTCGGCTACGGCTCCAGAAGCGCCGACGAATCAGCAGGCTGCAAAGTCCGCCGTATCGACCTACATTTGCCCGACAACTCCACGCAGCACACTGGTTGATTCCGAAGGGTACGGCTATACGGATTACTCAGCACCTGTCACGGTTCGGCCAGGGCTGAGTGGGATTCCCACCCAGACTCGATACAAGTGCGCCCTGAATGGTGATACCGATCGCACGATCAAACGAATCACTGACGGTACAAGCAATACGGTTGCCGTGGCAGAAGACGCGGGTCGAGCCGACACGTCAACGGGTGGTTTTATGGTTATCAAGCCGGAAGTCATGGACGACGGAACTCCCGTCAATCGGCGTTCCTGGGCGTGGGCAGATCCGGACAATGCATTCAATGTCGATCGGTTGGTCAATAACCACAAAGTACCGGCAGGTGGTCCTCCAGGCTGCACTTGGGATATTGTGAACTGTGGCCCGAACGAAGAAACATTCAGCTTTCACACTGGTGGCGCGAATGTCTTGTTTTGCGATGGAAGCGTGCACTTTGTCTCTGAAAGCATCGACGCTCGTCTCTTCACGGCGTTAATGAGCCCGGATGGCGGCGAGGTTGAAACTCTTCAGTAGTGTTGCACGGTCGCGATCGGCTCAGCTAGCTTTTTAACTCCCCATGATCTTTGGCTGACTGACTATTTGGGGCACGCTCATGTCGGTCCAACATAAACGTGGAGAGTTGTCCTGAGTACATGCTTTGCGTCGGGCTGATCGGTGCATATCGACGCCAGCATGCTAGTTTTTCGGCTTGAGATAAGTCTTTCGTTTTTGCAAATAGAACTTTGCGATGTTTACGCGAGTGACTTGCTTCAGTTCATAGCACATTTCGGTAAAGAGCAGTGAATCGTTTTCGGTGAGCAAAACTAATTGTCCATAAACGACACAAATCTAAAGAACGTCAAAGTAAACTTCTTGAGAAGCCAGATCAAGCCGTTTTCTTGACTGAACGTGCCGACTTCTAACCGTTATTACCTAGGCGGCGGTTTGATGGTTGCGTTGAACTTTGAATTCTGGAATACGCAACACCTCGGTCTCGCCGAGGGTGATGCGTTTCGGTTTAAAACCGTAGTGATCCAGAACTTTTAAGGTTGTAGCAGTTCGAGCAAACTTCTTATCGAATTCCCAGCCGGCTTCGGAAACTGGCATCTAAACTGGGTACTCGGTTTTCGTGCTGATCCCATAATGGTTTCAAGGCGAAGTTTGCAGGTGGTTTCGTTTGTTGTAATTGGTGGATGTACTGCCAAAGTAATACGGCATTTAACCCTTCTTCGATGGTTAAGTCTTCGATCTGCAAAGCTGGGTATTTGATAAGCATTTTCTGGAATTTGGCCATTCCAGACATAAGCGTCGCTTTCGCTTCATCGAGTTTACCCTGTTTGAACAGTACATCGCCTTGAAACAATTCGCGATGGGCTTCTACGGTTACTTGTTCCGCTTCAGATTGAGCACGGATTTTCCAATAACGGTAGTTGGTCGTGTCTTGATAGCGGTTCACCCAATGCTCTTTGAGTTTTATGCGATCTTTAAGTTCTTCCTCGATTTTCTTTTTGATTTCAGGTGAGCCTTCATCGTCTATGATTTCAACTTTCGTGCCGTCTGCATTCACTTCTATCGTAAGGCCATATTCCTCTTCGGCATATTGTTGGACGTCCCTGGTAGCCAATCTTAATACATCTTCGCGCTGAGCTTCCAAAATGACCCAGCCACCGGGCGACATCCATTCTTCTTTACCGTACAGCCCGGTCCATTCGTCAAAGCCCTGTTTCCAGGCTAGTTGAGTGACGGTGTCGAAAATACCTTCTCGCTGTAAAGCATCTGCGTATTCGAGTTGCGATCGATACGGGTACGATCGGAATAAAGCCCGCATCATAATGTGTTGCACACGGAAGTCTTCTCTGGCATTCGCAGCATGGAAGACACCTTTCGCGACGAGATAATTGTCTTTACCTTCCGGGTTGATTGCCTGATCAACGCCGTTATCGTATTTGGGGTCAGGATCGACTAGGAAGTACCGTCGGAATTGTCTCCATTCATCGGCACGACCAATTTTCTGGGAGTAAATGCGTCCCGATTCCCAATACAGTTCTGGGATTTTCTCGTTTTGCTTGATGCCTTTGTCCATAAATTTGGCACCTTCTTTGACCCAGTAATATCGGTCGGCGACCGCGTCCCATTCGGCAGAGACATTGTACGCCAAATTCCAACCTTGAAACTGCCATACTTTCATGTAATGCGGCTGCAACATAATGATGGAATCGATCGTGGTTCGAAGTTGGGCCCAGTTCTTGGTTTTTTGTTCCTCGAGTGCGTTAATCCATAATAAGTCGGTCGCAATGCCTCGCAGCCCTAGTAAAACAAGATTCATCGCGGCAGACGATGGATCGATATTGCCGAGTGTGCTTTCTCCAAGTTCATACTCGACTCTCAATTGAGCCAAACGGCCACCCGACTCGGCCTCCCCAGATGAAGGCATACCGAGATGGATGATGGGAGCCAACAGAACCAGGATGGCAACCAAATACACTACTTTTCGTTGTTTGGAAGTCATGTTCGTCATTTTGTTTCAAGCTCTCGAATTTTCAGACTAATATAACCAAGAAGAATACAAGGAATGAGGTAGGCCAAAGTCATCATCAAGCTGGGCAACAATGCCATGTTCCACGATACATCGAAACCGTTGGCGACGTACTTGCCCGTGGCGTAAAGACTGAAGTCTGGGATGATATATTTTGTGAGTAATAAGAACTTGTTCATGAATAAATCGATGGCTTGGATCAGTGAAGTGGCTGGACCTGCATCGAGTTCGGTTTGAGGATTCATGTGCATAATAATGCGGTAGATCGATTCAAGTGTTCCAGAACCTTGGATTTCACCACCAACCAGCCGTTCCATGAACTCGCGGAACCCTTGGCCGATAATGAGGAAGGTGAAAGTGAGCAGCGACCCGACTGGGCCTTTCAGGAAGCAACTTGCCGTCACGCCCAACGCAACGACTAAAACCATTTGCAACCATGTACCGAAGATCGACTTGAAATAGCCCGAGGCGAAGGGACGGTTCGGTTTGCGAACGAACAAGTCGGCCTGAGACATTCCTAGGTACTGGCCAGCGTCTAAGCACTGAACTTCAACAGTCAACGATCCATTATCGATGAAATCATTGAACAAGTCATAGGTGACATTTGCGTCTTTTTCCTCGTCGAATGTGCGAAATTCGCGGTCGATGACATCGACGTTTTGGCTGTATTCCTCGACGACAAATGGACGATGCTTGGCTTGTATATTCGTGGTGGGATTAATGAAGGTGTATTGAACCAGCAAGCTTTTCTCGATATCTCCTTTGTGGGTTCGGAACGCCTCGAAACGTGCTTCTAAAGTGAGCGCGTCGCCTAGGCTGTTGGGGTCGATGTTTTTGAAAGTCCAGATTGCACGGGCTTTCGTAGCCCCTTCAATATAACTCCGGTAATCCCAGACATCGCCAACGTTGATACCTTTCTGGGCATCACGGCCCTCTCGATCAATGAATGAGAGGCTGCCGTAAACGGGAACGCGAGAAATTAGTTCACTCTGAGCTCCAGCGGGAACTTGCCTGAGAATCCAGACATATCCGATCGTGCCCATGGCGGTTAATAGAATTGTCCCCACCGCGGCGAACCCGACGATGCGTCCCAAAACGACTTCGTTCCTGCGAACTGGTTTAGTGACCACGGTGTGGAGCGAGCGAGCCTTGATATCTTCAGGCAGCCCCCAACAGGAAAGTAATAGAATGACAGGCAGAATCAGCCAGCTTATTGACGTGAGTACAAAGCTGATGTAAGCCTTGGCTTGAAGGTCTGGTCGGTCGCCTGAATCTGAGAGAAACCATCCCCCAAACATGAACAGTGCGACAAAAACTGCGAAGACGTAAAGGGCCTTTCTTCGAATGGCCTCTTTCAATGTGAGATGACCAATGGCCCAAATCCTACGGCACGAGAGCTGCGTCCACTCGGAAGCCATGTCCGCGAGAGACTTTAAAACGTTTCCAGGGCCTTTTTTCCCTTGTGCGATTAGTGAGAATAAAAAGGTCAAACCCATGACGACTACGGCGAGAATCGCAATGGCTGACAGCCAGTGCAAAAACGCCGGGCCGATTTCATACGGTGTCGTATCAAACATGTTGCTGAATAATCCCTTTCAGGTTGATTTTACTCTGACCTGAATAACCGATAAATCGAATTAAATAACCATTCAAAAAAACGAGACGATTGTCTCGGAATATTACTCGCTATCAGACTGGGTCGCTTCTTCTGGAATAAAGCGTTGACCTGGTCGGTCTTCGCTTTCCCGAACTGTTTTCAGGAACAAGTCTTCCAAGCTGGCTGTGGGGTGATCGACTCGTAGAAGCTTGGCATTGTGACGAGCCAGAACTTCTTCAATCTCTTTGATTGCGGTGTCGTCGAGCTTTGAGGTCAACAGTTGAGATTCATCCTGCTCTTGTAGCAGCTCATCGACTTTGCCCATCACCTTGAGTTCGCCGCCGTAAAGAATAGCAATTCGATCGCAAACATCTTGGACATCTGCCAAGAGGTGGCTACACATGACGACGGTTTTTCCTTCGTCTCTGAGCTTTCGAATCATGTCCTTCATATCTCGCGTTCCCAGCGGGTCCAAACCACTGGTCGGCTCATCCAGCAGAACGAGATCGGGGTCATTGATTAAAGCCTGAGCCAAGCCAATTCGGCGGGTCATTCCTTTGGAATACTCTTTCAACTGTCGATGGCGAGCCTGATCGAGGCCAACCAGTTTGATGAGATGATCGGCACGTTCTTTTCTTTCCGCCGAACTCATATTGAACAGCCGACCATAGAAATCGAGCGTTTCGTCAGCATTGAGGAATCGATAGAGATACGATTCTTCCGGCAGATAGCCGATGCGTTCGTTCTTTTCGACATCGGTGGCGGGGCGTCCCAAAATCTCAATTTCACCTTCGGTGGGAAACAGCAGCCCCAACAAAAGCTTCATTGTGGTAGTTTTGCCCGACCCGTTAGGGCCTAGAAGTCCAAAAACCTCACCTTTTTGCACGTTCAGGCTTAAAGAATTTAAAGCCTGAACCTTTTTTCGACCCCAGAAATCTCGGTAGACCTTCGTTAGGTTCGATATTTTGATGACCTGTTCGTTTTCCATCAATGTGCCTCGGTTACAAATTCAATAAAGAGAGAAGAGTACGTAAAAAAAACCTGCTGAATTGAAATGAAAAACAGAATCCAGCGACCTGTCTACGACTTTCATCTCATAGAATGTTGGTTTTTTTTGAAAATCACTTTTATTCATTCCCCGCCCAGTCGCAGTGGATCAGATTCCAAATCAAATGAGGAACTAATCAAATGAGTAACTAGGAGGAAACTCCGAAGGCGGAGAACCTAATACTTTAAGTAGGCCGATTCGTACTTGCAACATCGGCACCCACTTAAAATTGGCTTCTCGCCCTTGATCGATCCGGTTATGACAGTTTCGAAAGTCTCGACAGTGGTTTTTTACCGTATTGGAGGAAAAACCAGGTGGTTTAGCGTCAGAAACGGGCCTTCCGCTGAGACAAGTATTCGACCAAAGCTGTGTCGAAGGGCATACTGGTATCTAAAGGCACGTAATCGATTCCCATGGAAAGGGATTCTGAGCGATATTGCTCTTTTAGCTCTTCAAGCGTGTTCAAATAGTCAGAACGCATGCTGTCTGCGTCCAATACCAGAGATTCACCAGTTTCCGGATCATTCAAATCGACCATGCCGTCGAATGGAAAACTGGTCTCAGCCTCGTCAAGTATGTGAAACAAAATCACATCGTGACCGGCGTACCTTAACATGTGTAAGCTTTCAATGACCGGTTCTGGGTCGGTCAGCAAATCGGAAAATAGGATCAACAAACTCCGGTGTTTAATCATCGAAGCGATTCTCTTCAGGTTTGCTGCAATCTCTGTCGGGCCGCTTGGTTTCGAACGCGACAACAAGGCCAGTAAATTGCCCAGTTGAGTACGTTTGCTTTTGGCGGGCAGGCTTCCTCGAATTTTTTCATCAAAGGTAATCAACCCAACTGGGTCTTGCTGATGAATCATCAAATAAGCAATTGCGGCAGCGAGACAGACCGCATAATCGAACTTATTCAATTCTTGGCGGTAGGTATACGCCATGCTTTCAGAGAGGTCCATCAGCAAAAAAGCAGTGATATTCGTCTCAGCCTGATATTTCTTGATGTAGTACCGATCGGTTTTGGCGTAAACCAACCAGTCAATATCTTTTGGGTCGTCCCCCTGCGAATAGCGGCGGTGCTCACTAAATTCGACACTAAAACCGTGGAAAGGGCTAGTGTGTAGGCCGCTTAAAAAACCTTCAACAATGAACCGGGCACGCAAATCGAGCCGGCTAACGGTGCGGATAATTTCGGGTTTCAGATAATCCTCTGCCGTTCTCACGAAGGTCTGCTCCTGATAAAACTGCCGAATTCATCTCCTTAAAACGACTTGCAGCCACGGTCACTCGTATTTTGGAATCGCCGGTTCAGGGATTTCTTCCAGTAGCCGAGAGATAATTCCTTCACTGGTCAATCCTTCGGCTTGAGCTTGGAAGTTTGTTGAAATTCGATGGCGTAAAACGGGAATGGCCACTTTCCGAATATCGTTTAATGATACGCTCGGGCGTCCATCCATGGCGGCCATTGCTTTTCCACCGCTTAGCAAGAATTGCCCTGCCCGCGGGCCAGCACCCCAATCGACCATATCTTTAATAAATTGCGGGGCCGAGCCATCACTTGGACGGGTGGCTCGCACCAAGCGTGCAACATAGTTGACGGTCAGCGGGCCTGCTTCAATCTGGTTGATTTGCCGCTGTAGATACAGAATGGACTTAATGGAAAGAACCTTGCGAATATCCGGCGTTTCTCCGGAATTCGTGGTGTTCAGAATTTCCTCTTCTTCTTCCAAGCTAGGGTAATCGACTTTAATGTTGAACATGAAGCGGTCCAACTGGGCTTCAGGCAGCGGATACGTGCCTTCTTGTTCGATGGGGTTTTGCGTGGCAATTACAAAAAATGGATCGGGCAATTCATAGGTGGTTTGCCCCACTGTCACTTCCCGCTCTTGCATCGCTTGCAACATTGCTGCCTGGGTTTTCGGCGGGGTTCGGTTAATCTCATCCGCCAATAAGATATTCGAAAACACCGGCCCCTTCACAAATCGAAAATCGCGCCGGCCCGTTTCTGACTCATCAAGTACGTTGGTTCCGGTAATGTCGGAAGGCATTAAGTCGGGTGTGAATTGAATCCGCTTAAACGATGCATCTAAAATTTGAGCAATCGTGCTAACGATCAGCGTCTTTGCCAATCCAGGAACACCCACCAACAGGCAGTGCCCGCGCGTGAATATGGCAGCAAGTATTTGTTCGATCACCGCATCCTGACCAATAATCACCTTCTTCAACTCGGTGACCGTGAGATCATGGTGCTTGTTGAACTTTTCCAGAAAATCGTCGAAATCTCTTTTTTCTATAGCCAAGTCGATCATTCTTTCTGGAAAATGGAGTGAAGGGGATTTGCCTTTGGTCGTTCCAAAATTCTATGGCTGTGAACGTTAAGGATCAACCAGTCCGGCACTCATCATCTTCTGAAGAGCCGTATTGACGCATTACTCTCCGTTCCCCAAATTCTTCGGTTGAGTCTAATTTTGGAGTCAGTCAACGAATTATCGACGGCATGAAGGGGCTTTCCCCACTCAATTCGGGAAGATACGGTTTTCACAAGCATTGATTCTGCAATAGCTTGTGGGAATCGAGACGATTTATGTGAGACTAGATAAACTCGGTGGTCAGTAGCTGAATTTTCGATTCTAAGTGTTACAAGCATCCGCAAACCAATTCGGAGTGCATTGAAGCAGGCTCACTAAAACGGTCGAATCGAATAGAGGAAGCGGGCATTCCACACTGCCGTTTAGCAAGGTCATTTCACTCAGCCTTTTCAGATTTCGATGCCTAGCAACAATCTCAATATGCATGATTTCCCATTGGATTGGATCGATTCAAAGGGGAATAATTATTCGAGAAGAGTGTTTATGTATCTTCACTTCTTCGAAATCAGAAGCTAGAATGCGACCGTGCTAAATTGGTGAGAGCTGAACACAAGGGATGATTAGGTCAACATCCTACGTGCTGAATGGGTGGCTCTCGGCAGGCTGGGATGTTTGCGAATCGTTTTTTATTATCACCTGGAAGATCTACAACACGAAACTACAACAGTGACGTCGATGTTAGTTCGAAGGTGACCAGTTATCCCGGCTATGGAGGTACCCACTGTGACCCGATTGACTCGTTTGTTTGCTATTCTCACTCTTTCGCTCGGGTTCAACTCAGCCGCAATCGCCCAAGATGGCGGTTCCGAAGTCATCATCATGCAGTCAGGTGCGGATGAACTGCTGGCCGACATCGAGTACCTCGTCGGTTTGGCCAAAGCCCCATTGAATAAACAATGGGACAACTTAAACGGCACGATCGATTTTTTCCTCCCCGGCATCGACAGAACAAAAACGGTTCGCATTGATGTCCTTTCTGACAACAATGGAAAAATCCGCTACCGGCCCCATTTCCCGATTAAGAATATTAAAGATTTCGAGAAATTGAATCTCGTTCCTGCAGGTATCACCGTCAAACGATCAGGTCGAGGTTTTTATAAGCTGGGTGCAGCATTCACCGGCTTCATGCGGTATCAAAACAAGTACGCCTCCATCGGTGAATTGGCAAACGATGTCCCCAAAAATCTTGCTGATCCTACAAAAGCGATTGCCGCTCTGGTCGCTAAAAAATATGACTTAGCCCTACAGGTGAAAAACGATGCAAAAGGCCAAGCCGACAGAAAAAAATCAATCCAGGAACTGAGGAAAGAGTTACTCTCAGCCGTTAAAAAACAAGACGAAGAAGCCGACGACCAGTTCTCAATGAGAAAGATGTTGCTCGAACATCAACTCGACGAATTGGAACGATTTGTGGTTGAATCGGAAGAAATCGTGCTAAGCTGGTCCACCGACGTGAAGGAAAAACAAGGCCGTTCGGAAATCAAACTCTCGCCGTTGGCAGGCACGACGCTGGAAGCCTCTGTCAAACAGTTGGGACAATCAGCCAGCCTGTTCGCCAATGTCCCCCGCAGTGACGATGCCATCTTCAACTTACGGCTCAATCATCCGCTCGACGATTTACGAAAAGCCCATTTCACTGAGTTCTTTGAAAAACTACAGCCGATGATCGCGAAAAAAATCGACGAGCAGAAAGAACTTTCTGACGGCGAAAAAACAGCGAGCAAGAAAATCTCGGAACATGTGTTTGACATGCTTAACGCGGGCACTGAAGCTGGATTGATCGATGCCTTTTTGCAAGTCACTCAAGACAAAGACGACCACAAAGGCCTGCTTGATGCCATCAAAGTTGTCGATAGTGCCCCTGCCCTCGAAATTTTGAAACTCCTGCCCGAATCAAACAAAAAGAACTCCGTGAAAATGGACGTCGATAAAGTAGGTGAAATCGCCATCCATGAAGTCGTACTTGCATCGAGTCCGGTCCTTGATCTCGAATCGATCTTGGGCAAAAAGGAAGTCACCGGCCATGTCGCCGTGAGTAAAGACCAAGTCTGGTTTTCTGCTGGAGAAGGGTCATTAGAACAATTGAAGGCCGCTCTCACCGAGACTGCCAAAGAAACCGATGAGTCGCAGAAAGCAGTGTTTGTTGATCTCTACGCTCAGGCAGGGGCCTGGCTCAAAATTATCGACAAACGTCGTGGTGAAACAGGTGACGTCAAACTGCGAAAACTGGCGTTGGAAGCTTTTGCAGGGGGAGACGACATTCTGACATTCACCCTCAAACGGGTTGATAATCATGTCGAAGGAAAATTCCTTGCTGAAGAAGGCATTCTGCGATTTTTCGGCTCAGCAATCGCCCAGTTTTCGAAAGATAACTTAGAGTAAAGCTTGTTTCACTTTAGGTTGTTTTACGAGACAGCACTTTTTGTACTTCTTGCCCGATCCACAAGGGCATGGGCTGTTGCGTTGCGGTTGATGACTCTCCGGGAAAATCTCTTGCCGCGAGTGTGATCGTCGTTCAGCGTTCAGTTGATGCATCACATTTGCCGCCGGTCGTTGGTTTTGTAACTCAACAGCCATTCGCTTCATGTACGGGTCAATGTAGTTGAAGAACTTGCGGTAGCCTGCACATAAATAATTTAGCCCGTCTTTCCCGTCGGGTGTTTTTAGAATTCGATTTTTCGGACATTCCCCGTTACACATAAACAGCACTTCGCAATCGAGGCAATACTGCGGCAGAGTTTCTCGTTTGTCTTTCCCGAATTGCTGTTGCCTATCGGAATTCGCCAATTCAATAATCGGCAAGTCTTTGATGTTCCCTAGCTGATACTCGGGAGTCACAAAATGATCGCACGAAAACAAATCGCCGTTGTGCTCCATCGCAAGTGCCCGGCCACATTCTTTTCGGAACACGCACAGGCTTGGCTCAATTCCCATCCAAGCAGAAAGTGCCTGGTCGAAAATTTGCACAAACACTTTTCCCACATCGCGTTTGATCCATTCATCAAACACTTCAACTAGAAAATCACCAAACTGCTCGGGTAAGACGCTGCGCGAGCTCACACCCAATTCACGATCTGTCTCAGAGAGATTTGTGTCGGCGGCCACTCTTTCCGGCGTCATCTCGGTCAGTTGTTCCATAATTGGAATGAACTGGATGAAATCGATGCCGTTGTCGCGTAGATAAGTGTAAATCTTCTTACCGTGGCTACCGTTGTGCCGATTGACGACGGTGAGCGCGTTGTACTCCACGCCGTGCTTTTTTAGCAGTTTTAACCCGTTGAGCACTAAAGTGAATGTCGGCTGGCCTTTTTTGTCGTAGCGGTATTTATCGTGCAGTTCAGCAGGGCCATCGATCGAAAGCCCGATGAGAAATCCATTTTTACTGAAAAACTCACACCATCGGTCATCCAGCAAGACGCCGTTGGTTTGTAGGGCGTTCGTGATCGTTTTACCAGGCGGCTGATATTTCTTTTGAAGCTCGACGGCTTTCTCAAAAAACTCGACTCCTAGTAATGTTGGTTCACCTCCTTGCCAAGCGAATGTGATTTCTGTTTGGTTTTTCGGCTGCGCGGTAATGTATTGTTCGATGAATGTTTCCAGCATCTCATCGGTCATTCGCCAGCGTTCAGACTGCGGATACAGTTCTTCCTTCTGCAAGTAGTAACAATACTCGCAATCGAGATTACAGATCGGCCCAATGGGCTTCTGCATCACGTGCAGACCTTGTTGCGAGAAATCGATAGAAGGCATCGTTTTAATATCTATTCGTTGAAACAGAAGTAAGCGAAACGATTACAATTTCAGCTGGTAATTTGTCAAAATCGAATTATTGTGTGCCACTGGCTCTGCCAGTGCGAATTCAGAAGACGGGTTCAAATGCGAAACACTGGCACACTAATTCTATTTCTTTCGATGACTTAAAATCAAAAACCAAAATCGTAATCGTCGATATTATCTTTCGTAAATCGAATCGGATCGGAAAGAATTACCATTGTTGAGTCTTTTTCACTGAAAACTAACGGCCGATGTCCTTCAAATTTCATTCCCGGCTTCAGTTCGGTTCCTTCAACAACAGCTTTTGCGACTCGAATTGTTAAATCGCCTAAGTCACGTGGATCCCACAGATAGAAGCTTTGCAGGATCCCATCCTTGATGTACTGAGTCATTTTTCCGGGTGTGGTGTTCCCCGTCAGGGCAATTTTTCCCGCTTTACCGGCTTGTTTAATTGCTTCTGCTGCACCGGGCACTGAGTTTGAATCAAAGGCGATAATCCCTTTTAAGTTTGGATACGCGTTGAGCAACGTCTCCACTTTCTGCCGCGCAAGGTTTTCGTCTTCCTTTGTCACCACCGTTTCGACCAGCTTCATTTTTGGGTATTTTTCCTTGGCTCGTGCTTCGGAAAAACGGCGCCAGGAATTTAAGTTGTGGGCATCAAGGCTGGCGATAGCGATGGCCCATTCGCCCTGTTCGTTCATCTGTCCTGCAATGTCATCAATCAGTAATTCGCCCAGTTGTTGATCATCGACCTGATTGACCATAAAATCACGACCGCTTTCTTCCGCGTCGCTGTCCCAAGTAATGATTTTAATTCCTTGAGCTTGGGCTTTTTCTGCGAATCGCTTCAACGTTTTCGGTTGGTTCGGCGCGATGCAAATTGCATCGACGCCTTGACGAATCCAGGTGTCGATAAATTTATTCTGCTCGGCCCCGCTTGGTTCGGTTGGCCCGTCATAGATCAGGGTAATTCCCAGATCGGCGGCCGCCCGTTCCGCTCCCTTTTTACACGCCTCGAAGTAGGCAATGTTTGTCAGTTTCGGCAGCATGGCGATTACGATTTCGTCCGAATTCGAAGATTTCGTTGCCCCGCCCGATTGTTGAGCTGGCTTTTGATCCGAATTATTGCAACCGAGAATCCAACAACTGGCTGACAAGAAACAGAGCGATAAAATGAAATTCTTAGCCGTTAATAACATGGAGTCATTCCTGAGAAATTGTGAGTGGTATCGCAATTGTCCAAACCAGAAGATGATCCAGTGTGACGCAGAACGAACGAACTGGCAACTCATTCAATGAACTTACCGTCGTTCCTTACACGGTTTTTGAACTGGTAGTTCGATTGCCGAGTTGTTTTATCCTGGTTCCAATTGCCGGCGCGTGTGTATTTAACCAGACGCCGATCATCAGCAGTGTGCCCAGTAAGACAAACCGCAGGTGGCTAATTTCGAATGGTAAATTGTCGCGTCCCCATCCCGATGCACCACGTAGGCCTTCATTCAGCACCGCAATTAATAGCACCCCCATCGCAGTACCAAATACAGAACCTTTACCTCCTTCCACCCGCGTGCCACCTAACACGACCGCGACAATTACTTCGAGCTCTAGCCCAGTCATCGAACTGGCCGAGACCGAACCATTGCGGGCTGTAAAGCAAATTGCTGCCAGCAATGCCAAAAAACCGACTAAAGCATAAACCTGGCAAACCCTCAAATTCACAGGAATACCTGCATAACGGGCTGCAATGTGATTGCCACCGATCACTAAAACTTCACGTCTCAAGCGAGATAGCCCAAAATAGATTCCACCCAAACAGAATAACGAACCCACTAACACAGCCGACCCGGTAAAAGTGCCGAACCACTCATATCCGGGCACATCGAGAAACGGGGCCTTCTCCTGGTCGCCCATGATCACAAAGCACAGGCCGCGATAGAAAATCATCGTTCCCAAAGTGGTGATAATCGGCGGGATCGCCAATTGTGTGATGAGCAGCCCGTTGAACAGCCCCAAACCAACGGCAACGGCCAAACCCACAGGCAGTGCAAGATACCAGAATGTAGCCGTACCGGGAAAAGACGCCAAAACGCAGGCCACCAATGCTGTCATCGAACCCACCGAAAGATCAATGCCTGCCGTCATCAGCACAGCAGTCATACCGAAGGCCAACAGCATGATTGGCGCCGCCTGGGCCAACACGTCGGCGAGGTATAATTGAAAATATTGCACTCCGTCGCTAAACGAATCGAACGAAACTCCGCTTAATACGGTGAAGAATGCCAATTCAGCCAACAGCAAAGTTGGCAGGACGAATTTTCTCATCTCAGTTCTTCCAGCCGTTTTCGTTTAATATGAATTGCACAATCAAAACCGATGACTGCAATAATTAACCCGCCGCGGATGACATCTTGGTAATACGGATTGACCCCTGCGTAAATCAAAACCTCGCCAGTGAAGTACAAGAAGAAAGTTCCTAAAATAGTGCCCAGGTAACTCCCTTCGCCGCCAAAGATGTTCGTGCCTCCCAGGACAATCGCACCGATTACCTCTAATTCGAACCCACGTGCCATGCGGGCCGGTTCAATCACTTGCAGCCGGGTCACGTAAGTTAACGTCGCGATTCCCAGTAACAGTCCGCTAACAAAAAAAGAACTTTGCAACACTCGGCCCGGCAGTAAACCGTGCAATCGACAAGCTTCTTCCGAACTTCCCAAAGCCAACCAAGTTCGAGGCGTTTTTGAAAAGGACTCCCAGACTAGGGCCAGCACAATGGTGCACGCTAGAATTGTACCTGCGTATTCTTTTCCAGGTCCGTGATACAAGGCGTTCTGTACTGAAAGACTGCCGCCGAAATCAGAAATGAACAAGTCTGCTAATATAAGGGAAAAACCCCGGTAAAAGGTAAGCCCGGCCAGCGTTACGATGATGGCGGGAATTTTTAGTAGCCGAATCACCATTCCATTCCAGCAAGACAACAGCACGACGGCTAGAAATGTTCCGGCAAAGCTCATTGCTGGAGAAAACTCGTGATGGAATAGAATTCCAAATACGGTTCCTCCCACAACAATCAACGATCCAATTGATAAATCAATGGCCCCTGTGAAAATGATACCGGTTAACGCCAAGCCTGCCAGAACGAGTGGTGCAACGTT
>Ga0115002_10003793_pt1 | contig 18705 bp, 13 predicted proteins | sample ArcticOcean_MG_C_8_FD_89576 | JGI IMG/M metagenome (GOLD analysis project Ga0115002, IMG submission 89576) | Marine microbial communities from western Arctic Ocean - ArcticOcean_MG_CB11_86 | ecosystem: Environmental > Aquatic > Marine > Oceanic | place: Arctic Ocean: Canada Basin | collected... | reverse complement strand
CTTGTCATATTTGCGGACTTTACACCACAATAATATGTGTATAGAATATATCCAACAAGCCGATAGGAATTGTTTACTATGTTCGAACGCCAGCCTATTGGCGACGCAAGGCTTGCTAAGTCAATTTATTATCTCGCTACAGAAACTTTCGAAGGAAAGAAAAATGAAAAAGTTCTCAGCACTAATTTTGGTAGGGGCTCTAGCAATGATGCTTGCCGCCTGCTCTTCTGAAGAGGAGGCGCTTCCGACTTCGGCACCGGCTCCAACTCAAATTGTCGAAGTTGAAGATTCGATGGAAGTCTCGAAAACCATCGTTGATATTGCAGTTGAAGATGGACGCTTTGGAACACTCGTAACAGCTCTACAAACTGCCGGTTTGGTCGACACCCTAGCTGGTGACGGTCCTTTCACCGTGTTTGCCCCCACAGATGATGCTTTCGCAGCGTTACCTGACGGAGTTGTTGCCGGACTTCTCGAAGATATTCCTTCTTTGACAGAAGTTTTGACTTACCACGTGGTAGCAGGATCAGTTCTTGCTGAGCAGGTAGTTGGACTGGATTCGGCGACCACGCTTCAAGGTGAAGACGTGATGGTGAAAGTCGTTGATGGCGTTGTGATGATCGATGAGGCCAAAGTCGTAATAACCGACATCATCGGTTCGAACGGTGTAATCCATGTGATCGACTCCGTGATGCTTCCTTAGTCAGCTCCGTTTCCCCTCTTCCGAATAAGGAGAACGTGGCAAGAAGTAGACGAGTCGGAGAGGGGGCAAATAAGTTCATTTGCCCCCTCTCAATGCGGCGAAATATTTAGAGTAAATTCACCAATGAGCTTAGGAGTTTAAGGTGCTAGCAAACGAAATTAGAGTTGGATCGATTCAAACGGCAGTCTCACATATCCTCAGCGCAGTTGGTGAAAATCCCGACAGAGAGGGTCTTATTGGAACACCGAACAGGGTTGCCCGGATGTATGAAGAGTTGCTAGGTGGATATACGGTCGATCCAGTTGCTCTCCTCAACAACGCACTGTTCGATGCTGAATACGACGAAATGGTTGTGGTAAGTGGAATCGAATTTCACAGTCTGTGCGAACATCACATGCTTCCATTTTCAGGTGTTGCAAATGTCGCTTACTTGCCAAACCGGCAGGTTGTAGGTCTCTCCAAAATTCCTAGAATAGTCGATATGTATGCAAGGCGCCTTCAGATTCAGGAAAAGATGACTAAGCAAATCTCCGAGACGTTATCGACTCTTATCGAACCGGTAGGGGTTGGAGTTGTGCTTACCGCGTCACACATGTGCTCATCGATTCGTGGTGTTCGCACACGAGGGGCAAAGATGACGACTAGTTCGATGCTAGGCGAGTTCAGGACGAATCGTTCAATTCGCGAAGAATTTTTATCTCATATTCAATGCTAGACGACGGTGGAATCCAGTCGCTTCGACTGAAGCTTACCGGTGGCACCGATATTATTGCAGTTCAGATACGCTCGAAAATAGGAATTGAAAAATGATTGCAGTTCAGACAATAGCGCCGCGTGTAACCAACCGGCTGCGTACATATAACGCTGTGGCCGGACTGGTCCATCTCCTGCAGGCTGTTGCTGTTTTGTTGTTGACCAACGACTTCTCGATTCCTGTGACAGCGGTTTTCATGGAAGGTCCTCCCGGAACAGATGCGACGAAAGTCACCACTCTTTTTGATTTTCGGATTGGCTGGGGTGTGGCGGTATTCTTACTTATGTCTGCCACAGCCCATCTTCTCCTTATTACTCCTGGAGTTTTCCAGTGGTACGTCAGGCAGCTTGAAACTCGTAGGAACTACGCCAGGTGGATTGAATATTCGCTCAGCTCATCGCTCATGGTCGTGCTGATAGCGCTATTACCTGGTATTACCGACATTTCAGCATTGATAGCGCTGTTCGGTGTTAACGCTGCGATGATCCTGTTTGGCTTTTTAATGGAGAAATATGAACAGCCAGGAAATCCCTCATGGACTTCCTACTGGTTTGGCGTTCTTGCCGGTTCCGTACCATGGATAGCGATAGCCTTTTACCTTTGGACACCTGGGAGCATTGCAAACCCACCTATCTTTGTGTACGTAATATTCGTTTCACTGTTCTTGTTCTTCAACAGCTTCTCTCTAAATATGATCCTCCAGTACCGACAGACCTGGCGGTGGCGAAATTATCTTTACGGTGAGTACGTTTACATTCTTCTTAGCCTCACGGCAAAGTCGCTGCTCGCATGGCAAATATTCGCAGGAACACTAGCGGCTGACTAGAACACGACTGGCCTGTCGAACTAGGTTATATTTCGACAGATCGGACTATAGATCGGTATACCTTAATATTTGGGTATTCTCGTCGGAAAGTGTCATTCTTTGCAAGAAAAAGCCAAAGAATGACACGTTCCGCAGGCTCCACCAAATTGGCACTAAACTCGAAAAGCTCTCACAGAAATCCGGGGGGTTTTAGTTTAGCCGTTCCAATATCCGAAATTAAGTCGGCTATTGGAACTACTGACAAGAGGTACATTACTTCTATGTTGAACTGGCGGGAGTGCAAGGGAGTCGAACCCTCCGCGCACGCCGAAGGACGCACGCCAGCGGAGTTGAAGTCCGTGAGGCCCACCAGGACCCATCCACTCCCCCACTGATTTGTACCCATTTAGATTGGGAACTCAGCAAGATTACAGCGAGTTCTCACTAACAATGGGCAAAAAAAGACCCCAAAAGCCCAAACCTTCAGGGTCTTTTTACGATTGAAAAATCTGTTAGACAGACATTGCGTCTTCAAGTCGTGCCTGAAGCACGCTCTTTGGGACAGCTCCAACTACCTGCCCAACCGGAGCTCCGCTCTTGAAGATCAATAGAGTTGGGATACTTCGAACACCGTACTTAGCCGATGTCTCCGGGTTGAAGTCGACGTTCAGCTTGACGAATTTCGCCTTGCCCTCGTATTCACCGGCCAACTCTTCGACAACTGGAGCGATCATTTTGCAGGGACCACACCACTCTGCCCAAAAATCGACAAGTACTGGGATATCTGAGTCGATCACTTCGGCATCGAACTCGGCGTCTGTCACTTCCTGCGTTTTTGCCATTCCAATTCGCCCCTTAGCGATCATTCATACTATTACTGACCCATGAGGGCCAATTGAGAAAGCCGCTTTCATGGCGACCTTCGAAACATTCGATACAGGGACTGGCAAAAAAAGATGCCATCAGCCCTGCAATATCACACTTTATAGACTCGGTTAATCAGCTGCCACACCAGCTTCTTGCCCAGCAGGTACTGATTCGATTATAACTGTTGAATAACCTAATCCTGGCATCTGTGGTGTCCAATCAGCGGCTTCAAGCTCGTGCATCTTGGTTGCTAATTCGCCAAACAGCGTTGTTGACCCTACAAGACCAACCTGTGGCGATTCGAACACTGCCTTGCCCCTAGCAAGCACGTGGCCATCATCGCCCGTTATCTGAACAATGTCACCTTCATTCACACCGGCTATTTTAGCATCGTCTTCGTGAACTTGAATGAACTGCTCGCGTTCTACATAGTTCATATCAGCAGGTTTACGAACGACTACATCGCGTTCTGGCTGGCTGAGAACTCGACCCGGAGCAAATTTGAGCACATCAGCTTCGACCGATGTTAATAGCGCTGCGTAGTTCAGTGGGACGACGGTAATCTTGGAATCCTGATTTAATAACAAGATAGAAGAGTCTTCAACACTGGTCGGCCACTGAATACCACCCGACTGCAGTTTCTCGTGGGATAGACCGCTATACGTTGAAACGTTTTCGGCAATCTCGGTAAATACTTCTGAAGCCGAAGAATAGTCGAAGCCAGAGCCACCCATAACTTTAGCGATCGCGGATACGGTCTCCCAACCTGTTCGCTCCTCATGCCGAGGTTCAGCGGTAACCCTAAGAAGCTGAATTCGGCGCTCGACGTTTGTAACAGTCGAATTCTGTTCAGCATAAGTTGCTGCAGGAAGTACAACATCGGCGTGATGAGTAATTTCAGAATCTAAAGCAGCAGACACAACTAAGAAGTCGAGTTTTTCAAGTGCAACTGGCAGTGACTGAAGCGTTGGCGAGTAGCCAGATACTCCATCTGCCATTACAAGTGCAGCCTTGATGCTTCCAGAAGACATTGCAGGAATCATTCCGCCAATGCCAAGTCCGTTTTCTGACGGAACAACGCCCATGTCGCGTGCACCAACCGTGTTTGCGCCTTGGTAAAGCGGGTATATTCCGCCCGATACATTTCCGATGTTTCCTGTGATCGCAGCGAGGTTTACAACTGTATCGACCAACTGCTCGGAAGCGGCATCGTCGAGTCCGTCATTACCAAGCAGAATGGCTCCAGTGTTTCCTGCAGCAAATATTCTTGCAGCTCGTCGTATTTGGGAATCGTCTATTCCAGTGTCGCGAGAAACTTTTGCTAGATCGAATGTCCATAGAGACTGTTTGAGTTCGTCAGTTTGATCGAGTCGAGTTGCAACAAAGTCTTTATTTTCGAGAGCTTCGTCGAGGATCACACGGCTGATTCCAGCGATAAGAAGTGCTTCAGATCCCGGCTTCGGACGAAGCCATTCGGTCGCGTATCGAGTCAACTCTGTCTCCCGGGAGTCGATCACAACTAGTTTGGCGCCCTCACGTACTGCCTTCTTCGCAGGAACGGCAAGAACGTTTTGTTCTTCAGTTGGGTTACCAGCAACAACCAACAGGCTTTTCGATCGCTCAAGATCCCAAATTGGATTCGTTGCAGCGCCAGCACCAAGTCTAGTCTCCAGTTGGGACAACATTGCACTATCACTATTTAGTGCAGAATCTAAGTTGGCCGTCTTGAGTACAGATTTAGCGAATTTGGCTGCAACGAATTGGTCTTCGTTTGAGCCACGCGGTGATGTAATTACAGCGACTTCTTCGCCTGAGCGCCCGCCAAGACCAGTCTTGATCTTTTCCAGAGCCTCATCCCACGAAGCCTTACGTAGGATTCCGCCCTCACGAACATAAGGACGCTTTAGACGTGAACTATCGTTGGTGTATTCATATCCGAACTTACCTGTCATGCAGGCCTGTCCGTTATTGGCAGAACCAGCTAGATCAGCCTTGAATCGAACTACCTTGCCGAATTGGTTTACTTCGGCGATCATCTGACAACCGACTGGGCAGTTTGTGCAGACTGTTGTTACTTCCTTGACTGCTTTTTCCCATTTATAGTTCCGCTCGGTAAGCGAACCAGTTGGGCAAACATCGACACATGCTCCACAGAATTCACAACCCGATTCGAGTAGCGATGTTCCGTGCGCCGTACCAACAAGAGCTACGCCTGATCTAGAAGTAAGTGTAAGTGCCGTGTCGAAGCGAACTTCATCACAAACTCGCACACAACGTGAGCAGACGATACACAGATTGTAATCACGGTCGTAGAACGGATCGTCCGAGTGAATCGGCAGATCGCGCCGGTGGTAGTTCAACGGCGTGCGTAAGTCGAGTTCGACCAATCGCACTGTGTCTTTAAGCTCACATCGCTCGTTCTTAGGGCAAATGGTACAACGGTCAGTAACCGTTACGTGGCGTTGGCAAATGTCCTGCGGGCCGCATAACTCAATACGGTGGCAGGTGAGACAGCCGTGCGGGTGCTCAGTCATCAACAGTTCGATTACATTACGACGAAGATCCTGAACGGCTTCGCTGTTAGTCGTAACCTCAGCATCCGCCATTGGAGGAGTCGTGCAGGAAGCGACTGTCATCTTTCGACCGTTCGCTTCAACCTCAACCATGCACGCCCGACACGAGCCTTGTGGCTTCATCTTCGGGTAGTAGCAGAGATAAGGGATGTAAATATCCTGATCCAGTGCCGCCTGCAGGATCGTTTGGCCTTGTTTTGCGATTACGTCGCGACCATCAATCTTGAAGGTAGTTCCATCGGCCATGCAGAAATCTCCGAACGTTTGGGCTTTTAATGTGGATCTAGACTAAGGGCGTGTACGGGTAGGAAGAATCATCGTGCCGTCACCGAAAACACCGCCCGGGGCGTTTTTTCCAGCTAGACATGATTCGATCTCATCTCCGAAATACTTCAGTGCCGATGCAATCGGGTTGAAGCCAAGCTGCCCGTGTCCGCAGAGGGAACCGGCTTTCATGCTTGTACCAACTCTCTCAAGTAGAGCAAGGTCGGCAGATTTGGCTTTGTTCTGGCACATTCTGTCTAGAATTTCGAGCATATGAGTGTTACCAAGTCGGCAAGGGAAGCATTTTCCACAAGACTCGAACTGGTTGAATGCAATTAGTGAGCGCAATAGGTCGACAACGTTTGTGGTCTCGTTACCGACGATTATTCCGCCAGAACCGATAGATGCACCAGCCGCAGACATAGCGTCGAAGTCGATCATGGTGTCGAAGGCTTCTTCTCCAAGCAGACCGTTCAACGGGCCACCCGCCTGAAGCACTTTAATTCGCTCACCTACAGAAACGCCGCCACCTATTTTTTCAAGCACCTCACGGATGGTCATGCCCATCGGCACTTCATACATACCTGGGTAAGTGATGTGCCCCGAGAGACAAACAATAGCTGTGCCAGAAGTGGTTTCCGTACCAATACTCTTAAACCAATCAGATCCATTTCGGACTATTTCAGGCACGTAAGCAAGCGTCTTGACGTTGTTGATATTTGTCGGCTTCTGCCAAAGTCCTGCAGCGGCCGGGAACGGAGGCTTGAATCGCGGAGTTGATCGCTTACCCTCGATCGCTTCCATCAAAGCTGTTTCTTCACCTGCGACGTAAGAATCACCTGTAAGTGAAACTTCCATATCGAATGAGAAGTCCGATCCTAAAATGTTCTTACCTAGTAATCCCGCATCGTAAGCAGCGGAGATAGCTTTTCGAGCCGATTCGATTGGCAACTCATGACCAGTGCGAATGAAAATGTATCCGTGAGTAGATCGAGTGGCATAACCGTTGATAATGAGACCTTCGACAAGCGTGTGAGGATCATTCTCAATTATTCCCTTGTCGTTGAACGCCCCTGGATCGCCCTCTTCGCAGTTGCAGAGAACGTACTTCACTGGAGCTTTCGAGGGAGCTAGGAAGCTCCATTTCACACCGGCAGGGAAGGCAGCGCCGCCACGTCCTCGTAGTCCAGCCGCTTTGATTTCATTGACTATTTCTTCGGGAGTCATTTCCGTGAGAGCACGGTTCAGGGCTGTGTAACCACCGTTTGCAACATACTGAAGTAAATCGTGAGGATCGGTATCGCCAAAGTTCCGAGTTGCGATTCGCTGTTGAAGAGCCACCATAGGCAAGCTCTTCAGTTCAGGAAGATTTCCAACACCGTTTCCATCACCGCCTGAGTACGCGAATGCCCGCTCGGTAAGGGGCTCGCCATTCTTTACATGTTGCTCAACAATTTTCTGAGCTTCTTCAGGTTCAACGTTTCCGTAGTAAACCCTTGCACCGTTTGGCATCAAAATATCGATTTGCGGTTCTAGGTACATCAGACCCAATGCGCTGACCATCGAAACGTTGGCATTTACGCCTAGCGATTCGACAGAAGATCGAAATGCGTCGAGTACAGCATCAGCACCAACCGCCTGACCAGAAGTGCCGCCGCCTATCCTGATCCATGCAGTATCACCTGAGGTCAACTCTTCCCAGCGTGTTTTTGCGCGGGATTGGAGTTCTTCGAACGGCGTTGTCATCGGTTATCTGGTCCTCTGATCCTCTGGTGCTCTTGATCTACTAGCTTGTTAGCTAGCCGTTTAGGCCTCGAAGCTCTCGTGCGATATTCGCAGCGGACTCCGGTGTCTGTTTTCCGATCAGATGATGATTAATTGCGATAACCGGACCCTGCGCACAGGCACCCAAACAGGTGTTGTACTTCAGAGTGACTTTGCGGTCGGGACTTTCGCCCTCTTCTTTGATTTCAAGAGCAGCGTGCACTGAATCTAGAATAGCTTGCGCCCCAACAACGTGGCAGGCAGGGCCCCAACACACATCGAGCGTCTTATCGCCGGGTGCTGTAAAACGGAAGTTCGTGTAGAACGATGCAACGCTCCACACTTCGTTGATAGTTTCACCGCAGAACGTAGACGTTTCTTTGATGGCTTCGTCAGGAAGATAGTGAATCGAATCCTGTATAGCGATAAGCGATGAAAGGACCGTTACCGTCGGCTGCGGTTGAGCGTTTAGCACTTGCCTGATCTGTTCACGTAATTTAGAGCTCTGCGCTGTCTCAGCAGTGGTCAAGTTAGCCTCAACAAAAAAGTAAGATATTCGACTTCGAGAATTGAATCACAATCGTAGCAGAGCCCAATATGCGAGACAACGGATTTTGAGAGAATTTTTGAGGTTCAGAAAAGTCGATACTTTTTGTACGCTTCCTGTGGATCCATGCCGTTTAGAATCATCATCCTGAGTTCACTTTCAGTCGACATGATTTCTTCAGTCTTGTCGAGAACCGACTCGATCATCGACTGGGGAATAACCAATACGCCGTCGATATCAGCAAGAAGCCAGTCGCCTGACGTGATCTCAACTTCACCTATTACGATCGGCTCGCCCATTGATTCCACTACCCACTTCCCTACTACGTCCTTCGGAGTGAAGTAGCGAAAGAACACTGGCCAACCGAGTTTTTTGATGAATTCAGAGTCCCGGTTGCCACCATCGACGACATAACCGAGCACGCCGCGATGATTCAGGGTTTCTGCTGAAAGTTCGCCCATGTGAGCAATCGTTGAGTCGTTTGGCTGGCAAACCAATACCGTCCCTGACGGAGCTTTACCTAGTAATCCGGTCCAGCTCATTAACGAATCGTCGTTTGAAATTGAATCGTCGATACGACCACTGCACGTCCAAACTGGTCCCGCAAGAGTCTGAGTATCGTCGAGCGGGCGTATGTCATGAGGCAACACGCAATTAGGGTGACCTATCTCTCTCATTACGTCAAAAACGGCTCCGGTGTAGCAAGCAGCAAGTCGTTCAGTGATGTTTTTCGCCAACGCAATTTCCTCTCAATAATCTAATATGCGCAATAGAATACGTTGATCAAGCTTTAACAGTCATTAACAAGCGGAGTCAGAGCGTGAAGATCACCTCAATTGAAACAATTCGAATCGAAGAATTTCCGGCAATCATATGGATTCAAGTAAAAACTGATTCGGGTCACATCGGATTAGGCGAAACGTTCTTCGGACCTCGGGCAGTAACAGGCTGCGTCCATGAAATGTTCGCACCAATGCTTATCGGCAAAGACCCTCTTGCTATTGAACGACATTGGCGAGACATGTTCGATATGGCAAACGCTTTCGGATACGCAGGAGCCGAAGCACGTGCAATTTCCGCGATTGATATCGCTTTATGGGATATCGCAGGGCAAGTCGCTGGGCAGCCTATATACAACATGCTCGGCGGCGCTTGTCGAGATAAAATTCGAACGTACAACACGACTGGCCAATACGGTGAAAACAAAGATATGGAGATGGCGATCGTGGACGCTGGCACGCTTGCAAAGAGCCTGCTCGACGACGGCATCACAGCGATGAAGTGGGCGTTCACCGATCAGTTCGCTGATATCAACCGAGGTACCCATATTTCAAATGAAGACATGAAGCTGTTATTGAAGCCAGTCGAGGACATCAGAGCTGCCGTTGGTGATCAGATAGAAGTAGCCAATGATGGGCACGGACGCTGGAACCTCAACTCGGCGATTAAGATCGGTAAGGCAATGGATCATCTCGACATGATGTGGCAAGAAGAACTCATTCAACCGACCAATGTCGAAAGCCACTTACGGCTTGCTGACGAAATCGAAGCTCCTATTTGCGTTTCTGAACGACTAATCAGCAAATACCAATTTAGAGAGTACCTAAAGGCAGGAGCGGCCGAAATCGTTATGCCTGACTTGATTTGGACGGGAGGCATTACAGAAACTAAGAAAATTTGCACAATGGCCGAAGCTGAACAGCGCCCTGTAGCCCCCCATGATATGACGGGCCCAGTAAATGTATTTGCCTGCGCACATATCTCAATGAACGCACCGAATGTGTTCCTTATGGAAAGCTGCCGAGCGTTCTACGGTAAGGGCGGCTGGTACGAGAAGGTTCTCGAAACAAACATCAAAGTGATCGATGGATACATGCTTGCTCCAGAAGGTCCCGGTCTAGGTACTCGGCTTCGAAAGGATTTGTTCAATAGATCAGACATCACTATCGAAGTCACCGACGAACCCGGACAACACTTCCACTGGGGTGGGCATGAGTCGCCAGTATTCGAGGTTGTTGGTGGTCGGGGCGAACGCCAAGTACGGTATCGAGAGTCATGGACAGGAAATGATCCAGATATGATCTCGGATGTACGCGATCGATAGTTAGCGCCAAGCAGTTCGGCCAATAACCGCTCAGATTCCCATGAAACGTTGGCAATTTGAACAGAAACACCGCTTTGAATTTGACGCGTGACTTGACGGCGAAAAACACGGAGGTGTGACTCAGTCATCCGCAGCAACGACGAGCCAGATAACTGGAAGTTTAACAGCTCATTACGGGTAATTTAAAGGGATCAATCTCGAGATCGAAGAAGGCAAGCGGATTCTTCAGACATGGAGGACGACAGAGTTCGAGGGTAGTGACCCCTATTCTTCTATTGAGGGTCACTCTTGAGCCAAATCGAAGCCGGTACAAAGCTAACTTTTCGCAATTGGAATATTCCCAACGATCAAGCTGGCGACTATGAGTTGGGCTGGAAAACGTTCTAATTCATGCCGATGAGCGACTAATTCTCGCATGGTGCGAATAAGTAAAACGCCTTATGCGTCTGGCGATCCAGCTCTAGCTGCAACCTCCAGGTCGACAGATCGGTCACGAGGCTGAGTCGGTGACATCACGATCTCTTCAATAACTGTTCGCCTAGGTAAAGTCGCACACAGCAAAATGGCTGCAGCAACGTCTTCCGGCATCATCATCGTTGCACGGGCGTCGGCATCTGGATTGTGAGGTCGCTTATTGAGAATTGGCGTATCAACTTCAGCCGGCAAAATCGTGGAAGCCCGAATACCTTTAGCATTTAACTCAGCATTAATGCCTCGCATCATGTTGTATGAAGCCGACTTTGCAGCGCTGTAAGCCGCTCCACCAAGCAATCCAGGGTGGAGTGCTGCGTAAGACGATGTCGTCACTACAGTTCCGCCACCGTTTTTGATCATCGAACCGACGACTGACTGAGTGAGTCGGTAAACTCCTTCGACGTTCACTTTGAATACGCTCGCCCATTCTTCAGGACCCACGTACTGAATCGATCGCACATGGGAACTATGTCCAGCGTTGTTCACAAGAACATCAACCTGCCCGAACTCGGCAATAGTCCAAGCACCGAGAGCAGCCGCTGCATCGCCATCTTCCAAATCGACTGACTTGGCTACTGCCGATCCGCCTTTGGATTCTATAAGCGCCACGACTTCGTCTAACGGTTCAATTCGACGCCCGGCCAGAACCAATTTTGCCCCGTGATCGGCGAACATCAACGCTGCTTCTCGGCCGATCCCCGTTCCAGCTCCAGTGATGATCGCTACTTGACCTGCGAGTTGTCCCATCGTTACGTGTTCCAATATGTTCTTGTTAATTCGGGCCCCTGAGATCGAGTAAGTTTACTTCCATCTTTTCCAGTCATGTTGTTCATCTTCGACGATCATGTTGGCGAGTTCTCTACCCATCTTGATCGAATAGTTTGTTCCACGGTCTTCAGGGTAGATCTGAGTCGTGTTCGCCAAATAAAGCTTCTTCACTGGTGTTCGATGATCAGCAATGGCTTTGGAATAGTTGGTACCAATAATCGGTTGCGCAGCGCTAAGTGCGTTGTAATGAACCTTCTTGATCCACGAACGATCGAATTGAGGATTGAACTTGGTCAAATGCGGCAAATACAAATCGAGCAGTTCGTCCTTCGCCAAGCTGAACAACGGGTCGGTTCTATCGAGATAGTTGGTCAGGTACAGAACATTTCTTCCGTCGTACCACTCTTTAGGCAACATATTTGTGTGTTCGATTAAACCTAGGAACGGCACGTCAGGATCAGCGATGTTCATCCAGTAGTACTGAGTTAGAGGTCGGTCCATCTCAAGAACTACGACTACAGCTGCTAGATAGTGAACGTCGGTAAGGCGTTTTTTGTAATCATCTGGCAGATCGACAAGGTCGGGAAATGAGAATGAAGGAACAGTCGACAGTATAGTGTCGAACTCTTCCCGTATTTGTTCTCCCGATGGCGTCTTGGCAATCAGTGCCTTCGCAACACCGTCGACAACTTCAACTCTCTCAACAGGCGTTGAAATATGAATTTCCCCATCGCAAGATTTAATAGCAGCAGTTAGCTTGTCGAAGATACTGTCGAAGCTGCCATCAGGGTAACCAAGCATCTCTCGACCGCGTATGCCTTGTCGGGAAGCGAACCGTGTCTGAATCTTCGACCAAAACCACGGCATGCCGATCTGATCGTAAAATTCGCCGAACTTGCCTTTGAGAAGCGGAGCCCAAACCTTCTCATATGCCTTACCACCAAGCCGTTCTCTCAGCCAGTAGTCGGCAGTCTGGTCTTCAAGGTCTCGCCATTCCTTGATACGACCGACCTTCAGTGCGAATAATCCTAGCTTGATTCGATCGAAGAATGGAATCGCTCCGAGGCGGAGAAGATCTAGTGCAGTGGTGGTCTTGTAGATTTTGCCGGACGTGTACGTGCCCACCCGAGACGGATACCACTTCATTGCTTCGGCAACGCCAAGATCCGACATCAAATCGAGAATTGCCTGGTCGTTGGTGAACAGGTGATGATAGCCACGTTCTAACGGACTTCCGCCAACTGGAATCGTCGAAGCCTGCCCACCGATAAACGGTGCTGACTCGTATACGACTACTTTGTGACCCTTTGCAGAAAGATCAAAAGCTGCGGAAAGTCCTGCCGCACCGGCACCTATAATTCCAATTTTCATTTAGACAAAATATCTCCCGCAATCGGTTGATCCGATTCTTTAGCGCCTTTCATTAGGCTAGAAAGCGAATTACCGTCCATGACTAACAATACAGCGCCGACAACTGTCGGCGGCAACCAAAGCACAACGTGAACGGTGAGAGCGTAAGCAGCGGCTACCTCCTGTCCTATTCCCAGAGCCACCAATGCGGCAGCACCGAAAAAGTCGAAAGGCCCCCAACTACCAGCTGTGGATGGCAAAACACCGGCGAGGTTTGCTGCTGCGGTGAACACAAGTATCGCAACGATAAACTCGACTTGACTGTCGAATATTGGTCGAAGATCGAAACCAATAGCAATCAGGTAGTACATCGTAGCTTCAGAAGCCCAAACCGGTATCGACCACGCAAATACCTTCGCCATATCGGAGGGTGAACTAACAACCGTAAGCCCTTCGATAAGTCGATCGGCAATACCTAATAAACGATCGCGTAAACCTCGGCCGAGCATAAACATAAAACGGTCGATCCACCCAAGAACCGTTGTTCGGCTGGCAGTTGAAATTACCAAGATAGCGCCGAATACCGATAAGAATGGCAGTAAGGCCACCATGGCGAGCATCGCTGCCCCACCAGGCACGTCGGAAGAAATATCACCAACTGCCCGTTCTACCCCAACTGTTCCCATCAGCCCAGCTACTGCGAGGAAAAATAACAACGCAAGTACGTCGGTGGCTCGTTCGACCGCGACAGTACCGAACGCCGCTGGAGCAGAGCACGATTCACGAAGGCTCAGATAATACGAACGAACAACTTCACCGATTCGAACCGGAATTAGATTGTTCGCCATGTAGCCAACTACGACTACCGAATAGATGCTTTTCTGGGGTACGCCAATAAGCGGACGAAGTAGGAATTTCCAGCGCTCTGATCTGAACCATACGGCGACGAAATAGAAAGCTAGAGACGGAGCTACGTACAGGTAATTGGCTTCAGTCAGAACATCACTGATCGTATCGAAATCGACAAACAACCAGACGAACACGGCAAGGAATGCTGCGCTTCCGATTGCGCCCAGCCAGAAGGCTTTATTCCCAAAAAACATACGGAGTTACCGGTGTCCTTAAACTTTGAAAAAAAGAAACGATCTACTTGGCGGGCACTAGTGGGACTTCGTCCGAGAAATAAACATAGGAATCGATTGTGCCCAACGGGTTCGAGAGTTCCCTGTAAAGGAAATAGTCTAACGATCCTGCCCAGCGGTTTCGATCCAGCAACGTGTCAAAGAACATCTTTGGAGTTACATCTCGATACCGTTCAGGGAACCACCAACGGTGAACTAGTCTTCGGCCATCAGAGAAACCATCTGGCATTTTAGTGATTGCTGTGCCCTGATTGTTTGCGTTAATTACAGCTATCAATCGATCGTCAGCCACCTTGATTTCATCCGCCGTGTGATCTCTGTAGGAAACCTTGGTATAGCGCCTGAGGTACCACTGCCAAGGCCAAGAGTAGGCATCACGAATATCGATTGCGAGTTTTATCTCGTAACGATCTCCCGTGAGATCAGCCGTCTGTTCTATCTCTTTAACCAGATTATGTATGTCGGGTGCTGTTTGCGTGTACACCAGCATTTCAACCGGAATGTCGCCGTTCTCAAAGGTGGAGATCCAACCTGCACGGAATGTAAAACCAAACATTATTACTACGGTCAACAATCCAACGATGCAGAGAGACTGCGACCGACCAATTCTTGAACCCAAAACTTGAAGTCCGAGAAGAAGAAGTCCGAGAACAGCCAAAATAGCCCAAACAGCCGCAAATTGGCGTGAACCTTCCCCGAGATCATGAAACACGATATTCCAAAGCATCAGGTAGAACAACGGAACACCGACAATGGTAAGTCCCGCCCGGTTTCTCCAAGCCTTACGCCAGTCAATAGACATGATGATGTCATTGAGCGTGCTTGCTGCGAGAATCACTGCTGGCAAAGCGATGTTTACTAGTAACCGCGGCATCTTCTCACCAGCCTCCGTGTAGGCGATGAACGTGCCGACGGTCCAGAAGAACAAGAATTTATTGAACTTAGTGGTTCTTATAACAAGAGTTAACGCAATTGCAGATCCATACACCGTAAGTAACGCGAATTGACCGACATAGGTGAGAACATCCTGTTCAGCGCGCTTAATGAGCCCCTTTTCGAAACTCAAAGTGTCGTTTGCCAAAACCAACATCGCACCGGCTATCAGAGCAATGAAAATCCAAGGACGGAGCCCTGATTTGAACCCGTAGTACAAGGCCGCACCGGTTGCAACTGCAAAGGGCATGAATTCGTAGATCGTGCCTATGGTGAAGTAGTAATACCAAGGCTGATTACCACGAGCCACGTCTTGTTGAGCAAGCCAATACCCAAGCGACTGCCAAGCCCCGCTACCGACTCCGGCAGGATTGGAGCCGAAATTCGCAAATAATAAAATAAATACAAGTGCGAATACAGCGAACGCGCCGAGGAACACTCGTCTGTTCCAGTACCAACCGGCCGCCAATGCCGCTGCAAGGAACACTCCACTAATACCTATAGCCACGTACCAACCTGGCCCGTTAGGACTTCCAGTCGGAACTCCCGGCGTGCCATCTTCTGCAGCCAGTACCACGCCAAACACACCTTGGAATATGGCAAGCCCTGCGGCCAATAGCGGTAGAGTCAAAGTGGCCAACAATACCAAAAAAGATGCTTCAGGGCTGAATTCAGCGAGTGATCGACGTGCGTACAACCAATCCCGAATTTCTTTCCACACTTGAGTGACTAAAAACCCGCCGAGCAATGCAATAACGATGTATTGGGTTTCTTTAGTGGCGAATCCCACAGCGACTAGCGCTGCACCGATGTACAGCCAACGGTTTTTTGGCTTGTCGATATACCGCCACATAACTCCCACCAGAGCCAACGTGAACACAGCCATGAATATGTCGTTTCGGGCGAAACGACTGTAATAAAGAATCGACGGCGAAAAAGCGAGCATGACTCCGGCTGTCAGAGCACCAAATTGACCGATTCGATGCTTCAGAATTAAAGGAACAAGTACTAGTCCAGTCCCGAATAGAGCCATAGGAAGTCGAAGAGAGAAGTCGCTATCACCGAAAAGGAAGAATGATGTCGCAATAGAGTGGAACAGAAACATTCCGTGCATCAGCGGATTGTGGTCGTATCCACTACCGTTGAACAGTTGGTATGCGAAATAACCGTGAAGGCTCTCGTCGTGATGAACAGCTCGACCGCCGAGGTCATAAAGCCTCATGGCGAGAGCTACTAGTACGAGACCCGTGTAGATCGAGAATTCAATCCGGAAAGGAATAGAAAATCCGTTTCGGGGCTCCAACTGTTCTTGAGTGAGGTCAGGTGCAATTCTGCGTTTAGGAACGGGGCGAGCAGCATCACTAGTCACCCAATGACCATCGACCCAAAGTCCGTCGGTGGACTGGGCGTTATTTGAAGATTCAGTTGGTCGAGTATTTGTCGTCAAAAGTATTTAGTCGATGCTGAACACGGTGTACAAACCGTGTTCGATAATACGGTCACCAAGCGTATCGAACATTCCCGCCACAATGTTGCCGTACGTTGCTCTTTCTCTAGGCCCTAAGACCACCATCGTGATGCCATATTTATCTATCAATGCTTTAAGTTCTTCAGTATTTCTAGTCGTATAGATAGTGCGGACATCCTCTTCCCGATCAGCAAACAGTTCATCGGTACCATGCCATTGCCTTTCGTGAAATACCCAACCGATAACCGCAGGAACTCCAGACGACCCCGAAATTCGAGCATATTCGGAATAACTATCGCCGATAGCTTCTACCATTACATCGTCAGAACCCGCAATGTCCCGTAAATCTTCTATTACATTCAATTCATCGGAATCCCTAGACTTCATATAGCTCAAGCTGTCGATATTTGGGCCCAATCCTGATGATGTTGTTTTAGCAACAGCAGCCGCTATTGGGAAATAAACCGAACTGAGTGCTAGTACGCCGAGAATAGCAAGTGCAGTTCTGCTTACAAGCTTCTTTCGGCCGGCCACTAGCGAGTGGTGTTTCAACCACACGAAAGTTCCATACCCGCCTACCACCGATAGAACGATCCACGCTTGATAGTAGAACTTGAACACCGTGTTCATTCTATTGCCGAATAAATCGTGAACGAAGAACAGTTCAGATGCAAAAAACAGATACAGCGCCAGCGCCCCGAGCATTGTTACGAAGTGGCTGCCATCATCGGCGCCACGCCTAGCGCGAGTCAAGAGGACGGCAATAAGAATCGCCGACGCCACTCCTAAGACGGCCGTTACAGGAAGTCTAGACACGATGTCGGATGCATTCGCCGATTCGTTGAACGCCAAATGCGTTACCGCCCAAACTAGCCACGGAACAACGGTAAGCAATCCAGAAGTAATCCAGGCTGGGCGCCAAAACAGATGACTTCCCCGTTCTTCGACAGGTTTCTTACCTAACAACTTTTGTACGACTAAGTTTGTGTAGCGACTCGCAAGAATGATCGCTGTCGGTGCTGCGACAAGTATCAGTAGTGACCATATCGACAAGAAGTGAATAGGTCGCGATCCGTATTTCACAGGAGCGAGTGGTGGCCATTGAACTTGGCTCTCGGCTGTGCCGAAGTAGAACGGCGAATAGACCAATATTCCAATAAGCCAAAGAAACATCATCGGTAATCCAGCTAGCAAAATAGATTTGATGCCTGATTTACGCTTCGACACCCAACCTGCTACAACCAGCCCAATCGACAACAACAAAAGTAACCCAATGTCCCAGAAATTAATAAAACCAGACGATCCGATCACCAATGCCGTTAGCACACCGGCGGCAACGTTCTTTCTGATAATTCTGAATGAAATCGTTTTATGCATCAGGAATAATGCCGTGAGTACCGTGACACCTGTGAGTACGAACGGAATCGACATCAAATGCGGATGAAAGTCTCCTAACAGAAAACTAAAAAACGGGAATTCTGTGATCGTAAAGTCGAGTCCATTACCAGCCTCATCGAATGTATTGATAATTCGTGAACTCTTCCACCACCACCAAAAATCATCAGGTCTCCAAATAGCGATTCTATCTATACGTTCGTATCCGTTGCCGTGGTACCAGTTCAATAACCACACAGGAGCGATCTTGGTGATGTCGAGCAGCGTCCATAAACCAGATAGATTCGATACCAGCAGTAACAATGTCGCCGAGACGCCTCCGGCGATTATCGATTGTTTTAATGCGCCACCATCTCGTCGAACGAATGTCACGGCAAGCGAGAAGGCTACGCTCGCTCCTAATCCTGCCACAAGAGCCATGCCGACATTGAACGCTACTGCAGCCGAACTCCCTGCCATGGCGTTCACGCCGCCGTATATCCAATATCCGAAATAGTAGTAAGCGATTGGTTCGCCCGCAAGCCATAGATCCTCGGGTGGTGCGTAATCGGCGGTTGTCACCGCTGTCAGCATCATGAGATCCATCGGTTTTTCAGTGCCCGACGCTGCGGGGTCGAATGCCCGCATAGAAAGGAACATCACAAAAAAAAGAATAAATACTACTTCTATGGCGACGATTACTCGCCAGCGTCTTAAAAATGCTCGTCGCAGTTTTGGCAAGTCTGAGCGAAGGAACCAGATGCTCACTAAAGCGAGCACTGCCAACACCAGCCACCAGTTGACTGGATTGTTAG
>Ga0115002_10003792_pt1 | contig 18706 bp, 14 predicted proteins | sample ArcticOcean_MG_C_8_FD_89576 | JGI IMG/M metagenome (GOLD analysis project Ga0115002, IMG submission 89576) | Marine microbial communities from western Arctic Ocean - ArcticOcean_MG_CB11_86 | ecosystem: Environmental > Aquatic > Marine > Oceanic | place: Arctic Ocean: Canada Basin | collected... | reverse complement strand
GTGGGGGGGACCTTCTATCGCGTGTTTCCAGAGGGGCTTATCCGCAATTTCGATGGCGTGGAAATAAAGGACGCGCCGCGCAAACAAGGGCTCGATTTCAACCGCAACTTTCCCGCGAACTGGGAGCCGCAGGTAACGCAGAGCGGTGCCGGGGAATATCCCTTCTCCGAGTCGGAGACGCGCGCGCTGGCCGATTTTATTCTCGCGCATCCCAATATCTGCGGCTTGCACTCGTTGCATACGGGTATGGAGTCGATTATCCGCCCGCCGGCGACACAGATGGATAAAGAGATGCCGGCCGAAGATCTACAAAGCGCCTTGGATATCGGCAAACTCGGTGTCGAATTGACGGGGTATGTGCTCTTTTCGTATCGCAAGCTCAACGACGATATCTATGTGGCGCACGGTGATTTTGCTACGTGGACTTACGAGCAGCTCGGCTTGTTGGTCTTCTGCGACGAGTTGTGGGATGTACGCGCACGCGGCGGCAAAGATTATGTCGAATTGAGTAAGATGCACAAGGAGCGCGATCTCGACGGGCTCGAAGAAGTGGAGCTCGGGGCGCTGAAGTGGAACGACGAGGTATTGCACGGCGAGGGTTTTGTCGATTGGCGGCCCTTCGAGCATCCACAGTTGGGGCCGGTTGAGTTGGGTGGGTGGGATCGGATTTTGCGCAATAACGCGCCACCGAAATTGCTGGAGGAGACTTGCGAGAAGATGGCGCGGTTTTTGACGGCGCACGCACAGGCTTCGCCGAGGTTGCGGGCGGAGTTTTATGAGGTGAAAGCAGTCGGCGACGGGGTGTATCGCATTGCGGTAGCGGTGCGCAACGATGGGTATTTACCTACGAATGTGACGCGGCAAGCGGTGAAGATGCAGCAGGCGCCGCCGGTGGAGGCGCGGATTCTGCTTGCGGAGGGGGATGAGTTGGTAGTGGGGGAGATGGTGGAGGAGATTGGGCATCTTGGGCGATATGGAGGGCGGAAGAAGGTGGAGTGGGTGGTGCGTTTTGCTGGGGAGGTCGGGGGGCGTGTGGAGATTGTTAGTAAGAAGGCGGGGGTCGTGCGATTGGATTTGCGGCAGAGGACATGAAAGCGGCGCTCGCACAATTCATCTTCGAGTCCAATACTTTTTCTCCTGAGCCGGCACATATCGATGTCTTCAAGAAGGGGGGCGTTTGGCTCGACGCGGAGGACGACGTGCGCGCGTGGGCAGCGGGCACCGATTCGCAGATGCACGGTAGTCTGGATGTGCTCGAAGCCGCCGGCTGGCAGACGGAGCCCTGTTTTGTCGCGATGTGTGGCTCTCCCGCCGGTCGGTTGAGTGAGGCCTGCTTTCACGAGATAGGGGACACGCTGCTGGCTCGGGTCAGAGCCGCCGGGCCGTTCGATGTGCTCATATTGCATTTGCACGGGGCCGCCTGCGCTGTCGGAGAAGATGACACCGAGGGGCATATTCTCGAAAAGGTGCGGACCGAATTGGGCTATTCCGGTCGGCTGGTGCTCTCCCTCGATCTGCACGCCAACTTCACCCGGCGCATGCTGGACTACGCCGATGCGGTCACGGCCTATCGGACCTTCCCGCACATGGACTTCAGGGCAACGGGCGAACGCGCCGCCCGTCTGGCGTTGCATCCGGGACCGTTCAGCCGGACGGTGGCCAAAATCGCCGCGTTGATGCCACCGGCGGACAGCACGCATTTTGGAGGAAACCTTTGTGAAATAATCAACCGAGCAAGGCAACTGGAGCGGCAAGCAGGTGTTGTCGAGGTCTGCACCCTGCCCGTGCAGCCGTGGATGGATGTTGACGAGATGGGCACGTCCATCGTGGTCACGACAACCGCCGGCGATGGTGTCCCGTTGACCGGACTCGAAGATTTGGCCCAGCAATGGTATGATCAGCGCGATACCTGGCAGAGCGGTCTGACCGATTGGCCGACGATTCTGTCCAGTCTCGAATACATGAATAACGACGGGCCGTGGGTGCTGGCCGATACGGCAGACGCCACGGCGGGCGGATCATCCGGGCACAGCGCCGAAGCGCTGCGACGATTGTTGCCGCTCAAGGACGATCTGCCAGGCAAGGTGTTGCTCTGGATTGTCGATCCGGACACGGTGCAGGCGGCCCGTGACGGTGCCACTCGTTTTACGACGGGCGATCCGGCGGTGCAATGGGAAGGGCGAGTCGTATGGACGGGCGAGGGCAACTACCGTGCGCGCGGCAAGGCGTATACCGGGCAGGCGTTCTCGATGGGCGAAGCCGCCGTGATCGAGGCCGGGCAACTGCAGCTGGTGGCCTGTTCCTATCCCGCGATAACGGCGGACCCGGCGTTTTACGAGTGTGTGGGATTGGCCCCCGATGACGCGCTCGCGGTGTTGGTGAAGAGCATTAGCGGTTGGATGCCGGGCTACGCCGCCGACCGGGAGCGCGGATTGCTCTTTGATGGTCCGGGCGCGTGCTCGATGAACTTCGCAAATATGCCCTTCACGGGCAGCGCCAGAGGCGTGTTTCCGATCGCCAGTGATCCTGAGCAGCCGATCGAGGTCTGGAGATCGGAAGCTTAACCGCACGCTGTCTGCGCGATGTGGGGCAGCGTGGGAGTGGTATCGCAAATTTATAGGAGGTAGCGCATGCAATTGACTGCAACGCAAATAGAGACATTCCACCACGAAGGCTACTTGGCCGTCGAAGGCGTTTTGGACTCGGCGGATTTGGATGTACTCATTGCCGACTTTGATGTGCTGGTCGACGAAGTGGCGCAAGACTTGTACCGTGAAGGCGTTATCAGCGAGCGCTATGCCGACGAGCCCTTTGAGCGGCGTATTGCTCTATTATCGCGCGCAATCGGCGGATCCCTACAAGCACGGGTTTCGTTCCCGAACAACTTGCGCCGCCCGCTCTTCGATTTCCTCAACAATAAAAAGCTGCACGATTTGCTCGAAGGCCTGGTCGGCCCGGAGATTTATTGCCATCCTTGCCAGCATATTCGCCCCAAACTGCCCGAGGGTTTTGTGGGGGCCGAATACGAGGACTTTGCCGGCAAATCCCCGCCGCATCAAGACGCCGGCGTGCTCTTGCCTGAAGCGGACGAAACCTTAGTCGTTACTTCGTGGATTCCCCTGGTCAATGCGACAGAGGAAACCGGCACTTTACAGGTTTATCCGCGCGCTCATCGCAGCGAAATTCGCCAACACGTACACGCGCCCGGTTATGGCCTGACGATCGAACCGGCGCAAATGCCTGAGGAGCAACCCGTAACGGTGCCGGTAGGCAAGGGCGGCGTGCTTTTATTGCACGGTCGCACACCGCACGGCTCCGAAGCCAACCGTTCGGATATCGTGCGTTGGAGCATGGATTTGCGTTGGAATGACGCGCGCCAACCGACGGGCCGGCCCTTGCCCGGACTATTGGTGCGCAGCGAAGAAAATCCGCTGACCACCTACCAAGATTGGCTCAACGCCTGGAAAGAGGCGCGGGCCGATACGCGGCCGCGCAAAATGTGGCGCTGGTAGGAGGACGCAATAATGCAAATGGGAGCGTGCAATGCATAAACCAGGCGAACCTGCAACGACTCGCCCACTGCGTGTCGGCATCGTCGGCTGCGGAGCGATAGGTCATTACACTTTGAGGCGTATCGTCGTTTAGAGGGCGTTGTAGAAGTCGCTGGTCTCTGCGACCTCAATGCAAAACGCCTTGCCGATACGGCACAGAAATTCCTCCAGGCTCACACAACGGCAGATTATCGCGAGCTCCTTACTACCGCAAAAATCGATTTGCTCAGCATCTGCACGATGCCCAATACGCATTGCGAAATCGCCGTCGCAGCACTGGAAGCCGGTGCGCATGTCTTATGCGAAAAACCCTTTGCCATGGACGTGCCACAAGCCAGGATGCCATTTACGCATCGTCGCAAAGCGGATGAGAAGTCCGCTTCGACTTGTAGCGATTGCTCTTGAGGAAAGGTCCTATGGCCACATCGCAATAGACACTGTAACTAGCGGCGCCAGAGACCTATTCCCGGTCACCACAGAGCCGAACATCCTATCGAGATCTGGATGGCGTAAAACCGCGAATAGCTTAGATTTACCGTCGTGAAATTGTGAAATTACCTACTGAGCAGAACCTGCCACAAGCATTCTAAATCGTTCGATACCTAATATAGATGAGGATAAATCCTATGGAAGCTATAAAGACAAAGACCCAAGCAGAACTGCGCCAGGAGGCCGAGCGCTATATGCCCGGTGGTGTCGGGGGCGCTGGTCGAATCAACTCGGCATTGGGTTATGCGTTTTATATCAAAGAGGCCAAAGGATGCCGTCTTTGGGATACCGATGGCAAGGAATATATCGATTTCAATCTGGGGCACGGCTCGGCTTTTTTGGGCTATCAGCATCCAGCGACGCAAGCGGCGGCGGAAAAGGCGCTGGCCGCGGGCATACTCGCGGGCTACGAGACCGAAGCCCATGTGCAACTGGCCAAGCGGGTTACCGAGATCATTCCCTGTGCCGAACGGGTGCGCTATGGTAATACGGGCTCTGAAGGAACGATGATTTGTGTGCGGCTTGCCCGAGCCTATACCAAAAAAAACAAGATCCTCAAGTTTTGGGGGCATTTCCATGGGCTCTACGATTATATGATGTACAATGCCCACACCCCGATGACGCCTGTCGAGCCGGGCAGTATTATCAAGCCCTGCCAAGAATCGGCCGGCATGCCCGCGGTCAACGACGATTTGGTGGTTGTTGTTCCGTGGAAAGACGAAGCCGCGCTTGCGCGGGCGCTAGAGCAGCACGGCGATGAGATCGGCGGCATCATTATGGAGCCGATCAATTATAACCAGGGGTGCATTGTCGCCGATAAGGAGTATATGGAGTTGGTTCGTCGGCAGGCTACCGCCCACAATATTACACTGATTTACGACGAGGTGTTGTCGGCTTTTCGTACCGGGCCGGATTGTGCGCAGGGGTATTATGGGGTTACGCCGGATTTGTGCGTGCTCGGCAAGGCGGTGGCCAATGGCGGTGCGATGGTTATTTTGGCCGGTAAAAAGGAAGTGATGGAGTTGGTCGGCCCCTTGGGCGAGGTGGCGCAAAGCGGCACCTTTACGGGCAATCCGCTGGCGGTGGCGACGGCGCTGGCCTCGATAGAAGAGCTGTGCAAACCTGGGTTTTACGATCACATATACGCCGCCTCCGAGCGGATGGTGAGTGGGTTGAGCGAGTTGTTCGCGGGCGCCGGCATACCGGCCAGGGTGCAGGGTTTGGGCGGACGCTTCGGTATTTTCTTTGGTTCTACAAAGCCCGTGGAGCGTTTCGACGATACCCTGGACCGGGACGTAGATATGCGCTCGCGCTTTGTGCGGGCAGCCGCTGACAAGGGGGTCTATTTTCACGACTACGGCTCGCTGGTCGCGGGGCACCACGGCGTGTCGGCTTCCCATACCATGGCCGATATCGACGAAGCGCTCAATCGCGTCGAGAGTGCGATCAAGGGTGGATTGTCATAATGTGGTGGGTGACGCTGTGATGCTGATCGGACTGAGGATTCGATGATCAATATGGAACCCACGATGCTCATGTGGTCCACGGGGGATAAAAACCCGCTCGCCTATTATAGGCAGGTGCCTGGAGTAAAGAGATTAACCGTCTACTTCGATACGGTTCCGGGGCAGGTCGTCGAGCGGGCGCGGCTGGACCGTGTGTTGGACCTGTTGGGGGAGGTCGGGTTCGGGCTGGCTGTAGTGGAGACCTTTGTCATTAGCAATGCGATCAAGCTGGAGTTGGCAGAGCGCGATGAGCATATCGAGGCGTACTGTCAGACCTTGCGCAATTATGGCGCGGCGATGCGGGCGCGAGGTTTGGAGGGCCCGTATCGGATCTGTTATGATTTTATGGGGCCGGAGAACTGGTGGCGCAATCTGCTGTCGGTGCTAGACGAAGAAGACCGTTCGTGTCTGGGATATGATCCGCGCCAGCCGGAACCGGGCTTGGAACAGTTGGGCGACCGGCCGCGTTTGGGGTATCCCGAGCGTTATACAGAGGAGCAATACGAACGTTTGGTGGCGATGTTCAAAGAGCGTGGGGAAGAGGGTTTGTGGAGCGCTTTAGAATATTTTCTCAAGGCGATCATACCGGTAGCCGAAGAAGAGCAGATCTTGATGGGCTTGCACCCGGACGATCCGTCGTTTAATGTGCGCGGCCGCCCGCGCATCGTAAAAGACGGGGCGGCGTTGCAAAGGGTAGTGGATATCGTGCCGAGCGCGTCGAATGGGATTACGTTTTGCCCGGGGAGCTTGGCGACGAATCGGCACAACGACGTAATGAGTATTGCCGAACAACTATGGCCGCACTTTGTTTTCTGTCACTTCAGGAATATCCGCTTTTTGGCCGAAGAAGCGTTCGACGGCGAGTGGGCTTTTTTGGAGACATACCACGAGGACGAAAAAGGCTCAGTGCCCATACCGGCCCTGATGAAGTTATTGTTTGCAAAGGGGTGCAAGGCGCCCTATCGCGCCGACCATGCGCCCGGTATGTACGGGCATGACGCGAACTTCGGTTATGGTCTGGTAGCCAGGGCGCAGGGGCTCAGCTATTTGCAGGGCATACTAAGAGGGCTCGGCGCATAATCCGCACCGCACTCTCTTAGCATAGGCTCTATCGAGATTTAACTTCGCCTAATGTACTTGTGCATGGTGCCTTCATCACCCCGCTCGACCTCACCCGCGTAGATATCGCCGCGGCTATCGACCCAGATGCCGTGCGGTCCGCCCAGGAACTCGCCCGGCACGTCGCTTGGTTCGCCGCCCCCGCCCCACGAAGAGAGCAATTCCCGTGTTTCGATATTCCAGATGCTGATGCGGCGACCGAGTTCGGCGATGTAGAGCACACCTGCGTCGTTATCGATGAAGATATTGTTGGGGCGCAAAAGGTCGGTCCACTCGTCGAGGAAATTCCCGTCTAAATCGAAGATCTGGATCCGGCAGTTTTCGCGGTCGCAATCCCAGATGCGGTCCTGCGCGTCGACGCGCACGGTGTGGGATATGGAGAACTGCCCTGGTCCGTCGCCTTCGCCGCCCCAGGTGCATACGTGCTCGCCGGTGGCGGTGTAGCGGTGCACGTGGTTGTTGAGATAGCCGTCGGAGACGATGATGTCGCCGTTGGAGGCGATGGCTATATCGGTCGGGCGATTGAAGGGGTCGCCCTTGTTTGTGCCGGGCTGACCGGGGGTGCCGAGGGTCAATAATAGTTCGCCTGTGGGGCTGAATTTGTAGATCGCGTGGTTGGTGGCATCAGTGACGAAGACATTGTCGTTTTTGTCGATGAAGATGCCGTGTGCGAAGTTGGGGGTGAGCACGCTTTCGCCCCAAGTGGCGAGGTGTTTGCCATCGCGGTCGTAGACATTGAGCGGTTTTTCACTGCGCGAATAGATAAAGACGCGGTCCTTGGAGTCGCAGGCGACGCCGGGGACCCAGCCTTCGTGGTAGGCGCTGTCGAGATGGGCCCAATCGCTGTGGTAATCGTAGGTGTAGTCTCCTTGGCCAAATAGCATGGTGTGCTCCTTTTAAATCGGCTTTGGTATTGCTCGGTTGCGTCGAAAGGTGAGCGATAACATAAGAAAAAGATGGGCTACGGCCTATTTTCGTTAGAGCATCCATATACTGTATGGCATATTGTGCTTGGGGCACAATCGCCGATCGCGTATGTTGTCCAGGCAATGCCCGAAGAGAAATCGATATTTGCCCCGACTTTTTTGCATGCCTGCGGCGAAACAGGAAAAGTGAGGGGGCAACAATCAATGATTTGTTGAGAAGAGAAATAAGCTATTTAATAGTGGGATTCAAATTGTAAGGAGAGTAGTATGTTGAAGTTTGCGTTTTTGGGGGTTTGGCACGGCCATGCGTCGATGCATGTGAAAGAGGCGGCGGCGCGGCCGGAGGAGTTTGAGTTGGTGGGGATGTATGACGCGGATGCGGAAGTTATTAGTAGAAATCAGGAGAAATGGAAAGAGCACGGGCTGGAAATTCCCCTTTTTGAATCGGTAGAGGACTTACTCAACAGCGAGGCGGCGGCGGTAGTAATCGAGGGGCATGTGTATCAGAATCTGGATTATGTAGAACAGGCGCTGAACGCGGGCAAGCATGTGCTGATGGAAAAGCCGGCAGGGGTTAATCTGGAGCATCTGGAACGGGTGCATGTGTTGGCGGAGGAGAAGGGGTTGATGTTGCAGATGGCGTACATGTGGCGGTATAATCCGGCGATTGACGAGATGCTGGGTTTGGTGCGAGAGGGTTTGTTGGGGCAGGTGTTTATGTATCGGGGGCATATTCCCAAACCGATTGAGTGGCATCCGGAATTATACGAGGAGTTTAAAGCGTATCACGGCGGCGTATATTTCGAGATGGCGGGGCACCTGATAGACTTGATGGTCGCTATTATGGGGGAGCCGGTGAGTGTGAAAGGTGTACTGGGGAAACACTACGGAGAAAGGACGGAGGTCGATAACGCGGTGGTGGTGCACGAGTGTAAGGACGGGATTGGAATTATTGATACTACGGGCATGCAGGTGGGTATGGATCGACGCATCGAAGTACACGGGACGAAGGGCATGGTGTTGCACGAGCCTTTAGGCTCGAATCAACTGCGGGTCTTTTTGCAGGAGGGCGCTGAGGAGTATGAGGCGGGAGAGTGGCATGACGTGGAAATCGAGGCAGAGCCGGAGTATCCGACTTTGTTGCGGGAGTTGGCGGCCTGTATTCGCGGGGACAAGGAACCAAATTTTACGCTACAACACGATCGGGCGGTGCAGCGGACTTTGTTTCGCGGCAGTGGAATCGAAGATGGCAACGCTTTGAGAAAAGGATAATACTCATGCTGGCAAAACCTTATCTGCCGCCCTCGCCTATAGACGAGGGTAAAGTGGTGGTCACCGCGATCGAATCGGTGCAGCCGCTGGAGTTTTTCCCGGATCTGCTCTTGGTCCGGATCCATACTGACGCCGGCATTATTGGCCACGGCGAGACCTATTATTGCGCCGAGGCGGTACAGGCGATGCTGCACGATTGGATGGCGCGCAGGCTGTTGGGCGAGGACGCGTTGGCGATCGAGTCGCACTGGCGTTTCTTGTACGAAAGGGCGGCGAACTTTGGCGTGCGCGGCACCGAGCTTAGGGCCTTGTCGGCGATCGATGTGGCACTGTGGGATATTCTCGGCCAGGTGTGCAAGCAGCCCATCTACCGTTTGCTCGGTGGGCCGGTACGCGATAAGATTCTCGTCTACAATAGTTGCGGCAATCCGCAATACGGAGTGAGCAATACCGGACGCAAGGGTTGGCCCGGCATGGGCACGGTCGGCGACCCGGGGCCTTTGGGCGATTCGTGGAAACTCTTTCACGAGCCGGTGGCACTGGCCGAAGAATTGGTCGAGTTGGGTTATAGCGGGTTGAAGGTCTGGCCCTTTGACCAGGCGGCGATACAATACGGGCCGGCGCGCATTCCGCGCAGCGCGATCGAAGAGGGGGTGCAGCCTTTGCGCGATATCCGCGACAAGGTGGGCATGGACTTGGATATTTTGGTTGACGGGCACGCGCATTTTCAGTTACCGGCGGCGCTGAGGATCGCCGAGGCGCTGCGTGAAGTGGAGCCATTGTGGCTGGAAGATATGATCAAGATGGACAACCTGGATACGGTCGCCGATTTCCGCCGCCAGAGCCGGATGCCGATCTCGGTGAGCGAAATGCTGTTGAGCCGGGCCGATTACAATACGGTGCTGATGAACCAGGCCGCCGACTATGTGATGATCGACCCGACCTGGGTCGGCGGGATCTCTGAGACGGCGCGCATCGCGCATCTGGCCCAGACGTATAATGTGCCGGTCAGCATGCACGATTGCACGGGACCGTTGACGCTTTTCGCGGGCTTGCAGGTGGGGGCGGCGGTGGCTAATTGCTGTTATCAGGAGACGGTGCGGGCGCAGATCCAGACGGTGTATAAGGAACTGATCGATACGGAGGTGGTGATCAACGGCGGGTATGTGGATGTGCCGAAGGGCAATGGGTTGGGAGTACGGTTGAATCCGGATTGGTTTAAGCCGGAACGGTCGACGTATCGAATTTCGAAGATTAGCAGCTAGGTCGTGCTATACGGTCCAGTTGCGAGGCACCTCTCCGCTCATTCTCGCTCACGATCCTGGTTCACTCCGAGGGCTGTCTTATCCAGATTTCACTTTCGTATCATTACATCTGATGTAGTTCCCATCTTCCATAGACTCTAGGCGGTCTCGCTATTCGTTATAAAATTCGCTTCGCAAGTTTCTTTTGATGGTTAGCCGTCGTTATTGCCGCAGGTCTTAAGCGTCAGCGTCGTATTTGGGCTCTCGCGGTGCTCGATCCCGTTCTAAACGATAGGTATTACCCTCCAGCGGCAACGCTACCCGCGCTCCGCCGCGTTGGTGCGATTCGATGAAGGCGAAGATCAACTCTGTATTCGCACGCGCGATCTCTACCCCGCCGCGCGGCTCTTCGCCCGTATCCAACACACGGACCAAATCTTCGATAAGACAGAGGGTCGAAGCCCGGTGTTCGAATGCCGGGAAATCGACTAGCCCCAATACATTGCGCCCGCGATGGTCATTTCCTACCGGCGCCCGCAAGTGCCATTCGGCGCCATTGCCCAATGCGGTCACCGTGCCGTCGGCACAAATCGCTTCGACTTCTAATCCCCGACCCGAGTTGAGCGCGTAGGCTGTGACGCCGTTGGTGAATTGTATAATGCCGTGGCCGATGGGGTCTTCGCGCAGGATTTCGTCGTCGATGACTTTGTCGCCGTCGGGCAGGTGCGCCTGGACCCAAGCGATCGGGGCGTCGGAGTTGAGGCGCTGCAAGAGGTCGAAGCTATGGCTAGCCCCGTTGAAGAGGTTGCTGGTCTGATGGATGATCAGGGTCTTGAGCGCGCCGATCTGCCCGCTGTCGATGACGGCTTTCATCTGGTCGTAGCCAGGGTCGAAGCGACGATTGGTACCCATATTGAGCGCGACACTGTGGGCTTGACAGACTTCGACGATGCGGTCGGCTTCGCGCATCGAGGCGCAGAGGGCTTTTTCGGCGTAGATCGCGCGGGTACCGGCCTCGGCGGAAGCGACGATGATTTCGGTGCGGTGCTCGGGTTGTGTGGCGATGCTGACGATATCGGGTTTTTCGCGTTCGAGCAGCTCGCGATAGTCAGTGTATTGTCTGTCGGCGGCGATGCCGTAGCGAGTGCCTACTTGTTCCATTGCGTCGGGGCGCAGATCGGCGCAGGCGATTAGGTCGGTGCGATCGCAGGCTTCGTAACCGGCGGCGTGGGAGTAGGGGCGCATGCTGGGCGGGACTTCGTTGTCGATGAAGGCGCCCATGCGGCTGCAGCCGATGAGGGCGGCTTTGTAGGTTTGCATGGTCATAGCTCCTATTCAAGGTTTTAGTATAGTGCGTATCCTCAACCTGGCCTGGTGAACTATAGAGGTTAACGATAGGGATAAGGTTTTATAGGGTTGGAGGCAACTCATACTATTTTAAAGAGCGAATCTGTTTATACCTCTGTTACCTCGATCTCTTTCCCACCTCGTCGAATACTCCACCACACCACCAGCGTCTCCACCGTATGCCCGCTGAGTAGGGCGATGGTCGCGCGCGTCGCGCCGTGCAGATCGGTGTCGGAAAGCGCGCTCAGCACCAGAATCACAGTGGCTACACGGGAGGGCGCGCTGGGTGCCATGGCTTGCGTGCGGTGCTGTAGCAGGCCGATGCCGTGGATATAGCTGCGCAGGCTTACGACGATGGGGAAGCCGCAGAAAATACTTAACGGAATCAGGCAATGCATGGCGAGTTCGGGGCTGATACCGACCCAGTTCTGTAGGATATAATCGGCGGCCGGGGTCCAGACGATCGCGGCCATCCAGACGAAGGAGAATGCGCCGCAACCGAAAATGAAGCGGCGGACTTTAGCCAAGTTGTTGGCTTCGCGGAAAGCTGTCGGCAAGTTGCGCACCTCGTTGAGCCAGCCGTAGGGAATATGGCCGAGGGCGTAGACTATGGTCAGCACGGCGAGGGCCTCGGTGCCGTCGACGGCACGGGCGACGAAGATATTGATCAGTGGGCGGGTCCCGGACTGTACGGCCATGATTAGCGCCAGCGGCCAGAAGAAGCGCACCACATAGGCCATCTCAAGGGATGGTGCGTCGTGTTGCGGCGGGAGGCGGACATGGCGTGAGTGTCCCCAGATTACGACGGCGAGTTCGGTCAACACGCCAGCGTAGGTGGCGAAGACTGGCAGTAAGATCGGGTCGCGCTGGACGAAGTCGACGGGCAAGAGGGTGAAGACGGCGAGAATGCTTAGGCTGATACCGGCGGTGGTGCCGTAGGCTGGGATCTCGCTGCGGCGGATGCGCAACAGGGTGCCGATGTAGATGCGCGTCAAGCCGCGCAGGAAAGGGTAGGGAATCAGCCAAAGAAAGGCCAGCAGTACCACGTCGGTTAGCGCTGGGTCGACGCCGTGCAGGTCGCCGATGAGCCATTCGCCCAGCGGCGTGAGCGCGCAGAGGGCGAGCACGCCGGAGAGTGCGATGCCGGCGATGATGCCGAAGCGGAAGACGGTGCGATATCCCTGCTCGTGCTCGACGAGCACCAGGCTGAGCTGGCGGGCTTGGGTCAGGATGCCGGAGAGTAGGGAGGCGATGCCGAAGGCCAGGCCGAAGGCGGCCAGCGTTTCGGTGGCGCGCGGCATGCGGGCCATGCCGCCGTTGAGAAATTGGCCGCTCAGCTCTTGCACCAGCGCGGTCAGCACCAGCGGCAGCATAAAGCGGGTTAGTTGCGCGTAGGTCATGTATGTCCGTGTCTTAGTGGGACTATTGACCTTAGGGTACTCAATCGATCATCGCAAATAACGCAGTGAAATATTCGGTATCAGAAGGGCTAATGGTGCGGTTAGCCGGGCGCAAATTGGCTTGCTGCGGAGATCTTAAGCTTGTTTTTTTAGTATGCCGTGGATGGCTACAGAGGAAGTTTACCGCGCTGGCGTCGAGCTGCGCCGGTGGTAGATTGCGGCGATATTGTCCAAGGGATTGGCGGAAAGAGAGAACTATGGATGATAGACCATATGCTCTTCCCATTGATATTGGGCGCGGCTCGAATGGACGGCGTGCATCGGATTCGAACCCACGGCTAAACGATAAACAATCACCGCTCTCTCATCCTACAACCTAACCCCGTAACACCTGCCCAGCCCGACCATCCGCTACCTCGCCTTTCTCCACTGCGATCCTGCCGTTGACGACAACATAGTCGATGCCCTGTGGGTAGCGGTAGGGGTCGTCGAAGTTGGCGCGCTCGCCGATCGAGTCGGGGTCGAAAATCAGCAGGTCGGCCCAGTAGCCTTCGCGCAATAGGCCGCGGTCGCCGATGCGAAAGCGGTTGGCGGCGTGCCCGGTGAGCTTGTGGATGGCCGCTTCCCAGCTCAACGCGCCCTGCTCGCGTACGAAGTGGCGCAGGAAGTAGGGGAAGGCCCCGTAAGAACGGGGATGGTGTTTACCCTCGGCTAAGGTGCCTTCGGGGGCGAGGGAAAAGCCGTCGGAAATGACACCGCCGGCGGGGTGGCGGGCGATGTTGAGGAAGTCCTCTTCGGAGACGTCTTCGGCCAGCATCCAGGGACGAGCTTCGTCTTCTACTATAATGTCGAGCACTGCGTCGTGCGGGTCCTGTTTGCGCCGTCGACCAATCTCGGCGAAAGTCTCTCCGGCATAAGCGGCGTTTTTTTCGGCGCTGCCGAGCCAGATCTTATCCCATTGGCCTTCTTTGACCAGGTTGCGTTTGCGGCTGCCGCCGCTCTCGGCGCCGTGTACGATCGTATCCTGCTTGATTTTTTCGCGGGTCTCGGGGTCTTTGAGTCGGCGGATCAGGGCTTCGTCGCCGCCGTCTAATGCCCAGGGTGGCAAGAGCGATTTTAGGGTGGTGCTACCGATGGTATAGGGGATGGCGTCGCAGCTGATATCGCGGCCTTCGCGGCGCTTCTGATCAATAGTCGCCAATAGGTCGCGGGTGGAGCCAAGCATCGGCGAGCCGGGTTGCATATGCGAGACGTGTGCGGCGACCGAGGCTTGTTCGCCGACGGCTATGACCTCGCCGACGGCTTCGGCGATCGACTCGGTCTGGTTGCGGATATGCGAGGTGTAGATACCACCGTAGGTGCCGACAATCTTGCTCAACTCGACTAGCTCTTCTAGTTCGGCGTAGGGACCGGGGGCATAGGCCAAACCCGAAGAAAGACCCAAGGCGCCGTCGGCCATCGCGCGGTCGACCAGTGCCTTCATGTACTCCATCTCGGTGGTTGTCGGTGGGCGATCGTCGTAGCCCATGGCGGCGACGCGCACATTGCCGTGGCCGACGAGCGTGGCGGTATTGGTGCCGAGGCCATTGGATTCGAGGCGTTGGAAATATTCGTCGAAATGCGTCCAGTCGCAGATCAAATCGCGGGTCATCGCCGGGTCGAGCGGCCCGTGGTAGGGTTTCAGGTCGCGAGTCGGGGCGGCGGAGACGCCGCAATTGCCCATGACCTGTGTGGTGATGCCCTGGCTCAGCGAGCTCAGCGCGCGGCCGTCGAGGGCGATGGTCAGGTCGGAATGCGTGTGGCTGTCTATAAAACCGGGGCAGGCGATATGGCCCTGGGCGTCGATGGCATGCCGGGCGTCGGTGTTGGTGAGGTCGCCGATGGCGACGATACGGCCTTCTTCGACGGCGATATCACCTTTAAAGGCGGGCTGGCCGCTGCCATCCAATAGGCGGGCGTTGCGGACGAGAAGATCGTACATGGTATTCCTTAGGTTGGTGGAAGTATTTATTTGTCCGGACAGTATATGATCAAAAAGGTGCCGGGACAAACCTCTAAGTAATGAGTACAACCCCAACCCTAAACGTGAGACGCACTTCGACCCCGTGCACAAAAGCCCCACCTGCAATAGAACAGATGGGGCTTTTGTGCATCGTGATAGGATATGGCCTGAGATTACTCGTCGTCGTCCCCGCCGTCATCCCCGCCGTCATCCCCGCCGAACAGGTTGCCCAAACCACCGAGCACCGCGCCCCCCCCCTCGCTGCTGCCGCTGGCGGCCGGTGCGTGTTCGAGGATGCGGTCTGCTAAGCGCGAGAAGGGCAGGCTCTGGAGATAGACGGTGCCGGTGCCCTGCAACGTGGCGAGGAAAAATCCTTCGCCGCCGAAGAACATCGATTTGAGGCCTTTAGTCATTTCGATGTCGTAGTCGATGCCGGGTGAGAAGGCGACGAGACAGCCGGTATCGACACGCAACATTTCATTGTTGAGTTCTTTTTTAATTACCGCCCCACCGGCGTGCACGAAGGCCATGCCGTCGCCGCGCAAACACTGGAGGATAAAACCTTCGCCACCGAAAAAACCGGCGCCCAATTTGCGGTTAAAGGCGATGCTTAGCTCGGTGCCCAAGGCGGCGCAGAGGAAGGCATCCTTCTGGCAGATCAACTCCTCGCCGATTTGCGCCATGTCGATGGGGATGATGCTGCCGGGATAGGGGGCGGCGAAGGCGACGCGCTCTTTGTCCCGGCCATCGTTGGAAAAATGCGTCATAAAGAGCGATTCGCCGGTGATCACTCGTTTACCGGCGCCGAAAAGCTTGCCCATCAGGCCCTGGTTCGCTTGGGAGCCGTCGCCCATCTTGGATTCGAAGCTTATATGTTCGTCCATCCAGTTCATGGCGCCGGCTTCGGCGATGACGGTTTCGCCCGGGTCGAGCTCGACTTCGACGACTTGCATATCGTTGCCAAATATTTCGTAGTCTATTTCTTCACAGCGCATACCGCTCTCCTTTTTAGTGTTTTTTTTAAGTATAGGGGCCCGAGTTGACTTTTACAAGTTGGTTGACAGGAAGAGAGGGAGATAGGTAGTTTTTTGGCCATCGCGATTATTGAGCTTGGGTGATGTGCGAGATGACGGTCGCTGACTGGATAGATCCCTTCGCTCATGTCACTGAACTCTTCGAGTGCCGCTGAATCCTTGGGATTCGTGATTTACAACGGCGCGGCCTTCGGCAGCTCGCCCGACATCCTTGTCGGGTTTCGAGCGGGGATTGCCGATTTTGCTGTCCTGTAAAATTGATAATGAAATCCGCTCAAGGATCTACCCGATCACCTCGTATTCACATGATTCCAGTGTTATTGCAAAATACAAAAGAAAAGATCAAAAGATGAAAAATATGGTATTGTTGGTGTTGTTGGCTTTCGTCGCCTGCGGTGAGAATTCTTCCGATGAGGGCAGTCCGGGCACTTCGATACGGCAGGTGCCGCGCAATCGGACGTTGATCATGGATTGCGCCGAGACCAATACGTGCGCCGGGCAGATACAGGACTACAATTCGTTTAACCCGTACCTGCCGGGCACGACTTCGCGCACGGGCTATAATTTTGCCTATGAGCCGCTGTATTTTTACAACGCGTTCAAAGGGGAGATGATACCTTGGATCGCCACCGGGCACGAGTTCAACGAAGATTTTACGGAAGTCGTCATTAATATCCGGCCGGGGGTGACGTGGAGTGATGGGGTCGCGTGGACGGCAGATGATCTGGTCTTTACGGTCAATATGCTGAGGGAGAACGCGCCGGAACTGACGTATTCGACGGATATGGAGAATTGGGTCGAATCGGCGGTGGCCGTCGACAGCCTGACGGCGCGCATCGTTCTAACGGCGCCGAACCCGCGTTTCGTATTCTCGTATTTCACCAGCAACTTCGGCATTGGGGTGCCGATCGTGCCCCAGCACGTGTGGCAGGGGAAAGACCCCAATACTTTTACCAATTTCGATATGCAAAAGGGGTGGCCGGTCTTTACTGGACCCTACCAGATGGTTTTGTCGACGCCGCGGCAACGGATCTGGGATCTGCGGCAAGGGTGGTGGGCAGCCGAGGCGGGTTTCCAGGAAATGCCGAAGGTTGAACGGATCATTTACCTCACGTATCTGGAAGAAGCCAAGCGGGTCCAGAACCTGATCACCAACCACATGGATACCTCGCTGGACCTCAGACCGCCCAATATTCGCACCGTGCTCGAAAGCAATCCGCGGGTGACGACTTGGACGGGGCGAGAACCGCCCTATGGCTATGTGGATTTTTGGCCAATTTCGCTCGGCTTTAACAACCAGGAAGAGCCCTTTTCCGATATCGACGTGCGGCGGGCGATAAACTACGCGATCAACCGCGACCAGTTGGTGGAAGTGGGATGGCAGGGGGCGGGCACGTCGACGCTATTGCCCTTTCCCGACTATCCGGCGCTGCGCCCCTATTTTAGTGAGGTCGAGGACCTGTTGCAGAAGCACGAAGTCGGCGTCTTCGATCTGGCCAAGAGCACGGCGCTGATGGAGGGCAAGGGCTGGCGGCGCCCCGGCGGAGGGTACTGGATGAAGGACGGACAAGTGTGCAAGATTATCATCGACATCTTTTCGATCTTCCAGGATATAACGCCGATATTGGTAGCGCAGCTGGAGCAGGCGGGTTTCGACGCTGATTTTCGCATGACCTCCGACGCCTATTCGCGAATGGCTCAAGGCGAGGCGCGGGCCTTTATTAACGGGCACGGCGGCAGCGTGCGCGACCCGTATTTCACGCTCAGGCTCTATCACAGCCGTTTCGTGCAGCCGACCAACACGCCGGCCGAGTATTTCTGGCGCTGGTCGAACGAAGACTACGACCGGATCGTCGACCAGATGGCGGAAGTGGCCCCCGGTGACCCGGAACTGATGCGGCTCTATCGCCAGGCGATGGAGATTTGGCTTGAGGAACTGCCGTCGATCCCGCTCTTGCAGTGGTATCACCGGATCCCGCACAACGAGACCTACTGGACGAACTGGCCGTCGGCAGAAAATCCCTATATCAACAGCGCATATTGGCACCGGGTATGGCTGTTGGTGCTGCTCAATTTGCAGCCGACGCAAGGCTGAGACCCGGGATGAACGTCGATATATTTACCACCGGAACGGATGCCTATCACGCCTATCGCATCGAGCCGCCGGAGGTCGTCGTCGATATCGCCAAGAGGCCCCCCGATCAATTGGCCGATCTGAGGTTGATCACCGACGGGATTCCGACAGTGGGCGGTACTGTGCGCGGCGAAGAGCTGAATCCGCTCGAATACGCGGTACAGATGGCGGCATTTGCGGAACTGAACCGGAATGAAGATTCGGGTTATTTTATTTAATGACTTGAAGCTTGTCATACTTTACAGTAGCACCGTCGTGTTGGTGGCCCTATTTTACCTGACCCGGATCGGGCGACCCGAAGAGCGGGTGCGGGTCGTGTATCGGACGGTATAGGCGGGCTCTGTTGGACTCAGTGTTTTGCATACTCAACGAACGAACAGACGAGGAGAGCACGGATGAGGATTAGAGACTTGGCAAAAACTGCGGCGATGTTGGCATGGGCGATTTTTTTTATCGGTTGCGGCGGCGAGCAGGAAGCACCGGGCGAAAAAAAGCTCAAGATCGCCGGGATCGTCTTTCAAGAGGACCAGTTTTTCCGTCTGATCCAGTTTGGCATGCAGGACGCAGCGGACAAGGCCGGGGTGGAGCTGTTATTGGCCAATAGCGCCAACAAGCTGGATAAAGAGATTCAGTTGGTCAATACCTATATCGCGCGCGGGGTCGACGCGATTGTCATCTCGCCG
>Ga0115002_10003791_pt1 | contig 18708 bp, 19 predicted proteins | sample ArcticOcean_MG_C_8_FD_89576 | JGI IMG/M metagenome (GOLD analysis project Ga0115002, IMG submission 89576) | Marine microbial communities from western Arctic Ocean - ArcticOcean_MG_CB11_86 | ecosystem: Environmental > Aquatic > Marine > Oceanic | place: Arctic Ocean: Canada Basin | collected... | reverse complement strand
TGATGCTCAACCAGAATACAGCCCCTATGCTCCACCACCTGATCCAGGTGAGTCCCAGCCGTTGCCCGTTGAGCCTCAAAAGCAAAAAGAACCGGATGCAATTCCAGCCCATTTGATGAGGGATGTTGAAGAGTACGAAGGGGAATTCGAAGAGAACGACGACTTTAATGAGAGTAAGGGACGATTAGCGTTCAAGCTAGGTATTGTTGTGTTTAGTATCATTCTCGTATTCGTGTTAGTGATAGTTGCTTTCTATCCTGAGGTCTCCAAAAAGTACCTTGGGTTGAGTCCGCCTAAAAACAACTTTGATTCGACTTTGGCTTCTCGAGGAAGCGCTACATCTGCTGACTCGAACGACCTTACAAGTTCGATCGAGCCCTCTGATTCTGACGTTGCAACAGGTATCGAGAAATTAAGAACGGAACGGGCGAACTCTTCTTTCGGAGGACTTTTTCTTCCGACGATTCCAACGGGAGCCACTGTTGTCATTGGCGATATGGAACCTCTAACGAGTCCGGTTAAACTTCCTAACTTAAGGCCTGGCGTGTATGGGGTTTCCGTAAGCAAGAAAGGATTTGAAACAAAGATAATAATCGTTACAACTGAACCCAAGCAGGTTCTTAAAACGGATCCCGTTTATTTACCTCCAGCTAAATGACCACCGGTCGGCTCCTATTGCCGTTGGATCCTCGTTGTTTCTGGGGGTGCGCAAATTGGGCAATCGAGTCCCTGATCCTGCTAGCTAGGCTCGGAAAAGGCAATTAGGGCGACTTTCTTGAGATTGTCCACTCCCCGGTTTCCTCCAAGTCGTAACTTAAACGGTCGTGAAGACGGTTAGCCCTCCCCTGCCAGAATTCCAGCTTATGTGGAACTACTAGAAATCCTCCCCAGAAACCAGGTAGAGGAATTTGGCCACTAGTAAATTTGTCCTTCAGGATTTGTAATTTTCCTTCGAGGACTGCGCGGGAACCAATCGTTCCACTCTGTTGAGATACCCAGGCACCAAGCTGGCTCCCTCTGGGCCTTGATAAAAAGTACTTGAGAGATCGGGCAGCGGAAACCTTTTCGGCTCTACCCTGAATGATCAACTGACGTTCTAGCGCGAGCCACGGAAATAGCAGAGCTACTTTGGCATTCTCAGTTATTTGTCGAGCCTTGGTGCTTTCGTAGTTGGTAAAAAAAATGAATCCGCCTTCATCATACTCTTTTAGCAGCACTGTTCGGATGGATGGCTGACCTTTTGGCGAGACAGTGGCCAGACTCATTGCATTGGGTTCTACTAATTTTGCATCAAATGCTTGCTGAAACCAAAGCTCGAATTGTTTGAAAGGATTTCCAAGCATATCCTGGCGTGTGATTCCTTTCTGGCTGTATTCCTGCCTCAGACTGCTAATATCAACTTTGTTCACGGGTAAGTTCTAAAATGAGTTGTTTGTGTTTCGGATAGATTGAAATAAGATGTTCTCTATTTCCGAGCTCAAAATCCTCCCATACAAACCCAGGAGCCATGGTAGTTCCTAATAGTGCCCAGGCGCCCCCTTCAATAAGACGTGAGCCGTGCCAAGTATTTTTAAGGACGGGGTATTGGACCAGTTGTCCGGCGGCTAGATTCTGACCCAAAAAAGTTCGTTTCATATCTAAGGTTGGCGACAGTTCAATTAGCTCAACGGGGTCTCCGAGGTAAAAATGATAAACTTCGTCTTCAATGAGTCTGTGCAAAGCGGAAAATGAATCTTTAGTTAATAGGAAATAAATTCCAGTACCCAGGGGTTGTTCGTACCCTTTTCCCAACTCGATTGATTGAGTCGATTGAAAGCTTCGCTTAAAGTACCCTCCTTCCAAAGGGAGCGGCTCAAGCTTAAGGAATTTGATTAACTCAGTACCTGAAAAGGGCATCGGGATAATCCTGCTGCCCTCAATAGGTGGGTCAAACTTTGGTTTAAGTTCCTTAATTATATCTGCATACTGAAATCAGGAGAGTAGAAGTCCATGTCTGAAATGCCATCCAACCAAAAATGTCAGATTAAGGAAGTGAGTAATATACATTTTCTGATGGTTTGATCTTGATGTGCTCCTTTTTGATCAACAAACGAAGGGCAACTCAGTTTCATCTATGTGCATGTTACCCAGTGACGATTATAAACCTAAGTGAGTGTCGGCCCTACACCTACCCAACAGTTTCCCCTATTATAGTTTCATTTTTTTGTGAAATCCTATTTAAAAAAAGCAACGGCCCCAGGATATCTCCTGGGGCCGTTGCTTTCACAAAGGGTCAAGCTTTGTTGAGGATGAAAAAATGATAGGAATTTATTACTGTCTTTATAGCTTGAAAAGAGCGCTTTGTACGCTGGGGTAAAATTGTAACATAATTGGCACATTTCATGATATAGGGGGGATACCATTATGTGAAGATGTGAGTTTTCCCTATAGGGATCTCTTATTCTAAAACTGTGAATATCTTTCGATGAAATTGGGATTTTTTTGAGTGTTGTGAGAATTCAACAGGTAACTCACTTGCCAGCGCGTACCAAACAGGATAGAAGCTTCAAATAGACTAAAAACCCCATTCTTTATCTTTGAAGTTGATAGTAACAGCACTCCGCCAAGAAGCTCGACCATTGATCGATGCTTTTGGATTAAAGCAGGATAATTCCTCTAAGAGAATTCCGATTTACACCTCCGAGGACACATTACTTGTTATAAGTGGGATAGGTAAATTACACGCCGGGATAGCGACCACTCACGCGATCCACCTGGCGGGGAGTCCATCCAATTGCCAAGTCATCAATGTGGGAATGTGCGGAGCTGTCGTAGATAGTGTCATTTTGGGAGAAGCAGTGGTTGCTCACAAAATTTGGGATCATGCCAGTGGACGGGAGTTTTTTCCCGACATGGTATTTAAACACGGTCTTCAAGAAGCTTCCTTGGGCACCTTTGACAAACCCGTGACTTCTGGCAGCCGATCTATACTCGCATGTGATCTTATTGACATGGAAGCCTCTGGAGTTTTCCAAGCTGCTCAGCTTTTTATTCCGCCCCATCAGATGTTTTTTCTCAAGGTGGCGACTGATTATCTTGAATTTTCTTCTGACGATTATGGTCAAATGCTTCGATATTATGAACAGTCAGTCGAAGACTGGCTCCCGATTTTAAAAGGATACCATCCTTTCAATCCGCTTGATCCAGTAATCTCCGATGAACAGGAAAGTCTCATCATGTCGCTTGCAGCAAGCATGCGCTTGACACAAACTCAAACGCACCAGTTGAGGGATGCGGCACTTCGCTTCCTTGTTCGAGGTGGTACTGATCTCGATATACTTCGGCTCAAACTTGAATTGAAGCCTACTCATAAATCTCTTCGAAACCGGATGTTTGAAACGATTATTCAAACACTCGATCAGTAGAATTCTTTCCGTATTGCTATTCTGCTTTACCTATGAAGTTTCGGTCTCTCCCTTGCTTTCTTATGTATCTAAAATATAGCCCCCGCTTCTCTAGGAATTGACCGAGCATGTTGTTAAAACGGTTTTCACACATCTATTTGGAAGAAGGAGCTGAAGCTTATCCGCTTACGCGGAACATTCTCGACAGACTTCCCAACTCCACAGTCGTAAGTGTAGTAAACTATATGGACGTCTTCGGCCGGTCAGGTCAGAATTTTCAAATGCAAAAACAGAGCCCCAAGTTGATTCTGGCCCGTAAAAAAGATAAGCTCATCTATGACGGCTCGATGGCCAGCCAGAGTTTTGGTTACAGAAATTTCTACTACAACTCACTGCTTCTCAACTGCGTTTACAATTGCGACTACTGTTACCTGCAAGGGATGTATCCCAGCGGAAACATGGTGGTATTTGTAAATGAAGATGACTTTTATCAAGCGACATTAAAGGCCATTGATTTTCGTCCGTTCCCTGAGGAGCCGTTGTATCTTTGCATTTCTTACGACACGGATCTTCTAGCCTATGAAAATGTGGTACCGTACGCGACCCGCTTTATAGAGTTTACCCGTGAGAACGAAGATCTGGTAATTGAAATCCGAACTAAAAGCGCCAATTGGCGTCCACTTGAAGATGTGCTGCCCAATGAACGCTGCATATTGGCGTGGACACTTTCTCCGCCCGAAGTCGCGGTAAAATACGAGAAACTTACGCCTTCCCATGATCAGAGAATCGAGGCTATCAAGCAGTGCCTTGATCGCGGTTGGCCTGTCCGGCTGTGTTTCGATCCTGTGTTAAAAATAGACAACTGGGAGGAGATTTATGGGTCCTTTTTCAAAGACGTCTTTAAGCGCTTGCCAGCGGAGAAGATCCGTGATGTGAGTCTCGGCGTTTTTCGAATGAATGCGGATTATTTTAAACGTATCAAAAAACAACGGACTGATTCCGACATATTATTTTATCCTTTTGAAAACAGCCAATCCTTCGTGTCTTACCCTCAAGATGAACGATCCTATATGATCGAGTCGTTGAAGGCGGTATTGCTGAATTATTTACCGGCTGAAAAAATTGAAACATGGACATAGCCATTGTAACGGGTGCCAACACCCGAACCGGTTTAGCAATATCTAGAAAGCTTATTGAAATTGGATGCCGTGTTTACGGCCTTGGAAGCGATTTTAGTTCCTTGCCGCTTGAAGACTCCAACTTCGTGCCTGTCACCTGTGACTTAACGAGTACTGAGCATCTTTGTCAGATATTTCAGGAGATTCTCAATAAGGAGAAGGACATTTACGTATTGGTTAACCATGCCAAGCACCTTCATTTAGCGGCGCATGAGAAGCAGGGACTAAACGACCTGGAGTCTTTGGTTCAGGTCAATCTTTTGACGCCATTGATTTTGACGCGTATGGTCTTACCATCGCTTATTCGTCTCAATGGCTATGTTATTAATATTGGGTTTCCTGATTCCCTAAAAAATCACAAATTGGGGAGCGCATTTCTTTCTGCAGAAGTCGGACTGATGGAGTTTTCAAAACGACTTTTCGAAGAAGTTCGGCAGGATGGGGTTAGGGTGTGTTCCTTGGTTCTCGATACGGCGAACGCTGAAACTTTCACTAGTGAAGGATTCTCGGAGCAAGAAAACAGTGACCTTATTTTAGATGCCGAATCGATTGCCCAATCAATTGAGTACGTCCTAAGCCAAAAGAGTGATTCGGTGATATCGAACCTTGTGGTTCGGCCACAGAAGCGCGAGCCCGATGCAAAAGATCTCAGTTCAGGCAGAAAAATTTCACCCGCTAAACCTTTCATTCCCAGGAAACCTGTTGAAAAGGTTGTAATCGGCCGTTTGCAAAAAGAAGTTGAAGCTGAATCGACTGAAAAGGCACCCACAACCTACATGGATATGGCCCGTGAATTAGCTGAGGAAGAAGTGCTGAATCCTGAATCGTCAAGTAAACCAGGCGATATACGAGAACTTCATGAGGATTCAAAAACCGATCCGAAATACGACAGTACGAATGGCGCATTGGGACGTGAAAAATCAGGTAATCAAAAAAATCGTCGGCGTCCTCGTCGTCGCAATCAAAGAAAGAGGGATTCTCAGACTCAGGAGCCTGCTAATCGTGATAAGCCTCAACCAAAACCAAGGCGTCCAAAAAGGAATGACAATCAGCCTGTAAATCCGAAAACGCATGCACCTGAGAAGGTCGCACGTTCGAATCCGAAAGATAAAGTGCTAACCAAAAAGCGACCTGCGAAGAAAATAGTTAAAGAGGCACCAGTAAAAAAGCCCGCGGCAAAATCAGCTCCTAAAAAGCCCGCGGATAAGGTAAAGCAGGTCATCAGACCCTCAGCGGCCAAAAAAAGTGTCGCTCAAAAAGAGGGGAAGAAGCGGGTTGCAAGAAAAGTCGCGAAGAAAGCTCCTAAGAAACCAACTGCATCTAAGTCGGAGGATTCTTAGTGGGCCAGAAGCCATCCGACATTTGGACTCCTCTTAATGATTCTATCTTTTTGAGGGCCATAAAATAACACCAAGCGTTTTCCGACGCTTCAGAATTCTCAGCGTTTTTAAATACGTTTACCCTTTTGCGGTAGTATTCATTCAGGCCCTCTTGTCTATTGGGATCGTAACCTTTCAGCTCGTCCAATTTGGATAAAACCTCGGATTCTTTATGGCTGAACCTCAGAACAAAACCGCAAATTCTTAAGTCGTCTCCCTCCAGCGCTCCTGGATACCCTAACGGAGAAAAATCAAATAGTTTCCCGTTAACATAGGCTTCTTCGGCCTCGAATTTGAACGAGCTACAAAAGCGATCGTGATAGATCCCACCTGGTTTAAGGGGCCCATAGACAAATACGCTGGTAAATTCTTTGCTCTTCATTGAATAAAATACGTATTGAACGGTTTAAGGATCTCATGGCCATTCAAAGCGAACCTGTGGGCATTTATTTCGAATCATCTAAGAAATTTCAGGACCCTGTTTGGCTTCTTTTTACTAATTGACCTGTAACACCTTACTTCTATGTTTTCCCACCTCTTATGAACCGGGTGTATATCAAGACTTACGGCTGCCAGATGAATGAGCGCGACTCCGAAGCAGTTGCTGCCAAGCTTCGTGCCCGTGGGTACTCGTTGGTCGATAATGAGTTCGATGCGGACGTGGTTTTATTGAACACGTGCTCGGTTCGAGACCAAGCCGAGCAGAAGGCTATTGGGAAAACCGGGTATTTAGGAAAGCGCAAACGAACCAACCCGGATTTCATTATTGGGATAATGGGTTGTATGGCGCAAAACAGAGGGACTGAACTCGTTGATAAGCTCCCGGACCTGGATCTCTTGGTTGGCACTCAAAAATTTCACGCAATTCCCGATCATCTCGACAATATCATCGCGACCCAAAATGGCCTTGGACCTAAACCGTCGACCATTGTTGATTTAGACGAAGAGGAGGGGTCCCAAAACACAATTCGCGAGCACTTGTCTGACAGTCGTCAAGTGTGTGCTTTCGTTTCAATCATGCAGGGGTGCAATATGAATTGTGCTTTCTGTATCGTGCCTAAAACCCGTGGCAATGAACGTTGCCGCCCTATTGAAGAAATCGTTGATGAGGTTGAAGAACTTGCGGCGAGGGGTACCAAAGAAATCACATTGCTTGGCCAAATTGTTAATAGCTACGGCCGTCGCGAAATACCATTTCGGAATAAGAAGTCTCCCTTTGTTCAGCTTCTGGAAAAGGTACAAGAAGTAAAAGGCATCGAACGCATCCGTTTCACTTCCCCGCACCCGCGTGGATTCAAGGAAGACTTGGTAGAAGCCTACCGTGATCTCTCCAAGCTTTGCGAGTATGTCCACCTGCCTGCGCAATCAGGATCGAACCGAATGTTGAAATTGATGAATCGTCCTTATTCGCGTGAACGATACTTGGAGATAGTTGATAGCCTTCGAACCGTGGTACCCGGGATGTATTTCTCCACAGATATTATCGTCGGTTTCCCAGGAGAAACGGATGCGGAGTTTGAGCAAACCTGCGATCTGTTCCAAGAGGTCTCCTTCGACATGGCCTATATTTTTAAGTACAGCATACGCACCGGTACGCCTGCCGCTGAAATGGGTGATCAGATTCCCCAAGAAGTGAAGGAGGCGCGTAATCACCGATTACTTGGTTACCTGAGAGATTCATCCCTGTCTCGGAATGAATCGATGGTGGGATCCACCCAGGAGGTATTAATTGAAGGGAAAGCAAAGCGTGGGGAATTATATGTGGGTAAAACACGAGGTTATCGCAATTGTCTGGTACCAGCGAGTGATCGACTGATTGGAGAGCTCGTACAGATGAAGGTTAACCGGGCTACTCAAAGTAGTCTTTACGGCGATCTTGTTCTTTCTGGTGTTGATGAATTGAATAAACCAGCACCAACTCTTTCAAATTCTCTCTTATGAATCTTTCACTTTTTACTGCTACTATAATAACCAGCATTTGTTTGGTTCTTGTCGGTGCCCTGCTTTTCTGGAACGACAATTCGATATCGAGTATCATCAAAGGTCTTCCTCGATCGCGTCGATTCACTATACTCGCTTTTGGAATTGGGAGCATGTGGTTTATATACAAAGTATCACAACTTGGAGTGGCTGATTTTGGTAACCATCGGAATCTACTTATGGGCATCTTTGGGGTTATCGCAGTACTTTCATATTTCTTTGTGCCGGATTTCCTAGCCGTTCGTGGTGTTTGCGTGATCTGGCTGCTTGCTGCGACCGAGATGTTGAGTTCCGCGTTTGCCCTTTACGATATTCCTTCTCGTATTTTTCTCACGATATTCGCTTATATACTAATCGTACTTTCAATTTACCTGGCTGTTGCACCTTACCGCGCTCGTGATTTTGTTGAATGGTTATTCAAGCAGGACAGACGAGCCAAATTCCTTGGAGCTGTCTTGGCAGCGTACGGCCTGATTTTGAGTATAGTTGCCTTCGCCTACTAAGGATGCTCTAACATGAAATCGAATGGGATCTCCTGACAAAGACCTTGCGTTACTGATGATTCTGGCCGGACCGACCGGTACCGGGAAAAGTACGCTTTGTTCAAGTATGACTGGCAAGTATGACCGTATTCAAAGGGTAGTTACTTCGACAACCCGATCGCCTCGAGAAGGCGAGATCAACGGTAAGGACTATTTTTTTTTTAGCGAAGAGGAGTTTGATAAAAAATTGGGCGATGATGCTTTTTACGAACATGCCAAAGTTCACGCTCATCGTTACGGCACTTTGAAATCTGAGATCCAGGATAAATTAGCTCACAACATTGATCTCATCATGAACATCGATGTTCAGGGAGTAGCAGCCTTTCAGCGAGAGGCGGAGAAAGACGCTCTTCTAAAACAACGGGTGGTCACTATTTTCTTAATGCCACCCAGTCTTGATGAGATTGAAAGGCGACTGATTGGCCGAGGAAAAGAAGATAGAGCCGCTATGGATCGGCGCCTTGAGTCGGCGCGGGTTGAGATGCCGCTTTGGGATACCTACGATTTTTGTCTTATTAGCGGCACAAAAGATGAAGACTTCTCTAAGGTAGAGGGAATCTGGAAATCAGAAAAGCTACGCGTTGCACGGCTAAAATAAGTCAGCTAGACAAGACCAGCCAAACAATGGAATCCTTGGTCAATTTAGTTTCGGATCTTGCATGTCCGTTTCTAAGTGCGACCTCCAAAAATCCACTGGATCCCCAATAGCTGAGAGGTGCCCCGGTTTCTACATCTCCGAATGTATCTGCAAGATGGAAGAGTGTGTCTTCAACTCTCACTCCTACGAGTTGTTCCAACTCAATGTGTTCCTTTCTGAAATTGGTAAGCCCGTTGCCAAAACGGTCAAAATACAAAATCTGGCCATTGGGGTTGTCGATCATGGTGTTTGGCTCTGGAAATTGTAGTTCAACGAGTTCCTGGATTTGAGGGCCTGCTTCCTGAATGGGAGTTCCTGAAGCAAGCTTGGCTCCTGATGGAGCAAAAAGGTCTCTGCCGTGAAAGGTCGAACTTCTTTTTGGTCCCATCCAGTTTGGAGATTCAATGGAGAAAGTAAGATTGGTACCCAGTTTGTGAATGGTTGGATATAGAACACCGTTATTGGGTCCGACAAAAAAGTAATTTCCAGCCTTCGTGACAATCTCCTGTCTGTCAGTTCCAACTCCTGGGTCTACAACGACTACGAAAGTAGTGCCCGGCGGGAAATCGTCGTAGCATCGGGTTAGAACAAAAGCGGCTTCTGAGACAGATCCAGGGCTAATTTCATGCGTAATATCTACAAATCGAACGTCCCTGAATACTGCCGTAGCGGCTGCTTTCATACTGGCGACATACCAATCGCTTGTTCCGAAGTCGGTCAGGAGCACTAATAAGCCATTTGCTTTCATCGCCGGTAATATTTAGTCATTTGCCTTAAATGTTTCAATCTTGTCCGTATATACTAAAGGTAAAAGGTCTTTTTGCTCTTTTTTTGATCACCAATAGATTTTTGAATCCGCAATCTTTTTGTTCACGTAAGAGTCTATCAAACCACCAAATATTAATGAAAAACCCTAACCATATTTTCCTACTAACTTTAGCTGCTTTCATTTTCGGATGCGTGAGCCCCATTGTTGCCCAAGAGAATGCAGAATCTGAAAAGGAAACTTTGCTCGTCGTAGTTTCTGATAGCCTGATATCGCACCGTGCCTACCACAACGATCTTGATATGTATATCAGGATCAAAAAGAATTTTACCAAAGCCTTTGAGAAAGAGGATTGGCCTGTAACCCTGAAATTCCAACGGTGGAGCGCAAGTGTCCCGGAAGATGGACTTCAACTTCGGATCTGGTTCAAAAGTTTGGAAGAAGAGACTTTTAGTGATCTCGTCTTTCGGTCCTGGGTTACTCTGTTAGAGGACGGAGTGGAAACAGATTTTCAAATCATAAAAGTGAGGACCTATCCAAGGCCTGGAAGTCATCCTCAAGATAATATGGATGATATCATTTTTTTGGCTGCAGAGGAGGTAGCCAAAAAGCTTAACGAACACAAGTTCGACAAATCCTGACCGAGCCCGGGGCTGGTTTTGGTACCGACCAGCCCCTTTACTCGACAACCTCAGAAGTATAACTATCGAGATGACCCTTACCATACAGCATGAAGCAGCTTTGGAAGAAGCTTGTTTGCTAGCCCAAATTGGTGTCGGCGATGCGAGTGCATTTAGGCAACTGTATGATCGATATTCTACACCACTGTATTCACTCGGACTCAGGATGCTTAAGAATCTCTCCGAAACGGAAGAAGCTCTGCAGGATACATTTGTAAAGATCTGGAAGAATGCGGCTCACTACGATGCGCGAAAATCTCGCCCATTTACATGGGCCGTCACTATTATGCGCCGAACCTGTATTGATCGAATTCGGAAGCTCAATCGTGAACCCGAAGTTACAACCTTTGAACCTGATCAAGATCAAGAATGGGCAACCACCGAAGTGGTCCGCGAAACCGTTGCCCACAATGAAACGCGAAACCAGGTCGAGGAGGCGCTCAAAAATGTCCCGGAAAAACAAAAAAAGGCCCTGGAGCTTGCCTTGTTTTCAGGGATGACTCATTCCGAAATAGCGCGCTCACTAGAGCAGCCTTTAGGCACCGTTAAGTCCTGGCTCAAGCGGGGGCTCTTTCAACTTAGAAACACTTTAACCGAAACAGCTTTATGAACGAGAAGACACAAGAATTAGCCAGCCTCTACGTGTTGGATAAATTGTCACCTGATGAACGTTGCTCCTTTGAGAAACGAATGGAAACGGATACTGAATTGGTTCTCTTGCTCAGAGAGCTTGAATCAGCCGTGGAGGATCAAATCCGGGATCTACCTCAACATAAAGCACCTGCTGGCCTTTTTTCGTCGATACAATCCCAGGTTCATCCACACTCTCAGGAGGTGACCTCAAAACCCTTTATTACGATTTCGTGGGCGAGCTTCGCGGGTTGGGGAATGGCAGCTGCTCTGCTATTAGGCGTGGGTCTGACGCTTCTTGTGACTAACCGAGATGAATCAATGACCAGTCCTAACAGTCAGCCGGTATTACTGGTCGTCGGTATGAATTCGGATTCATCCGCTTTTAAAACCATCCCCACAGTGATCTCCGAGGATGAATTTGAGAATTTTGTTCAGCTCACCCAAATGGCTGAAAACTTTTGGGATCATCCAGAGCAGCTTCCGGCCACGATGAATGATTCTCCCTTGGCAAACACTCGCGGTAGCGGTTATGCCGTCTTTGATCCTCAAAGTAAGCATGGCTTCATCGCTATTCAAAATTTGCCAAAGCAAGAACAAGGGAAGAACTACTTTCTTTGGCTGAAAGATCCTAAAGCTAACGTATTGGAATGTGCGGGGATTATTCCGCTTCTGGAAAAGAATGAAGGGCTTTATTTTTTTGAGTTGGAGGAAAACTCTCCAATCTCGAGTGCGCGGGTGGCTTTCTTCGTTACCGAAGAAAACACCTCCGAGCCAAAGTTGAGTCATCCCCAAGGAGAATTAGTTTTAGGCAGCGATCGCATTTAGTAGCTCTGTTTAGACGTATTACTTTGCGCGTAAAAAGCCAAAAGCGCTTCCGCATATTCCTCCTAGGATATGGGCGAATTGCGAGACGCTGTCTTCTTCGAATGATAGCGCAAATTCGCTTCCGAGAAAGATTATGCAAACAAGAATAAACGTTAGAGGCACCGTTTTGCGTTTCACGTTCACCAATGAACTTAGGACGATAAACATGAAGACAATCCCACTGGCACCCAATAGCATGCCTTCGAAGAAAAGCATGTGAAGAAGCCCCGTAATTACTGCAGTAATTACCGCCATGATCGCGAGATCCCGCTTGCCGTACTTTTCTTCGAGAATGGGGCCAATGAGAAGTATGATGGTCGAGTTACCTAATAAATGAGGGAAATTTATATGATCGAGGACATGACCAATTAAACGGGGGTAAGTTATCAGGTTTCTAAAGCTGTCGCTTCCGTGAACGCTAAATAAATGGAACGTGCTTTTCCCATCAGTTAGTCCAGATGCCAAAAGTACTAACAGGCAAATTAGTTAGTAGGTGAGGACGAAGGGAGCGTTATAGCTTATTTTGATGGGTGCCTTCATGGCTGGCTCTTGACAATTGGCAGGTCTCCCCTGCAAATCAACTTCACTTTTTATTGTGGAATTCCCCAAGTCAAATACACCCGAATCCCTCGATCCCTATGGTGATTATCTATATCGATATACCATTATGCGGGTAAACAATCCTTCCGTTGCTGAGGACTTGGTCCAAGAAACTTTTCTGGCTGGAATCAAATCACTTAAAAACTTCGGAGGACGATCGACCTTAAAAACCTGGTTAACCGGGATTCTCAAATTCAAGGTCATGGACCACTATCGAAAGAGCTCCAGAGAGAAAACGTTTACCCAACTATCGTCATTTTACGAAGACGAGGAGAAAGAACATTTTGGTGACAATGGGCATTGGTTGCAGGGAGATTTTTCTCCGGCTGAGTGGTCTGCCGAACAATGGGAGAATATTGATCGGAAAGAATTCATGTCTCAGTTTTTGCTCTGTTCGGATAAATTGCCTCAGAAGATTCGGCAAGTTTACCTTATGCGGGAGGTCGACGGAATTGATAGCAAGGATATCGTGAAGGAGCTTGGGATCACGCCTCAGAACTTATGGACCATATTACACCGAGCACGAATGGCTCTTAGGAAATGTCTTCAAGATAATTGGTCGGCAGCAGATAAAAGACTTTAACTATTGTCGTCAGGTTCTTGCGAAGATGGCTGCATCATTACCCGGATTCTTTCCCGGCATTCATCGGAAAGTTTTTCATCATTCAATTCCGCAAGCGACTCACCGTCTGATTTAACTTTATCGCTCACAATTTGAACTTGATTGGAATAATCTATGCACCAACTACAGATCCAGCCGTGAATGCGCATACCGATTCGCTCTCTCAATGTGAGTTTCCGGTCTAGCGATTGAGACGAAAGTTGTGCTATATCTCGGCAGCACGGACACATCGCACCAATCGCCGTGGTGATCAAATTTTTCATCTAATTTCCAAATCAGGGTTCAGCAAATAGTTGGCGAACACAATCTAATGTCCGGTGATTGGTCGAGGCTTTCTTAAAAGCCTTGCTGACTTTTTTGGATTTTTGGAAAGTAGCTGAGTTGTGAGAACTCGATCCCTGTTTTAGGAATATGGATTCTTAATCACGAATCGTTCCTGCAGTCTTAGATTCGATGAAGGACTCATAGGTTTTCTTGATGCCCGTCTTTAGGTCTATTTTTCGCTCCCAACCCAATTCTTTGAGCACCGATACATCAAGTAGTTTTCTTGGTGTTCCATCGGGCTTAGAGGGATCTTGTATTATGCCCCCTTGGTAACTTACGGTCTCTTTAATCAAATTTGCTAATTGAAGTATAGTTACTTCATCGCCGCTTCCCACATTCACCCAATCCGGCGGATTCTCCAAGTTCATAAGAAATATGCAGGCATCCGCCAGGTCATCCACGTGGAGAAATTCTCTTTGAGGCGTTCCGGAGCCCCATATTGTTACCTCAGGGTCTCCTTTTTCTGTGGCATCGTGAAATTTGCGAATAAACGCCGGAAGGACGTGGGAGTTTTCCAAGTTATAATTGTCTCCCTGCCCATAAAGGTTGGTGGGCATGAGCGAGTGAAACTCAACCCCATACTGCTTTCTATAGTATTGGCACAATTTCAATCCGGCTATCTTCGCAATTGCGTATGGCTCGTTTGTAGATTCCAACTCATCGGTGAGCAAAGAGCTTTCCTGGATGGGTTGAGGTGCAAGCTTGGGATAGATACAAGAGCTTCCAAGAAAAAGAAGTCGTTTTACTCCAAACTCGTAGGCAGCATGAATCAGATTGGCCGCAATAACCAAATTCTCGTAAATGAAATCTGCTGGGTAGGTGCTGTTTGCTCCTATTCCTCCCACCTTTCCTGCTGCTATTATTACTGCGTCGGGTTTTTCTAACTCATAGAAACGACGAACCGCTGTTTGGTCTGTGAGGTCAAGTTCGTCTCGAGTTGCGGTTTCAATCTCGTTGTAACCAAGCGATTGGAATTTTCGAACCAGAGCTGAACCGACCATACCACGATGACCGGAAATGTATACTTTCCAGGAGGGATCCATATATTCAAAAGTGTTAAACAGCAGATGCTTGTTTAACAGCTAATTCTTTTTTGGCCAACTGAAGGTCGGCTTCAACCATAAGTTTTACCAGGCCTTTGAAATCCGTCTTAGGTTCCCAGTCTAGTTGCTTCTTAGCTTTGGACGGGTCGCCGATCAATAGCTGAACTTCAGCTGGCCGCTCGTAGCGTTTGTCATAGTCAACGTACTCCTCGAAATCCATATCGAGCATTGCAAACGTCTCTTGGCAGAATTCTTTTACTGAATGAGTATCGTGAGTCGCCAGGACATAATCATCTGGGTTGTCTTGCTGAAGCATTAAATACATGCCTTCACAATATTCTTTTGCATAACCCCAGTCACGTTTTGCGTCGAGGTTGCCTAAAAAGAGTTTGTCTTGAAGTCCCATTTTTATACGGGTTGCAGCGCGAGTGATTTTACGCGTTACAAAAGTTTCACCTCTGCGGGGAGATTCGTGGTTGAACAGGATGCCATTGCTGGCGTGTAAATTGTAAGACTCTCGATAGTTAACCGTTAGCCAGTAGGCATAGACTTTGGCACAAGCATAAGGGCTTCTCGGCCAAAAAGGTGTTTTCTCTGTCTGGGGGACCTCTTGAACCAAGCCAAACATTTCAGATGATGAGGCTTGGTAAAAACGAGTCTTTTTCACCATACCTGCCTCGCGAATCGCTTCAAGGATACGGACGGTTCCTACCCCGACGACGTCACCCGTGTATTCCGGGATATCAAAAGATACCCGAACATGGCTTTGCGCACCAAGGTTGTAGATTTCATCTGGTTGTAAATCATAGAGCAGCTTCACCATTTGGGTAGAATCCGCTAAGTCACCGTAATGGAGGTGTAAGTTGGTGTTTGCTGTATGCGGGTCAGAATAAAGGTGATCTATACGACCTGTATTAAAGGATGAAGACCTGCGGATAATCCCATGTACTTCGTAGTCCTTATCAAGAAGGATTTCTGCGAGATAAGATCCATCTTGACCTGTGATGCCTGTGACGAGTGCTTTTTTCATATAAAAATGAAATGTATATTTTTATTGGTTAATTAATTGCTGAGAAAAACGATAACACAGCGATTGAAAACTGTCTTTACGTGATAACGAAAAAAATATTTAACTAATAACGCATAATTTGGAGTATTTACATTCCTTTGATTTCATAGATGGCAAAAACATCCTTTAATTTGAGTCAGCCTGTAGTGGCCGTTTTGTTTGAATCAGAATTCGATTCGATGGTTGAGCTATTTCGCGGTATTCAGGCTTATGCCGAAACTATGGGAATTTGGAGGGCCATTCCTTTGAATGTTGGCGAAGAGGAATTATTAGGGGAATTGGTCGAGCACGGGAATTTGGCTGGATTAATCGGAGGATTAGTAAGCGATCGCTGGATTGAGTCTCATTGGCTTGGACGAATGCCTCTAGTCAATGTTGAGAATCTTTCTCTGATCAGTCGGGCACCCTCCGTTGTAGTGGACGATGAAGAAGTTGGCCGGCTAGTTGCCGAAAAGTTCCTTTTGGCTGGATTTGAGAATTTTGCCTATGCGGGATTAACGGGAAACCTTTTTACCAGGTTGCGCCAAAATGGGTTTGCTTCCTTCCTTGGAGCAAATGGCAAGGACGTAGTTTCGGCACCTCAAGGTTGGGTTGCCAGACCGTTGAGTATTTGGACCGAATGGCTGCTTTCTCTTCCCAGGCCAATAGCTGTATTTTGCGCCACGGATTATACGGCCCGTAGGATCATTCAAGCAGCTGGGTTGGCTAATTTAAATGTACCTGTCGAAGTATCTGTAATAGGGGTTGGTAATATATATAGAGACAGTTTGTTTTCTGGGGTACCAATTGCCTCCGTAGAATTACCATATTTTGAGATAGGGAAAGAGGCGGGAAGGGTACTGGATCAATACCGTCATGGGCATATGAAAACTCCAGAAGGATTTAAGTTTTCACCTGTAAGAATATTGGAAAGAGCTTCGTCACGTTTTAGCAAAGTTGAGGATGTTACGGTCGCCAAAGCGTTGGATGTAATGCGCGCAAGATATCATGAATCTCCATCTATTGATTTGATTTCTCGTGAAACAGGTGTGTCTCGGCGACTTCTAGAACAGAAGTTTCAGTTAAGTCTTTCTTCTACACCATACAGAGAGCTGTTAAGAATAAAGATGGATCGAGTCTGTCAATTGCTTGAACACACTGGAAAGAAAATCGTGGAGATTTCTCAACTGTGCGGATTCTCTAGCCAGCATCAGTTTTCCAATTGCTTTAAACGATTGTTCGGGATGTCTCCTCGTGCTTACCGAGAAACGCTTAAGAAGGAGCCTTCCTGAATTTTATGGAGCTGGATTAAAGTCCCCCAAAGCTGGTGTGTTCATCCATTCGATTAGCTCTCATTTTTGCCTTCCTATAGCTTCCCTAAATGTTTCGTTTTTTGATCAAAATCCCAGAGCTTGGGGCTGATACATTTTGTATAAGTCTGCATTACTAATTTAACCTTTGTAGATAAACTTAGAATCCTTGGTCTGAAATATCGCACATTCGAAGGAGTTGTTTTGCAATACACTTCAATACTGAAGCGGTGTCATTCTAGATTTAAACTGAACCTCAAGGGTATCTTAGAGCAAAAAATGTTCAAATTCTTGAACTAAAATAATCTTTTAGTTTATGACCTACAACGGCTTATCGATTTGAAGAAGAAAGATTTGAGAAAAGCCTTGTCAGACGACCAACAATTTCCATTCTCAGCCAACTTTTCCCTTAACAGGGATGTGTTCTTTTAAACCAATTCCTAGAAATTGTGGATGTATTGAGAGTGAATTTTCACCATCAAAACTAGCTGATAATCTCATAAGAATTTATTTAAAAAATAAACAGAAATTCCACTTGACGGTGTGAAAAACGGTCTCCTTACTTTTGACCTTTTCCGCCAGAAGGCAGAAGCGTTCTTTGAAAGTTACTTTATGCGATTGTCCGGCCCACGGATAATCAATTCTTATAATATAAAACAAATAGTCCGATTTTAATCGGAGTCAGAAACTTTTCGGTTTTAGCAACCGAAACAAACTTTCTTATGGAGAGTTTGATCCTGGCTCAGAGTGAACGCTGGCGGCATGGCTAAGACATGCAAGTCGAACGAGATCTACTGAAGGGTAACCGGATGTAGTGAAAGTGGCGAACGGGTGCGTAACACGTGAACAATCTACCTTAAAGTTGGGGATAGCTCGGGGAAACTCGAATTAATACCGAATGTGGTTCCTCATCGCATGTTGAGGATACTAAAGCTTGTAATGGCGCTTTAAGAGGGGTTCGCGGCCTATCAGCTTGTTGGTGAGGTAACGGCTCACCAAGGCTAAGACGGGTAGCTGGTCTGAGAGGATGATCAGCCACACTGGAACTGAGACACGGTCCAGACACCTACGGGTGGCAGCAGTTTCGAATCATTCACAATGGGCGAAAGCCTGATGGTGCAATGCCGCGTGGGGGATGAAGGTCTTCGGATCGTAAACCCCTGTCACCAAGGACTAAAAAACGGTGAAGAGCCGTCTTGAATTAACTTGGAGAGGAAGCAGTGGCTAACTCCGTGCCAGCAGCCGCGGTAATACGGAGACTGCAAGCGTTACTCGGATTTACTGGGCGTAAAGGGTGCGCAGGCGGCCAGGTATGTCAGATGTGAAATCCCATGGCTCAACCATGGAACTGCATTTGAAACTACTTGGCTAGAGTATTGGAGAGGTAAGCGGAATTCCTAGTGTAGCGGTGAAATGCGTAGATATTAGGAGGAACACCAAAGGCGAAGGCAGCTTACTGGACAATTACTGACGCTCATGTACGAAAGCGTGGGGAGCGAAAGGGATTAGATACCCCTGTAGTCCACGCCGTAAACGTTGTATACTCGGTCTTGGGGGATTCGACCCCTTCAGGGCCTAAGCTAACGCGATAAGTATACCGCCTGAGGACTACGACCGCAAGGTTAAAACTCAAAGGAATTGACGGGGGCCCGCACAAGCGGTGGAGCATGTGGCTTAATTCGATGCAACGCGAAGAACCTTACCTGGCCTTGACATGGA
>Ga0115002_10003789_pt1 | contig 18708 bp, 16 predicted proteins | sample ArcticOcean_MG_C_8_FD_89576 | JGI IMG/M metagenome (GOLD analysis project Ga0115002, IMG submission 89576) | Marine microbial communities from western Arctic Ocean - ArcticOcean_MG_CB11_86 | ecosystem: Environmental > Aquatic > Marine > Oceanic | place: Arctic Ocean: Canada Basin | collected... | reverse complement strand
TCTTGCACGGCGGTCTCACTCCCAACGGCGGAGTCCCCAACTTTGGCAGCGGCTTCCTCCCCTCGAACCACTCGGGTTCGGTATTGGAACCGGGGCGACAGATGCGCAACATCGCCAGAAGAGAGTCGCCCGACGTGCAACAGAAGAAACTGGAGCGACTCAAGGAAATCGATGGAGATCTGCTCGGGCGACTCGGCCACGCTCCTCAAATCGAATCGGCGATTCGCAATCATGAATTGGCCTTCCGAATGCAAATGGAAGTGCCTGACGCGATGGATCTTTCTGGCGAATCCCAAGCCATCAAACAGATGTACGGCCTCGAGGAGAAGTGGGGAAACACACGAAAATTCGGCACTCAATGTCTCTTGGCTCGCAGAATGGTTGAGCGCGGCGTTCGTTTTATCGAACTGACGACTAGCGGCGGAAATGGCGATCGCTGGGATCAGCACGGTAACATTCGCGACGGTCATCAGAAAAATGCTCTCTCTGTCGACCAACCGATCGCAGCCTTGATCAAAGACCTCAAACAACGCGGTTTACTCGAGTCAACGCTTCTCGTTTTCTCGGGCGAGTTTGGTCGCACACCGTTCGCTCAAGGTAACGGTCGCGATCACAACCCGCAGGGCTTCAGCATGTGGATGGCAGGCGGCGGCGCTCAAGGTGGCACTACTTACGGTGCGACCGATGAATATGGATATCGGGTCGTCGAAAACAAATTGACAGTTCACGACATGCACGCCAACATGCTCCACCTGCTCGGCATCGATCACAAGCGACTCACCGTCCGCTTCAGTGGCCGCGACATGCGATTGACCGACGTACACGGAACGGTTATTCCCGAGATCGTGGGGACGTGAGGGGGAGAAGGGGTGACAAGGAGATGGGGAGACTAGACCGTGGCATGGCCATCCTGGCCGTGGTCTCGCTGGGGAGCACGGGCTTTCAGCCCGTAACCCGCGGCGGTTCAAGCCAAACCCCCGTCGCGCTACAGAGCCCAATTAGTGTACAAATCAACTCCTTACGTGGCATGAGCATCTTGCTCGTGTGGAGTTGATTGAGGGACACACCACGGCGTGAATCTTGCGAGACCATGGCCAGGATGGCTGGCCATTACTCACATCTTTTGCATTCAGCGCCGATAGTAGTTCTCGAATCGAAAGTTTGCATTTGAGCAAACGAAGTCATCTTTCTTTACGCCGAAGGCGTTGCCGCAGTAGCCTGGGGTCAGTTCGCCGAGCCCCAGCGAGGTAGAACGCCACCCTAGGGATTGCGGCCTAAATCGCCGTCGATTTGATATTGGATGATTTGTGTAATGGTCAGCCAGCATGGATATGCACACGCCTAGGTGTTGTCTTGCCATGGCCTCGTCTAACGAAGTTCCTAAACCCTCCCCGGAGCCCAATCTGACTAGCCCCGACTCCGACCCTCCCAAAAAAGGGAGGGTGACTCGCGTCGCGAGTTGATTGAGGGACACACCACGGCGTGAATCTTGCGAGGCCACGGCCAGGATGGCCACCCTATCGGTCTCGCGTGCTCTACTCTCACGCTTTCGTTTGCTTGCGTAATCGGCGAACAGACTATGCGTCGACCTCGATTGGGAAATGTAGCAAGCGGATTCTCGCGGAGCCTCCAACGTATTCGCCGTCTTTTAGGGCTCGGCCGTTTCCGTTGGGTGATTTCGAAGTGAGGTGCGCCACGTTATTTCCGTTGGGATGAAGGCTGAGCGAGAAGCCATTGGGAAGTTTGCTACTGGTGAAGAACGCCTTCTCGTCTTCTGGCCGCCAGAACCAGACGTGTCCTTTCCCAGGAAAAGCTGTCGAAGTGGCCATGACAAACCCATCGGGATGAAACTGCGCGTCGTAAGAGAACCCGTCTTGCGCTCCGCCCATCGGCATTTCTCGAATTTGCTTGCCGCTTTCCCAGTCGTAGACGATTGCACATGGAGTGCCCGTTGCAAAACCACCACCGGGTTGCTTCTGGCCAGTGCAGACCAGACGTTTGCCGCCGGCATCAAATTGTAAATGCCGAATGCCACCGCATTGTTGTATGCGGCCTTTCGTCTCCGCCTCATCGTTGAACAGAATTGCTGCATCAAACTGTCGGACTTCCTTCGCGTCATCGCCCGACTGCGAGCCCGCTTCTGTACTCGTATCCCACTGTCGAATAATGCCCTTCAGATCTCCGACCACAAGTGCATTGCCTTTCGGATGAAAACACAAACTGAAAATCCGATCGGGATGCGGTATTTCTCGCTGCAGCTTGCCATCTTCGGTAGACCAAATTCGAACCGAGTTACTGTTGCCACCAGTCGCTACAAGTTCACCGTTGGGGCTGATCGCGATCGCACGAATCCAATTCGGGTGCGCTTCCGGCAAACTCCAAACCGGCTTAGTCGCTTGCTCGGCATAGGACCAACAGGCGAGCTGTCCCCACGAGTCGGCAGAGAGCAGTCGATTTTTTTGTGGCTGAAAACCGATCGCCTGAACCCAGCCATTGTGCCCCGTCAATTCCGGCATCAACTGTGGTTTCTCACCCGAAATGTCCCAGCGCTGAATGGTCGCATCGTATCCGCAGCCAATCAAGAACCGACCGCAAGGCGAATAACGAGCCTGCCAGAGCTGACGCTCGTATTCAATCAACTCGTCGTCCTTGCTTGGCGCGAGTTCGTAACGTTTTAAGAGTTCTTCGGGTGTCATCGAATTGTCGATTTATTAGATTGCGATTTACAATTACTTGTTAGGTCAAGAGTTCTTCGATCGGGCTACATTCCTCGTTTGCAACGGGAAGCGGTTGACCGTCATTGTTGTACTCCATCATCTTTTGCGGAATGTCGAGTGCTCGGAACCAAGTATGAAACAGGTGTCCGATATCGTATTCGTCTCCGTCGACGAACGTCCCGAGATTGTTGGTTTTGCCGACGACGTGACCTCGCCGAATACCGGACCCGCCCATCGCTACCGACCAGGCTTCGGGCCAGTGGTCGCGACCGACGTGTGAGTTGATGCGGGGAGTGCGACCGAATTCGCTCATCGCAATCACCAAGACATTATCGAGCATGCCGCGTTCGTTTAGGTCTTCGAGCAGCGCTGCGAACGGTCGGTCGAATTGCGGGATCAGACTTTCGCAGGCGTTGAAGTTGTCGCCGTGACTGTCCCAATGATAGGAGTTGACTTTGACGAACCGCACGCCAGCCTCGATCAAACGGCGAGCCATCAACATGTGACGTCCCAACGCGTGGCGGCCGTAACGGTCCTTGTCTTTATCAGAAACTTTCGTTTCATCGAATAGGTCTCGCCTCTGCATCAACGTATCGGCTACGTCGTAGACATAGCTATTTGCATCGGTCGATTCATTTCGCCGCCCCTTTGCGAAACGGTTGTTAAACTTCTTGCGGAGCTCGTTGCGTTTTGCGTTTTCAGCCAAGCTGACCGACTCATTCAAGAGCAAGTTTTCCGGAGCTTTGGCGTCGCCAAAGGCAAGAGCGCCGTACTTGGCGGGCAGAAATCCTGCATCGCCGGTCTTAAAGCCACCGCTGTATGGCTTGACCCAGCAGTACGGTGGCAGACCACTGGATGTCGGCCCCATTAGTTTGGCGACGGCGGAGCCGAGGTACGGATAAACGACGCCGCGGTTCTTGGGATCGCCACGGTTTATGCGGGCCACGCCTGCCGAGTGGCTATTGTCTTGCGTGTGCAGGTTGCGGACGATCGAGAGGTGATGCATCTGTTGAGCCGTTTGCGGGAGCAGTTCGCTAACGTGAATGCCTGGCACCGACGTCGGGATGGCTCGATACGGTCCGCCGAATTGAGTATTCGGCTTTGGGTCCCAACTTTCGAGTTGACTGATTCCACCGTCCAGCCAAACGAAGATGACTTGCTTCTCTTGCTTCTTCAACTCTTCCGCAACAGCAGGATCTAACATTCCGCCTAACGCGCCAGCGCCCAAAGCGCCAATGCCCGCACCCGTGGCGCCAAGCAACTGGCGTCGAGAAAAACTGTGTTCCCACGGTTTGCAAAGCGGTGATTGCTGAGTAGAAGACATATTTTGTGGTTTGCGGTTAGGGGATTGGGTTTATGATTCTGCTCAATGGTTCACGCAGAACTCCATGGATGTCAGCATGGCCCAAGCGAGTTGGCTGAGGGCCGTTGTTCGTGGGCTGTTCTCAGCACTTTGTTCTTTGCTCTTGTTTTCATTGTCGTCGTTCGCTGCGGAAGTTTCCGCGAGGTATTCGTTGATCATTGCCCGCTCTTCTTCGTCGGGCAGCCGGCAGAAGATGCTTAGGTACAATTCGTCCGCGACACTAGTGTTTGGCATTTTGGCAAGACGGTCGATTAGATTGCCCGAGTGAGGTTTCAAAAGATCGAGTACTTTGGAATCGTTGAGTAAAAAGAGAGCTTGCTTGACTGCAGGTGCATAGTCGATAGCTGGCTCTTTCGGTTCGCTGCCAAAAGCGGTGAGGAACAGCGCCTGAAGCTCTTTATACTCGTCAACGGCTGGCTCCTCTGCGGCTGCGTCTTTCGTCTCAGCGTCCTTGTTCTCCGAATCTGTCTTCTCGCTATCCTTTTTGGCATTAAATGCTTTGGACCGTTCCAAGAGCCGATCGAGATTTCCCGTGGCTTGTAGAACGCTGGCAAAAAGTTGATCGGCCGTGAGGCGTCGCTGTAGTCCGAGTCGATAGGAATTGCGTGGCGGAAGTTTGTCGGCGGAAGCCATTCGACTGCTGCGTTGCCATGTCTTTGTGAGTGCCAGTTCACGGACCATCCACTTAATATCAAAGTTGTGACTGGCCAGTTCGTCTGCGAGCAGGTCGAGCAATTCTGGGTGGGAGGGCGGATTGGCCGAGTGAAACTGATCGAGCGGCTCCACGAGCCCCTGGCCCATCATGCTAAACCACAATCGGTTTGCAATGTTCTTGCGAAACAGCTCTTTGTCGCCCGACGTAAGATCATTGGCGATCAAACTGAGAGCGCTAAAGGCGGGCGGTTGGTTGGGATCGGGTTTCTTTTTCTTTTCAGCGGGGTCGACCTCCGGTGGATCCGGGATCTCGAATTCTTTGCCAAACGGAACTCGCGGGCCCGTGCTCACTTTGCCCTCTTCAAAGACCGAGACAAAATCTAGTTTTGTGCTCATCGAGGCTTCGTTGACTGCGGGGAATTTTCCACTGCGAATCGACACTCCCTTGTAGACCGCAAACAGACCTTGGAAGTCGTGTTGCTTGTAGTCGTCGATAAACAAGTGATCGTGGCACTCGGCGCACTGCAAGTCGACGCCGAGGAACAGTCGTCCGACATCGCGAGTTAGCCCCGAATAATCAGTTGTGTTTTGTCCCACTTTTTCGAGGCGGCGAGTGTAAAAATAGGCCGCACCTCGAAGTGTCTCATCCTCGGGATTCGGCTTGAGGATTTCGCGGGCAATTTGATCCCAAGGCTTATTCTGTTCAAAACAATCGCGCAGAAACGCGTCCCACTCCGGATTGTCCCCACGGCGTTCCATGAGTGTAACATGGAAGAGATTCGCCATCCGCTCGGCGTAACTCGGCTGTTCGAGCAACCGTTCAATCGCCGCTCGACGTTTATCCGGCGATGTGTCTTTGAGGAATTCCCGAGTCTTTTGGCTGGACGGAATTCGACCTGTAAGATCGAGTGTCAGTCGCCGAAAGAACTCTGCGTCGTCAGACAAAGGCGCCGATTCGCCGTCGATCTTAGCCTCAATCAGCTGATCGATTCTCTGATGTAGCGGTTCAACTGCTCCTGTGACGGAACAAGTCAAAGCTAGAATTGCGAATGTCAGAATCGCGAATGTCAGAATCGAGCGCGACATCGGAGTTGCTCTTTGAAGGAGGGAGTGGGCGGACGGTGGGGGATAGTAGGTGTGTTCGAGTCCGGAGCTAGGAAGGAAGTCTGTTGTTGAAAGTCAGTCGCCTATTCTTTAGCAGCGTGTTGGATGGCTGCCTTGAGGATGTCGAGTGAAGCCTTTGGGTACTTCCCCGTTTTTGGGTCTTTGGGCCATTTGGTTTTGTCGTAAACGTATTCGTTGGGTTTTACGGGATCCTTGGTAACAAACTTTTTCTCTAACAGGAACGTCGCCACTTTATCGCCAAAGGGTTTTCGCTTGGATTTGGTTTTTTCGGGGCAATAGGCACATTGAGCGCTCGATTTACCCAGCTTTTCTATTGCCGCTTTTACATCTTTGAGCGACTCGTCGTCGATCTGTTCCATGAGACCGCTGCGGTATTGCGAGCGGGCGAGGGCGTCCGCTGCAAAGGACACGACGAATAGCGCTACACACAAAGCGATTAGATGTTTCATTTGAGTACTCCTTGATAGCTCTTTTACCTTAATTCTATCGGGAGCTAAATGTTGAAACCAGAGGAAAGTGAAAGGAACCGCGAATGAACGCTTATATTCGCTAATGGAAAGAATTTAAGGAGGGAAAGGAAAGAAGAATGTGGGGAAGGGAAGAATGTGGGGAAGAGGTCGCTGGCGGGCGAGAAACAATTTGGGTTCGTTATGCTGTTTAAAGAGGCGAGTTTTCGGGGCCTTTAGTCGCAATTGGGAACGATTGAATGTAATGTGTAGGGGAGCTGTTTGACGAGTTCTTTTGGACGAAGTTTTCGGACGATTGAGTTCGTGTTCTGCTCAACTGCATTCTGCTAGTTTTCGCACCAGAGATATTACGGATTGATATACCATGACATTAGTCGATCGTTCGCGTCGCTCGTTTGTGAAGAGTTCGTTGATCAAAGGGTCGGCAATTGCAGTCGGGGCTGGCCCGCTTCTGGCCGGTTTATTACAAGCCGATGCTAAGGATTCGAGCAAGCCATTGCTCGCTTACGTAGGCACATTTACTTCGCCTTTGAAAGATGTGCTGCCGACGCAAGTGGATCTACCTCCGGGCAACGGTCTCGGAATCCACATTTTTCAAGTAGACCGAGCCACTGGTGCGATGAAGCCCAGCGGGGTTCACGAGATGGGAACGAGTCCCAGTTGTCTTGCGGTTAACGAAAAAGGAACTCGTCTCTATTCCGCTAATGAAACGGATCGAGCTGGCAGTGATAAACAAGGCACCGTCAGTTCGTTTGCCGTCGATCGGACTGACGGAAGCTTAAAGGTGCTCAACACCGTCCGTTCTGGTGGAGCGGGACCGACGTATGTCAGCATTCATCCGTCGAAGCGGTTCTTGCTGGTGGCGAATTATTTTGGCGGTTCAGTTTCAGTGCTGCCCATTCTCGACGACGGTCGCTTGGGCGAAGCGACGGATATCAAGAACGATGAAGGCAAGATTGGTCCAACGAAAGCAACTCACGCGCCTCCTGGCAGTTTCGCAATCAGCGGGCACGATCGAACTCACGCTCACATGATCCAGTCCGATCCAACTGGACGTTTTGTGCTGCATGTGGACTTGGGCTTAGACAAGATCTATATCTGGAAATTCGACGATAAGAAGGGCACGCTGACTCCAAATACCCAAGCGGCAGTTTCGCTACCGCCCGGCGACGGTCCTCGGCATTTTCATTTTCATCCCAACGGTCGATGGTTCTATTCCATTCAAGAAGAGGGCTCGACGATCGTGCTCTTTGATTACGATGCGAAAGCCGGCAGATTGACCGCTCGGCAAACGATCCCCACGCTGCCACCTGAATTTACGGGGAGCAATTTTTGCTCCGAAATTCTGGTTTCCCACGATGGGAAATTCGTTTATGCAGGCAATCGTTTACACGACAGCATTGGAATATTCGCAGTTGGGAAAGATGGTACGCTGACCTATCTCGGCGAAGAGTGGACTCGAGGCAATTATCCTCGCAGTTTCAGTTTCGACCCCACTGGTCAGTTTCTCTATTGTTGTAATCAACGAGCAGACCATATTTCCGTTTTTCGAGTGAACAGCAAAACAGGTGCTCTAAAATTCGCGAATCACTACGCTCCAGTGGGTAATCCATCGCATGTCGTGTTTCTCGACTTAGCGAAGAAATAGTGGAGCGGAGTCTTCACCTCGGCGGTTTTTCAGGATTTGGGAACCGATTGGAGAAATCTTCGTCACTCTTAGAGAAGTAGAACTTCTACCTCCGTTTCTTGACTCTTAATCTTAATCTCCAAAACACATTGCGCTAGATCGGCACCATCGCGCTAGCGCTCGCTATCTATTCAGCGCTCTCGCGACACGGAGATAACGGTGGAGGTCGGTTGAAGATTAAGAACGAAGAGTAAGAGAAGAGAGAGGAAAATGCCGCTGGTAGAATGGCGCATTCCATGATCATAGCAAGAGGAGTATTGACAATGTGGACTCGACCGAAACTGAAATCCATCGCCGCAATCGCCGCGACTGTCATGTTGTTTGCACTTTCGGGTTCTTGTGTAGTCCAGTCGGTGGCGCGAGCTGATACCGAGCCTGTCCAAGCCAAGAGCAAACCGACGAGCGACAAGCCTAGTGGAGTGCGGCGAAGTGCTACGGTGAAAAATGTCACGCTGAAAAGTGTTGCTTTGACGAGCAATCAGGGTAACAACGCAGACGAAAATAACGACGCGAATTCAAAAACGCCGAATCTTGTCGAGAAGTTCAAGAAGAACCCCGAGAAGTTTCATCTGTTGTTTATGAGTCATTTTGGCGACGGAAACTTGGGAGTTGACATGCGGACGGTGTTTCCTGCTCGAGCGACGCCCGGTTATCCAAGAGTCAAAGTGAGCAACGAACGGGCGGTCGCCATCGTTCAATACTTTGCCGATCAAGGGACGCTCGGCAAGCTACATCGGGGTAAGCCCCAGCCGTTGAAAGACTCTTTTACGATGATGTTTATCGACGGTAGCAGCAGCTACTTCACTTTTATCGCTCCAGAGCACGAAATGAAACGACACGCAAATGCGCTTCTAAAGATCCTCGGCGAGGGCGAATCTGCTAAGCAATTCGATAAGGTTTTCAGTTCCAAGATTGCTGCGACTTTCGACCTCAAGAGATTGACCGAAGGAGTTCCCTTCGCGATTGCAGCTGACGATGCCCCTGTTCCTCCCGTAAACGCGAGCTACCGAGTGCTAATCAAAGACGCCAGACTCGAAGATGCAGTGAGAGCGATTGGCAAAGAAATGGACGTGAAAATCGAGTTGCCTGAAGGTGAACTTCGCAAGGAAAGAGTTTCGCTCGACGAAAAACAAATCGGATTGATGAATGCCTTGCAACGCATTGTTGCCGGTAAGTATTTTGGAAGCACTTACTCGTGGGGCGACAATAAATTCGCCAAAGGAACCATCATCAATATCAAGTATCTGCCCAAGAAAGAGAAGTAGTCCTCTCGAATCAGCGCAAACGCTTTTGCCCCCTCTCCCAAAAGTGTTCGCGAGTTGGACTGCCCATTTCAATATGAAGTTTCCGCGAACAGTTTTAGGGAGAGGGCCGGGGTGAGGGCTGCAGCAATTTGACTGCCACCCGGTTAATCCGGCCTCAGCCGCTCGCTTCAGCCGCCGACTTTAGGTCCGCCGCGAATTGGTTGAAAGCTTCGTCAAACGGCGGGATCATTCTCGCGAAGAGCGGAAAGATCGGCCCGCCGATTTTCTCCGTCATGGTAAAGCGAGTTCCGCCAAATGAGTTTGGAGTCAGGGTGTAAACGCGAGTTCCCATCGCGTCGCCCCACGAGAGCTGCTTTGGCTGATCGAATTGCTTGACCTTCAGATTGAATGTCCGTTCCGGTGCCAGTGTCGAACGCAGCTGGATTTTCTCTCCTAGTTCGATCTTGCCCGTTAGATCAACAATCGTGCTATTCCACGATTTGAAATTTTCCGCGTCAGTTAACAGCTGCCATATTGTCTCGGACGGTGTTCCGATATCGATCGCAACACTGGTTTGACGACTAAAGATCTTGTGGATGGTTGTTGCTTGGCCGCTATCAATTGGTTGTGTTTCACTCATTTGTATTTCCAGAAGTGTTCTCTCGGATTTATCTGATGACGATTTGTCGGTGGATCTGTTTGTTCGGCTCGAAATTTACTTGTCTGAGATCCGACGCTCGAGAAATTCGCGAATTTCACGGAAATACTCAGGCACAAGTCTGTCTTCTTTGTCTGCGATCAATTGTCGTAATTCGCTGATGCTTCCGGTGTTTGCGATATGCATTGCGTGACCAGCATTGGGAAATATTCGGATCCTCAGTTCTCGGTTACCGGATTCTTTAAATGCACTGCGGTAAATCTGCGCTGCGCGTTTGACGTCGACTTGAGTGTCCTTTCCGCCGGCGAGGAAGAGGACGGGACATTGGATGCGTTTGATCTCAGGCAACGGATCACGAAACATCGCCTTCGCAACTCGTCGGTCGTCCGCGATGTAGGTCTCGTATACTTGCTTGGGCAGAGGTCGCAGCCAGTCCGGTTTCGCTTCCTTCGCAGTGCCAAGGCTCGGCAGTATTGCTTGTAACGGTTTTAGTGGCGTCACTACTTCGCTTGGCCGACTTCGAGGGCGAGGAGAGATTCGGAACTTGATGTTCTTTTAGTGCGTAGTTTAAATGGAGTTAGGTGAGCTCGTTGTGGACCGAACCATGGCAGCCCGTTAAAAAACGTAACCCGACCCGTAAGCGAGGGATTGAACCTCCCTGTTTCCGCGGAAATCCGCCCCGCGCTTACGCTGCGGGTTACCGGATGTCGTGTTTTGCAACGGACTGATATAGATCGGTAATTCGTGATACGGTATTTCGCGATAATGGGAACGGGCATAAAGTGCGGATGCAGCTTTGACTGCGGACAAGGGTACAGGATTGATAAACGCTAAAGGAATGGGCATGTTCTTCTCTCGAAGTAGACGTCTTCGCAATAGTCGAGGCGTTAATGGCAAACGAGTTTTGCATTTAGAGACACTCGAAAACCGACGTGTCATGGCGACGTTGTACCCGGATGCGTCGATTGCAGACGGCGAAACGGGCAGCTTAAGAGACATTATCCAACAGGCGAATCTCAACGACGAAGATGACGTCATCATGTTGTCGGCTGACACGTATTCGATCTCGCTCGCAGGTACTGACGATGACGATAACCTGCTAGGCGACTTCGATCTCTTCGATGCTGGCAGTTCGATAAGTTTCGTTGGTGCGAACATTGGCGAAACCATCATCGACGGAAATGGGCTGGATCGCGTCTTCGATATCACCTCGGCCGTTACGGTTTCCATGGAAGCGCTGACGATTACTGGTGGCAGCACCACTGGTTCCGATGATGGGGGCGCGATTCAAAGTCTCGGTGCTCTGAATCTTAATAACGTTGAAATCGTCGGTAACACCGCACGCGACGGGGGAGGCTTGCTTGTCGACGCCTCGAGTGTCATCACTAACTCTTCGATTCATGGCAACACAGCCAGTCGTAGTGGAGGTGGGATCAAGGGATACGGCTCCCTCACGATTACCGATTCGGACATGTCTAATAACGATGCGGGAAGTGGTAACGGGGGCGGATACGACAATGATGCCGCGATAAATGTTTTCATTTCCGATTCGACGTTCAGTGGTAATTCGGCCGGCGGCAGTGGTGGCGGCATGAATAATTCCGGTGGGCGAATTCATGAACTACACCGAGTTACATTTAGCGATAATTCCGCCGGCATAATGGGTGGCGGTATTCAGAACGACGGTGGACGATTGATTTCCGTCCGCAATGTAACCATCTCTGGAAACAACGCGGGGACCGGTGGTGGTGTCGCGAACTTTGGTGGAATAATTAGCCAGCTCATTCAAACGACGATTGTCTCCAACGAGGCGGTCACCGAGGGAGGTGGTGTCGATAACACCGGCGGTGACATCGATATACGCAACTCATTAATCGCAAATAACACGTCGCCCATCGGTCCTGATTACAGTGGGAAGTTTACGAGCCAAGGTTACAATTTGATCGAAAACACCTCGGATATACTCTTTCGAGGCAACCAAACTGGCGACATTGTTGGGGTCGTTCCAGACATTGAGCCACTTGCCGACAACGGCGGCACTACCATGACGCATGCCTTGAACGCAGCTAGCCCAGCGATTGGAAATGGTACGTTGAGTGTGGCGGCAACCGTCGACCAACGAGGGTTCTCCCGCGATGCACAACCCGATATCGGAGCGTTTGAGTTCCAAGCGCCTGGTGCCGATATCGTGGACGTTTCTCCAGATCCTCGCAATGCACACGCGGGCACCGTGACCGTTGAGTTCTCAAGAGCGGTCACGGGAGTTGATATTACCGATTTCGAGCTTACGTTGGACGGGCAGAGTGTCGGTCTGGATGGCCTAAATGTCAGCGGTGCGGATGGAAGTTATTCAATCGACCTTTCGTCGGTGACGGACGATGAAGGGGAGTACGTTTTGACTTTGGTCGCCTCTGGATCGGGGATTCTCGGTGGCATACACGAATTCACCGAAGACGCGTCGGAGAGCTGGCGATACAACACCGCTCCGGTTGCTGCAAGTGATGGTCTGAGCATGATTGGCAACGATAGCCTTAGCGTGACGGCAGCAGAGTTGCTGCAAAACGACAGCGACGCAAACGGCGACAGCTTGACTGTTTTGTCTGTTGGCAACGGCTCGCACGGAAGTGTTTCTGACAACCAAGACGGAACCTATTCCTACACGCCTACGTTAGACTTTCACGGCACCGATTCGTTTAGCTATTCCATCAGCGACGGCAACGGCGCGACGGGCACGGCGATGGTGACCGTCGATGTCGCGCAAAGCTGGCAGAACAGCACCGATCCATTGGACGTCGATGGCAACGAGGCCGTAGAGCCACACGACGTTTTGTTGCTCATTAATTACATTAATGAGGTCGGCAACCCAGCTCCACTTCCAAACTCGCCCACTTCGTCCCCGTTCTTCGACGTCAACAACAATGGCGTGGTCGATCCTAACGATGTTCTGCGAGTGGTCAACTTCATCAATCAACAGGCTGGATTCGCGGGGGAATCGCTCGCACCCACAACCGTTCGAGTCGACTCGGACAATCTTGATTCAACTGGTGAACTCGAATTGGATGCAGAACTCGTCGACCGAGCGCTTCTCTTGTTCGAGTGGTAGACAGCCGAGGACCTGGGTCAGCATCCTGCTTGCCATTTCGATCATGTCGCAGATCGCAAGCTGGAAGCTGGATGCTTACGCCACTAGGCACACTCAAAGTTCTGCGTCCTACCGGCGGCCGCCTTTGCATTCCGGCTTCGCGGTTAGCGGATCCTCCGGCCAGGAGTGTTTTGGATAACGGCGGCGGAGTTCTTTGCGAACGACTTCATAGGTCGTGGCCCAGAAACTTGCCAAGTCATCGGTAACTTGTTGGGGACGAAAGTTTGGCGCCAGCAGGTGCAGCAGAATTGGGACTTGACCAAAAACGATTCTGGGAGTTTCAGTCCACGAGAATATCTCTTGAATGCGAACGGCGAGGACGGGAGGATTGTTCAGCGTGTAGTCGAGTTCTATATGACTGCCGCTGGGGACCTCGATTCTCTCGGGGCATTCGCGTTCTACCGCTTGCAGCTGGGTCGGCGTGAGACGGGATTTGAGCCAGTCGAGCCATGGTGCCGTTTTCAATTCGGCAAAACTGCGTTTGTGTGGACAGAGTTCGTACAGCAACTCCTTCAGCAGTTTGTTATCGCAGAGCGGCAACTCTAGGTCTGGCGCCCACGACCTCAGGCAATTGATGCGAGTTAACCAGCCGTGAAAGGCCGACTTGTCGGCGGGCAATACACTCGAAAGCTGCTTACTCGCCTCATTGAATAGTAATTCTCGACATTGCTGGTCGTCTGAAATCGTTGCCGTTTGTTCGCTGAGCATGAGGTCGTTCCAATAACGACGGCGTCTCGCTTCGACTTGTTTGCGAGTCGGATTGAAGAATTGTTCTTCGCGATCAGCAACTAGATCTTCCGAAAGCCAAGCGGGATCGATTCCGCAGGCCTGCCACACTTTGGCTTCCGCAACGCCATCGTCCACGTCGATACAGAGGAACAACTCTGGCTCTAAAACTCCGCTGGTGTAGCCAAGTTTCACGCCACGGCCGCCCACCATACGGCCCTTTGCATCTCCACGTTTTCGTCGCCGTGCCAAACGATCGGGGAAGGCGACGAGCAACGCTTTGGCGATGGTACCGTCGTCGATGTCGTCTGGCGTATTGGGAGATTTGACGAGCGACTTGCCGCCTATTGTCGCCATGAATTGTTCGGCAACTTTGCGAATCGTATGCGCTGCTCCACGATGGATCTCTCCGAATGAAGTCTGCGAATTACCCGTTTCGTAAAACTGTTGCAAAGCGATTAGTCTTTGGGTTATGTCGCAATTCCAACTAGATGAGTTTGCAGTCGCCGGTTTGCGTGGGCCCGACGACGTGCGGCCTGTCGAAGTGCGCCCTGAGGAGGTCGACTGGCGGAGAAACGGATCCCGTTCGCTCAGCATGGCTGCCACCAGTGCGATCGACTGGGTAGTGGCGTTGCTGTCGTTTGCCGAGGTTTTCGACTCGAGCAGCATTCTCGCCAACCGCGGAGAGACGGGGAGCTCGCCCATTTGCAGTCCGAGATCGGTGATCCGGTTGTCTTTAATCGCGCCTAGTTGTTCGAGTAATCGGATAGCTGTAGCTAACGAACTTTCGAGCGGAGCCTCGAACCACGGGAATTCATTGGGACGTTCGCCCCACTGGTAGAGTTGCAGAACAGCTGCCGAAAGATCGACTCTTCGAATCTCTGGCTCGAGATGTTCTGGTCGCGATCGGTGCGATTTTTCGTCCCACAAGCGAATGCAAGTACCAGATTGTAAACGTCCCGCTCGGCCGGTACGTTGCGTTGCAGAGCTTTGGCAGATCGGTTCAAGCTGCAGACGATCGAGGCCGACTGCTGGTTTGAAACGAAGCACGCGAACTTGGCCGCTGTCGATGACGGTGCGAATTCCTTCTATCGTGAGCGAGGTTTCAGCGACGTTGGTCGAGAGGATAATCTTTCGTTTTTGGCAGGCTTGCAGCACTTGAGTTTGCCGATCCAATGGCAGGCTTCCGTGCAGCGGCATGATGGAACAGTCCCGCAGCAGAGATTCGTTTTTTAGTATTTTTTCGGTTTGCGATATCTCACCCACCCCAGGTAAGAAAGCCAGGATGTCGCCGTCCGATTGCTCGGCCGTCAGCAAGACCGTTTCCGCTACGTGCTCGGCCAGTCTTTGCCGTGGTTTCGGCACGCGATATTTGATGTCGACCGGATGGAGGGTGCCCGTGGTTGTGAGCACCTTCGCGTCGAGGAAAGTTTGCAAGGGCGTGGCGTCCAGGGTTGCCGACATGACAATCAAACGCAGGTCGTCGCGAATCAGTTGTTGGACTCGACGCAGCATGCCCAGCAGTAGATCGGCATTAAGTGACCGCTCGTGAAACTCGTCCAGAATCACGGTGCCGATGTCTTCGATCGTTGGATCGGCTGCGAGTCGGCGGAGAAGAATTCCCTCGGTGGCGACGATCAGGGACGTGGAGTTTGAAACCTTACTGTCAAAACGAACTTGATAGCCAACTTCTTTTCCAAGTTGCCAGTTTCGTTCCGCGGCAATTCGTTGCGCTGTTGCCTTGGCAGCGACCCGTCGCGGTTGCAGAAGAAACGTACGGCGGCGACTATCGCACAGCCCCGCGTCGATCAAACTTGGAGCGACTCGCGTCGTTTTTCCCGATCCGGGCGGCGCCTCGATAATTGCAGTGGTCGACGTCTGCAGATGCGAGATGAGAGCGGGGATCAATAAGTCGACGGGGAGTGGTTGCACGTTCGGAGTCAATTCGTTTCAGATTGGCCAGTTGATTACTTGAAGCTCTCGACGTCTTTCTTGGGGTCAATAGATCCCGTGTATGATTGCCCCGTCGTGTCGTTGACGATTTTAAATTCTACCGGGGTTTTGACGGAACGACGAATTTCGATCACCCTGGAGACAAGAATGCGCGGTATGCCCTTCTCGTACTGTTTGGGGTATTTGGTTAGCGTACCATCTTTATGAACTCCGTATATTTCGCATCGGTCAGCCACTGGAGTTTGAAAGCGAATTTGGTCGGCCGGCGGCGTTCTTTTTTGGAGCGTCCAAACATAGTGATTCATACTGCGACCTATTCGCGTTGTCGCGAGAACGCAAAACGGTGGTAGCGGGCGCCATTTTAATTGAGCGAGCTTCTGCTTCAGATAGTCGAGCTGATCGACGGCGCGGCGATGATTCGTCTGAAAGATCTGTTCACACCGTTTGTGCCACTCTTCAAGACTCGCCAGCCGATGTCTACGGGCATCAAAGTACATTACCTCGTTGGGATAAACGAGGACAGCGGACTCCGGAGATAGGTCATTCGGCAATCCACAGTAGTCCGCCCCTAATTGAACTCGCCACAGCTTGTGCTTGCGAAGAAATGTCTGAATGTACCGGATTGTGCGTTTCGAAATAAACAAATGCTCGAATACAGGCAAATAGATTGAGCGATCCATTGGCTCATAGCAGTGCCAGTCCCGATCGAAGATTCCTTTATGCAACCGACCGTATGGTGGGCACGTCGCAGCGTGGCGAGCTTTCTCTAAAGCTGCATCGAGACCGTCCTGGACATAGATGAACTCATCGTCAAATTCATCTGGAGTGATGTCGGGTAAATCGCTGGTTTTAAATCCTTTGTCGTGAAAGTAAGTCTCCCACCATTTTGGAGCGTTGTATCCCCCGCGTATGATTTCAGGATTGGGCATCAAATTACCTGGATTTTCCAATGCCGTTCGTGATTAAGAGGACTGAAATGCGGCAAGCAATCTGCAGTCGTCTATTCTTCGTCCTCGGACGATTCGTAATCTTCGTCGTCGGCTTGCTCATCATCGTACTCTTCGTCGTCATAGTCTTCCTCTTCCTCGTCGAGTTCTTGTTCGTCGTCATGGTCGCGGAACATAAAGCATATTCGCGCGTAGAGTCGGCGGAGTCCCATGACAGAAAAGGTGAGACAGGCGATAGCGCATGGTACGACAAAGAGGTACTTTCCAAACGCGGCACAAGCCCAATAAAAGATCGCAAAGATGATTGGAACTTTTCCGGGGGCTTCGTGCCGATTACGCACTTCAATTTGAGTGTAGAAAAAGTAATAGGCAAGACCGCCACAAATGCAAGCCAGTGTCAAATACAACAACCAGTCGCGTCGCTCGGCTTGGTAGTCCTGGATTGTTGGATTCTCGGAGTCACCGTCATCGTCATCCGACGGGTCTAGTTCATCTTCGCCATTTGAGCCACTTGCCGAATCGGAACTTTCATGGAGACACACCGACTATTTGGATTTGTTGGGTTCGAGAATCGACTCGATCATAGCTCACTTCAATTCTTTGATTCGCATGTTGCGAAACTCGACTCCACCGCCGTGTCCGAGAATTCCTATGTATCCTTCTTTGTTGTGTAGGCCAGGGTGTTTCTTGCCATCGATTGTTCCGTCTTTGGACGCTTCTTCGATATCGGCATCGACAATAACTTTGTCGTTGACCTTGATTACGATGTGGCTGCCTTTCGCCGTGATCTCTTCGGTGTTCCATTTGCCGATGGGATTGAGTGCACCGCGTTTTGCTGCGACGACGCCGTAGATCGAGCCGTGATATTGATACGGCTTGAGGTTTTCGTATTTCTTGGCGGTGTTTTCGAGCACTTGAAGTTCCATGCCCGTGTAGGCAGCATTGCCGCCTCGGTCGGCGCGAATTCCGATGCCGCTATTGGAGCCAGCTTTGAGTCGGAATTCGAAGCGGAGAACGAAGTCCGAAAACTGTTGCTTGTGATATCGACCGCCGCCGCTGACCAAACCCTCTTTCACATGAACGCCCTTGTCCCAACCGGAGACGTCGTCGGCGGTATGCAATGCGACGAATCCTTTTTCGTCTTTTTCATCTTGCCCGAATGTTGTCAGTGGTGTCGCGACGATAATGGCCAGCAAGACCGTTTTGGAAAGGCTGTTGATAGAATTCATAGCGTTCCTCTTTCGTTATTCTGTTTGGGGCAGGTTCTTGTCGGTCTGTTAGTTTGGAAACCGTGTTTTTCAACACTTAATGAGTATAACAAAGATTAGAGCTTCGTCATTGGCATTCGCTATCTGCTAGACTATTTCCATGCGCATCCCACACTCGCAAATCGCACCGGCAACGTTGCGAAATATCGTCCTGGAATTCGTCACTCGCGATGGAACAGATCATTCGTCCATTGAACGCCGAGTCGAGGGAGTGCTCCGTCAGTTGGAGACAGGAATCGTCGAGCTGCATTTCGAGAGCGACACTGAGACCTGTAACATCGTGCCAGCGGAAGCGGGGCGTGAATAGTAGTCTTCCTCTCCGAGGAAGTACTTTTTTGGCGCAACAAAACAAGTTCCGCGCAAGCCCGACGAAGATTGCGAGTCTGCTAAACAGAATGGTCCACGGCCATCTAGGCCAGGTGCCATGAACTCCTTACGTGGCATGAGTATCTTGCCTGACCATTACCCACATCTTTTGCCGTCGCACTCTTCTCCAAATCAACTCGCAACGCGAGTCACCCTCCCCATTTATGGGAGGGTCGGAGTCTCAGCTCCGGGGAGGGTTTAGGAACTTCGTTAGACGAGGCCATGGCAAGACGACACCTAGGCGTGTGCATGTCCATACTGGCTGACCATTACGCAAATCGTCCAATATCGAATCGACGGCGTTTGAGTGCTCGGTTAACACGTTCCGAAGCCAACCGCGCTGGCTCGCCCTTGTGCGATTTAGGCTGCAATACCTAGGGTGGCGTTCTAC
>Ga0115002_10003784_pt1 | contig 18716 bp, 14 predicted proteins | sample ArcticOcean_MG_C_8_FD_89576 | JGI IMG/M metagenome (GOLD analysis project Ga0115002, IMG submission 89576) | Marine microbial communities from western Arctic Ocean - ArcticOcean_MG_CB11_86 | ecosystem: Environmental > Aquatic > Marine > Oceanic | place: Arctic Ocean: Canada Basin | collected... | reverse complement strand
CTACCTCAGTCCCCTTCGCACCCAGCTACGTTGATTTAAACAAGGACGAGGGAATTACCGTCTTTGACTTTAGTGGATTCAGCAACAACTTTGGTAGCTTAATCGTCTTTCAAACTGGCTTCGCTGGCACTGTCGTAGATCCAGACGAAGTAAACGTCGCGAACATTGAGCAAGGCGCCAATGATCAAGATGCTATCGAGCAAGTCGTTGAATTGAACGTTGCAGAAGAAACGTGGACTGAAGGCACAAGACGTCGCATCGACACGGAAGTGACTCGAGTCCAACAACGTCAATCTGACGATGAACTCGATACCGAGTTGGAAACGATTATCGATTCACTTGGAAGCGATATCGCCAACGCTTGGAGCTAAGCGACAACGCCAATCAATGATCCAACCCCATTCCGCGCGCACTCCTGCGCGCGGAAGCTGCTTCCGCCTCTCTTTCTCCCTCTTCCCTCTCTAACTCTCCTCCGCTCCTTTTCTCCTTTTCTCCTTTTCTCCTTTCCTCCCTCTCTCCTCCGCTCCCTCTCTCCCTCTCTCCTCCGCTTCCTTCAAACAAGATTTTGAGAAAACTCTTGACAACAAATCCAGCTACCTATAATAACTCTACAGTTGTAGAGAATACTCGACAAGAAGGTAGATGCGATGGCGAAGAGTTCAGAGCTGGGGAAATCTGAGTGGATTCTAATGAATGCACTGTGGGAGCGGCAGCGCGGGACGGCGAGCGAAATGCAGAAAGAGCTGGAGGAGGAGTATGGCTGGGCCTACAGCACAATCAAAACAATGCTCGATCGTTTGGTCGACAAAGGGTTTGTTAAGTCTCGTCGAATCGGCAATGTTTACGACTATTCTCCTCGCGTGAAACGTAAATCTGCCGTCGCTCGAGTCGTCGACGACGTATTCGACCGCGTGTTGCAAGGATCGCTGGCTCCGTTCCTCGATCGCTTGATTGAAAATCGCCGTTTGTCTTCCGAAGAAGTGGACGAATTGAAGGACATGCTGGATCGTTACTCAGACGAGGACGAATCAAAATGAACGGTGTAGCATCTCCAATTATCGAGTCGATTTCTGGCAGCTGGGCTGCTTGGATGTGGGCAATGACGTGGCAAGTTGCCGTTGCGGCGCTTGTGCTGGTCGCGATCGAGTGGTTTCTCCAACGGCGGACCGCTTCGTTACGCTACGCACTGTGGCTGCTCGTTCTCGTTCGACTGGTGACTCCGCCCGATTTTGCGTTTCCGACCGGTTGGGGCTGGTGGTTGCGATCCAGCGAGCCGACGGTTGCACTCGTTTCCGATGTCGACGAAAACGTCACGAGTTCGAAAAACTCCGAACTCGCTGCGAATACACCTACCGATGACAATCCGACGCGCGAAAGTAATTCAGTACAGGCTGATTCGTATTCCTCAGAGTCCTCCATTAATTCGCAATTGGAAGACTCTGATATCGGAACGAGTGCGCCGCAACAATCTCGAGATGCGAGCGTCACAACGGCAAGCCATTCATCCGTATAAGCACCAACGAAAACGCGACGAAACGCAGAATCTATGAGCGTTTCATGGTCGTTGGTTTTGATGTTGGGGTGGTTGGGAATCGCGGCCGCTCGACTTGGAATGCTCTTGACTGCGGCAGTTCAAGTGCGAGTTTGGGCGCGGCGAGCGGACTCGATCGACGACCCTCGACTGTGGCAAATGTTAGACGAATGCCGCGAGCGGATGCGTGTCACGAAACTTGTCGACCTCCGTAATTCAGAGGCTTGTTCAACACCTTTGGTCGTTGGATTTAGGCAACCGACGATATTGCTGCCGTCGGCAGTCTTGGAGCGATTGGACGAAGCCGAGTTGCGATCGGTGTTCATTCATGAGCTGAATCACGTCAAGCGTTGGGACGGAGTGGTCAATGTGCTGCAGGGTGTTCTCGGCGCGATCTATTTCTTTCATCCGCTCGTCTGGTTAGCGAACAATCACATTCGCAAACTTCGCGAAGATGCTTGCGATGAGTTGACGGTTGCGCAGTTGGATGGTCAACGAAAACCGTATGGTTCTGCCATCGTAAAAGTGGCCGAGATCTTGGGCTACGCCGCACCGCCGTTAGCTTTGGGAGTGCTGGACAGCAAGACTCCCGCTCGCCGTCGACTCGAACGAATCCTCGATCCCAAATTGCCGAATTCTAGCGGCTCGCCCTGGCTTGCCGCGACCGCTGTCGTTCTTTTGGGTGCGATATTGTTGCCCGGTGGACCAAGTCCGGCCAGAGAGCGTGAGGTTGCGCTGATCGGTCATGAGGGAAACCGCAATGAACGAAACCGCAATGAGCGAATCGAGAGCGAGTTGAAAGGAGCTAGGCGAGGGCAACCGGTACAACAGCTCGAAAACGATAAAGAAGTAAAAGAAGGACCCGCCCCGAGGGTCGAAAATCCGCTTGTGGCGGAACCTGTTGGGAGTCTCAGCGACCTGAAATATGGCTGGGAGCTGGGACGTCGATACATGTACGAAGTTCGTATCGAAGCGGATCTCGGGGATGTCACTGAGGTGATGAAAGGCTATCCAACTTTTACGCCAAAGTCGCGTGAATTCGGCTAGACGAGAATTGCCTTTGACGGGAGATTGGCGAGTTCGCGGCGGTCGAGTTCGGGGTTCCCATTACCTCCGTCTCACAATCGAGTTAGTCCTTACTCTCCCTACACGGGGGTCTCGGGATCTGGGATGGCGCAGAATCACCACATCGTCCTCGATCAGCGGGGGCAGTTTATTCAGGCGGAGGGGCATTCGCAATTGCCGTATCTCTTGGGCGAAGTATCTCTGCTGCCAATCGTCGTGTTACCCGCGGGTGCTCAGCAACAGTGGGAGGCGAACTCCGTTTTCGTGATCAAACAGGGCTCGGAATTTCCCCGTCGCGTGGGAGGCCCATTTGCCAATCGCACTGCTAACGAACTCAAAGGTGAACTATTGACTCAATATCGTCGTGACGCAGACCACGGCGACGCAATACAGATTGATTTTACGACGCTGGCCAGGGCAGGGGACCCGACTCGCTATTCGAGCGAAGGGAGTGGTGTGGTTTACTTCGATTGGAAGCGGGGTTTGCCGTTAAAAACACGCCAAGTCAGCAACTACAAAGACGACGACGTTGTCCGCCGGATCGAAATTCAGTGTCGGTTGCTATCGACTTCGGAAATGATCGAACAAGATGCGGCCCACGAAAGCATGCGGAAGATGCATGCTGAACGTCAGCGAAAGACGTTGAGCACCGAACAACTGCAAGAGATTGCAGTCGCAATTCACAGCGACAACGCCATTCAAGTGGTGGGAGCGTTACAGCAATTGGACAACGTGAACGCCTCGGAACTTCAAAATGTCATTGCCGCTGGCTTGGCAAAAGTCGCTCAGAATCATCCGGAGCAAAAAGAGCAAGCGTCAGTGTTGCTCGCCCGCTGGGCGACCGCAGAGCAAACTCCAGCACTTGTCGCTTTGTTGAATGAAAATGTCAAACCGTGGGAGGTCATGAGTGGCCTGAAGCGGCTGAAAGATCCACGAGCAACGGAAGCTTTGATGAAGAAGATGTCTCGAGGGATCAACCGCCGTCATGCGATTTCCGCGTTGATTGCGATTGGGCCAGAAGTCGAAACGCCATTACTACCAATTGTTACCACCAACGACTTTTGGGCTCAGCGGTCGGCGCTGGAAGTACTGGAAGCGATTGGTGGCGAGACGAGTCTCAAAGCGTTGAGAGTATTGTTCGATTCGGCAGAGCGGCAACAGCAGAATCAAATTCGCCGCAGCATTGAAAAAATTGAACGACGTATTAACAAAAAGTAGTTTGCCTGAATCAATACAGGTTTACTATCAACAATACACCGCACTGGTTGAACTAGGTGTTTGTTTTCACAAGGAGATGCAGAATGAAAATGTTACTGCAAAAAGTATTGGGACTGATGTTCGTGGCCAGTGCACTTACTGTTGGCAATGTTGTCGACGACGCGTTTGGCGATGACATCAAACGGGTGCAAGTGACCGATTCTACGGAATTGAAAGTTGGTGACACGGTCTATCAACGACTGGGTGCGGGATATCGAGCCATGACAGTGGAGGAGGTGTTGGATCGAGGCCGGGTGAAAGTGAAATGGGTGTCGCCTCCGCATCACTCGCATACTCTTCCTCGACGAATCTTGTACACGGGTGAGTCACAAGTCCCCGCACAGAAATCGCGGACATGGACGGATGCGAGCGGCGCACACAAGATTGAAGCCGTGATGGTGAAACAGAGTGGCGACGTCGTCGAATTGAAAAAATCCGATGGGGCGATTGTGAAGATTCCAATCGATAAGCTCAGTGCGGCGGACCAGGAGTTCTTAAAGAACCCACCAAAAGCTTCTTCGCCTTTTGAAGTGGTGAAACCAGCTGAACCTAAGAAGCCAACGGTTGTCGGCCCCGCATCGAAAGAGACGATTGAGATTACCGAATTTGATCGATCGCAGTTGCAACAAATCGCGATCGAGTCGCCAGGTGTATGGGGAGTGAAACCAGCCGAGGTGACCGAAGATGTGGATGTGACGGCCAGTCAACCGATCCAACTCCGCTCTCCGCCTGCGGGCCGTAATTCATTCTTTGAGAAACCGCACACCGTCTTTGTCGATAGCATTCGCGGTCACGCTTTCATTACGCATAAATATCAACTGAAGAATTCTGTCAGTCGAGTGGAAGTCTGCGATCTCAAAAATGGAAAATCATTGGAAGTTGTTGAGTTCGAGCATTCGGCCAGCGTTATCGATGTATCGCCGACGGGGCAGTTCATTCTGGCGCGAAAGAACGGTCTTCATCACGGTCAAAAGAGCCGGCTCGATATCTTTGATCGCAGTCGTGAGGGTTGGGATCGCGTGTTGAGTTTCGCGCCGTCCAATGCCAAGAGTTGGGCGGATTGGGACGTCGTTTTTGCCGCCTTCGCAGCGGAAGACCACGTGGTGAGCGTCGATATCAAAGGAAATCTAATTCTGTGGGATTTGACGAACAAGAAAGCTGTTTACTCGATGAAGGTCCCGGCGAAATCGGTGCCGACAATTAGTTTGGATAGAATGCACCTAGTCGTTGCCACTCAGTCTGGGGTAGCAGTCATTGCTCCAATGACGGGCAAGACGCTTGGTTCTTTGCCGGGAGCGGGCAAAGCAATTCCCAAACTGGCGCTCCATTCCAACGGTTCGTTGCTCGCAGGCGTATTGCCTCAGCGCGTGATCATTTGGGATATGGCGACCGGGGCTCTATCCAAAGAGATCTTCCTCGACAAGAAAATGACGGGCGGACAAGCGAGTTGGGTGAGCGATAACTTGTTGCTCGTCGATAACTCGATACTCGTTGACATCGAAAATCGAGTGCAGATTTGGCAATACCAAGGCGGCGAGGTCGGTGACGTGGCGGGTGGCAAGCTTTGGACTGTGCTCTCTACGGGAAATAAGTTTCCAAAATCGCTCAGCGGGCAAGAGCTGCCTCACAAGAAGGCAGCAGACGTCGCAAGCGGTCTGTCCCCCGACGACATGTTGGCTCTCAAGCCTGGTACCAAAGTGCAACTAACTGTCGCGGGCGAACTCAAGGATGAACAAGTCAAGCAAATTACGGCGGCGCTGAAGACCAAATTAGAAGAACGGGACTTGGTCGTCGCAGACAAGTCGGAAATTGTGTTGACGGCCAAGGTTTCGAAAGGGAAAGATCGCGAGTCGAAGTATCACTCCGTGGGAACCCTGAAAACAAAAGAGACAGTTCACGAATTGTCCCTGACTGAAAATGGCAAGTCGATTTGGTCGAAACGATTTATCGTTGGACCTCCCTTTGTGTTGATGCGAAATCGACGAGAAAGCGCCGATGAAGCGTTGGCTCGAGCGATGGTGCCGCAAGTCTCGTTCTTCCAAAATGCCCGAGTGCCACAATATGTTGCTCGAGCACCGAAAGGTGGAGTCTACGGAGCATCAAAGTTGGCGCTCGAGGGACTTCAGCCTGCCGAAGTGAAATAGCACACACTATCGAACCAGTGCGTTGACGGGGACGTGGACTTTCGGGTTTACGTTCCCGTCTGTTATTTCCCGCCTGTTTTTTCGCGATCAGGATCTATTTCCCGTTTGGTGAAGCTCTTTGTTGCGTATTCGCGAAAAGTAAAATTGTCCTTAAAAATGGTTTTTATTGAACCATCTTAGGTTCTGGCGCACGCTAGAATGTTCCCGCGTTTTCTTGCTTTCTCGGCCTCTGCCTCGTATCCTAGACCGTAAATCAAATGCGGTTTGACTTGGCCAACTCTACGACACCCTCTACTCTCTTCATCGCAGATTGCCGCAGTTGCGATAACCCCAGCAAAAAGTACATCATGTCGGATATGCAGACCAATGGCGCCGCAACTCAACAAACGATCGACTTCATTAAGAATATTCGCGAGCGCGTAGCAACAATCGTGGTCGGGCAGGACGTGGTAGTCGAGCGGATCTTGATTTCGCTATTTACTGGCGGACACTTGCTGCTGCAAGGTGTACCCGGTATCGCCAAGACGTTATTGGCCTCAACCGTTTCCAAGGCCATCGATTTGGGTTTCAGTCGAGTCCAATTCACGATCGATCTTCTGCCCTCCGATATTCTCGGCTCCGAGATTTTGGATCAGAAGACGCATGAATTCAAAACGCACAAGGGTCCAGTTTTTACAAATCTTCTCTTGGCAGATGAAATTAACCGCGCCGCACCCAAGGTACAAAGTGCTTTGCTGGAAGCGATGCAGGAACGCAAAGTGACTATCGGCAGCGTGACTCATGTGTTGCCCGCTCCGTTTTTGGTCATCGCAACACAAAACCCCGTCGAGCAAGCGGGTACGTTCGAGTTGCCAGAAGCTCAACTCGACCGCTTCATGTTGTGTCATCGTTTGAATTATCCCACGCCAGATGAAGAGCGCGAGGTACTGAAGCGAAACCTGAAACTTGGTGTGACCCGATCGGGTAGCGGTGCCATCGCAAATACCGAATTTGATATGATCGACTCTCAACCAGTTGGTGGCGCCGAGGAATTGATCGGCGCAATGGAAGCCGTTCACGATGTCCATGTGAGCGATACTTTTATCGAGCATGTTGTCGAAGTGGTGAACGCGACGAGGAACCATCGGTTGATCGAGTTGGGAGGAAGTCCGCGAGCGGGTATTGCTTTGATTAAGGCGTCTCGAGCCCGAGCATTGATTCACGAACGAGATTACGTAGTACCCGAAGATTTATTCGCGCTTGCCGAAGACGTAATTCTGCACCGTATTCGCTTGAACTACGAAGCGTTGGCCGACGGCCATACCGCAAAAGGTGTTTTAGAGTCTTTGTTGCGCGACGTAAGTGGTGTGGCGAATGCAAAGGTGGAGGGCAATGGACGGTTATCTTGATAACATCGAGACACTGGACGCCCGACAATTCGCCATTGCTATTAAGAAACTGGCGGACAACTTGAGTTATGGTACAGATCGTTCGCCATTTCTCGGATCGGGCATCGAGTATGTACAGTCTCGGCCGTATCAGTGGGGCGATCCAGTTCGATCAGTCGATTGGCGAGTGACCGCGCGCACGGGCCAAGTCCACATAAAAGAGTACGAAGCGCCTAAGCGAATGGACGCCTACTTCTTGATCGACACGTCTGCATCGATGACGGTAGCATCAGTTGCCCCCAGCAAATATGCGTTGGCGATTCACGTTGCCGGCGGATTGGCGCTGGCCTGTCTCGATCGAGTTAGTCCCGTCGGAGTTGTGGGAGTCGGTGGACGCGATATCCGCATTGCTCCCAGTCTTTCCAAATCACAGATTTTGCAGTGGCTACATCGCTTTCGCAATTACCGATTTGACGAGCCAACGACGTTGAGTCGTCGCGTTGCCGAGTTGTCGCCGAGTCTAAAGTCGCGATGTTTGCTCGTCGTGTTCAGCGACCTCCACGATAGTACGGCGTTGCCCGTTTTGAAGCAGTTGTCGCAAGCGCATGATGTTGTCGTATTGCAGTTCGCCGACCCCGCGGAAAAAGGAATGCGAGGCGCAGGATTCTTGCGAGCGAGAGAAGCGGAAACGGGAAGGCACTTCACCACTCGCGGTGGCACTCAGTGGTTGGACAACGAAAACGTTCGGCAGGAACTAAAGCGAGCGGGTGTCGATCACCTCGTTCTGCAAACAGGCAAGCCGTTTATGCACGACTTGCGACACTTCTTTGAGTCGCGCGACCTGCTAGGAAGAGGAGCTCGATGATGCATTTTCAATCATGCGTACAACGCATTGTTCCTGTCATTGTGTACCGTTTGAATTGGGTGATCTTGTTATTGCTTTGGCTCTCGGTTGTTGACGTGCGAGGGGTTCGCGGCGATGCGGAACCCGTGTCCGCTCCTGAATCAACAGCCGACGCGCAAGCAACCGACCCTAAAACAGACGACTCGAAAACAGACGACTCGAGCGCCGCACATTCTGGCAAGATTGGCGTGGCCGTGAAACTGGACCAAGTTGTTATTGCTGGTAGTGAACTCGAGGCAAAGAAACTATTGCGCGACGATCCACTGGTCGTTAGAGTGGTTGAGACTTTCCCGCACGGTACGGACTTTCGCTACGATATCGAATGCTTTGCCTTGGAGGCTGGGACATACAATATCGCGGACTTCTTGCAACGCAAAGATGGCAGTGAAGTTGATGTCGACCCAATAACGCTTGAAGTTTCAGACTCGCTACCGGCTGGCCAAGTTAAGCCGAGTACACTGCGACCAAAGAACGTCGCGGAAGGTGGCCGGTATCGTCTGTTGGTTGTCGTAGCGGTCGTTCTGTGGTTTCTTGGATTGATATTTATCTTGACCATTGGCCGGAAAAAGGGGCAAGGCAACGCAGCAGAGGCTTTGCAGGATCTTACGTTTGCCGATCGCTTGCGACCGTTGCTCGAGTCGGCGCAAAAAGGCGAACTAGACGTTACCAAAAAAGCGGAACTCGAACGAACATTAATGACGTATTGGCAACGCCGTTTAGGCTTGGAATCGCTCAGCCCACACGAGGCGATTTGCGAATTGCGCGAGCATCCACAAGCGGGACAACTCTTAGTTCAACTGGAACAGTGGCTCCATCGACCAGAATCTGGAACGCACGTCGATGTAGAACTTTTACTGAGACCATATCAAGAGATTGAAGAGCCCGGTGATGAGGCAAATGCCGCGGTGGCTGCGACATCGAGTGAGGGGCAAGGATGAGTTTTACTAATCCCTATCTCTTAAACCTCTTGATTCTCCCGGTGGTTCTAATGGGGTGGCAGTGGCGAAGACGTGGACGAAGGGTCGTTTTGCCTTTCGATCATTCGTCGCGACAAGAGCGTGGCAAAGGTTGGTGGTTCGCGTTAACGACTCTAGAAAACGCCTGGCCTCTGTTGATGGCCATCGCGATCATTATTTGCGCCGGTCCCACTCGTTTTGGGCAACCGCAGTCAAAGCGGTCTCTGACGAACATCGAATTCTGCGTCGATGTTTCGGGCAGCATGACGGCCAACTTTGGCGATGGAACTCGCTACGATGCCTCGATGAAGGCAATCAATCAGTTCCTCGATTACCGCGAAGGCGATGCATATGGACTGACCTTTTTCGGCTCTGAAGTTTTGCACTGGGTGCCACTCACTACCGATGTCTCCGCATTCCGCTGCGCACCGCCGTTTATGAATCCGAGTAATCCACATCATCCACGGTGGATGCAAGGGACACAGATTGGCAAGGCGCTGATGGCTTGTAAAGAGAAGTTGATCGAGCGCGAAGAGGGGGACAAGATGATCATTCTCGTCTCCGATGGAAGTAGCTTCGACCTGCATGGCGGCAAGGATTTGGAAATTGCCAAGATGTTTAAGCAGCACGACATCGTCGTGTTTGGAATTCATATTGACGATTCGGACGTACCCGAGGAAGTCGCTAACATCGTTGGGCTGAGCGGCGGCGAAGTATTTAGTCCGGGCGATCCCGGTTCTTTGGAGGTCGTCTTTAAGCGAATCGACGAAATGCAGGAGACCAAACTGGAAAAGACAACAGCAGAGATGATGGACTTTTACGAACCATTTTGCGTTATCGGCCTCATTTTCGTAGGACTCGTTGGATTCTCCAACTTAGGACTGAGGTACACGCCATGGTAATTGTCATCGTTTCGGTGTTTGGCTTTATGGCGATTACCGAGTTGATTCAGTGGCGGCGGATGCGGCGAGTCGCGTCGCTGGCGTTCGGACCGTCACGGCGCCCTGCATTTTGGGTTTATCTTGTTCCGTATTTGCGGGTGGCTGGAGTGTCCGCGATGGTCTGGGGCTTGTTAACTCTGCTGGCTTTGCCGCCCATGACGCATAAAGGGGAAGAGCTGACCGAGAAAGAAAAGAAACACCTGCTGTTGTTATTGGATGTTTCACCTAGCATGCAACTGGCCGACGCGGGACAAACGAAAAAACAAAGTCGTATGCATCGTACCGCCGATGTCGTTCAATCACTGTTCGACCGACTTGGCGTCGCCAAGTATCGCACGTCTGTGGTTGCATTCTATACCGCAGGCAAACCTGTTGTTGAACAGACCAGCGATATCGAGGTGGTCAGCAATATCATTCGCGACTTGCCAATGCATCACGCTTTCATTTCTGGAAAAACGGACATCTTCGCGGGATTGAAAAAGGCGGCCGACGTCGCTCATCCTTGGCGGCCGAATTCAACTTTGCTCGTCGTACTTTCCGATGGCGACACAATTCCTCCCGCTGGAATGCCTAAAATGCCTGCGTCAATTGGCGGAGTGCTGGTGGTTGGAGTTGGCGACCAACGCTCGGGGAGTTTTATTAATGGGCGACAGTCTAGGCAAGATGCGTCAATGTTGCGGCAATTGGCGGTTCGGATGAGTGGGAAATATCACAACGGAAACGTTAAGCACATTCCAACGGATACCATACGAGAATTGGGGGCAATGGGCTCCAAACCGAAATGGGAGGAATGGACGGAGCGTGAATATGCACTACTCGCCTGCATGTTGTCGGGCACAATTTTGGGGTTATTGCCCTTGTTGTTACACTACTTTGGTACCTCATGGCGACCCGGTGTCGCTGTCGGGAGACGGGTTTCCGAGCCGAAAACAAGTATATCGCAGGTGTGATTGAATCGCGTATAATTTGATGAGTACGCTATCGCGATTCGTTCACTTGCAATTTTTAGAACGCTCAATCGAGGAGGGCCTTATGAGAGGCTTTTGGTTAGTAGTCTGGTTGCTGATTCCAGTGGTTGCTTTGGCATACCACATGGGACCTGGGCAACGTAGATTGGAAATGGATCGCGTCGACGATCTCGTTCGCAGTGCAGCTGAAAACGCCGAGGCGGAGAAATGGCTTGAGGCAACGAGTCTTTACGACGAAGCGTTACAGATTTTGCCTGAGGATGAGTTGGAGCAAGGCCAACGCATTCGACTCGAATTGGCCAAGGCAAAAATGTTCGTCAAGAAACTTCCGGAAGCTCATGAAGAGTTGAAGGAATTGGTCGACGAACTCGCTGCTTCGGCAGAGCCCAACAAGGAGCTCTTGAGCGAATCTCGCTCGGCATTAGCAAACTCGCAGTACTACATCACTTGGCTGATGCGACTTGAAGGACAACCCAGAGAAGTGTGGGAGCCCGAAGTTGAAGGAGCTCGACAGACCTATCGGTTGTTGGCTGAAAGTTCGGAATCCAGTGGCGATGCCGAGAAGTGCAAGGTCTATCAAAAAGATCTAGAAGCAACGATTCGCTTGGCTCGTATGGATCTTTCCGAGTTGCAGGGACTTCCGTTACCCAGTCAATGACAGGGCTGCGGAAGCAAAAAAAGCCGCGGTCGCGGCAAAAAGGGACCTCCCAAACCACCTCAAGATGCACGCGGAGCCAGCGCAGGTCCACCACCAGACAAAGGCGGATCCTAACTAGCGCGGCGGCCCCAACCTGGAATGTTGGGGACCACACGAAATCGGCGAGTCGACGATGCTCACCATGCCCTTTCATGGAAGATGATGTAGCGCTGCGCGCGAATTGCGTGCGGGCCAGATCTTCAACTACCTATCGCATACTTTGATTGCACTGCTATGAATTCTCTCTCTACCGTTCGATGGTCACTCTCAGTCATCTTACTTGTTTCGTTTCCATGGATTGCCGCCGCACAGGGTTTCGCACCGCCGCAGAGGAGTGGCTCCGACCCGGCAGCGGGTCTTGCTCCCCAAGAAAGTTCCGGCGTCGATACGGCGCCTGCAAATACAGCGGAAGACGAGCCGGCGAAACCAAAGAAGGAATTGACTGAAGAAGAGAAAAAGAAAGCTGCCGAAGCTAAAAAGAAACAGATTGAGGCAAAACGAAAATCCGGTCGACTCCAGAAAATCAACTCTCTGACTTTCGACCGCCGCCCATCCGCAATCCTCAAGGCCTGGGCCAATCCCCCGAAACCCGAAAAAGAAGAAGATTCAAAGCCCGCTAACGAAGGCGATGCAAAAGAAGGCGATACCGAGGAGAAGGCTGAACCCGATCCGAATGCCGAAGAGCTTAAAGCGTTCGGCGAGGAACTCAAAGTGTTTCAGCGAAACGTCACTCTGAGCGAATGGGGTCAAGTCGAGGAATATTTAGAGGGTCTTGTCGAGACCGAGGGCAAGGCGTTGTATCTTCGCTTGGTGGCCCAGCTGATAAGCGCGCCTGCGATCGATTACGGAAACATCGATCCTCAGCTGAGACAACAGTTGGCTCAGCTGAAGCAGCAGCAACAGCAGCGTGGGCAGAGTCGAGAAATGCACCTGTTTACGTTTGCAGATATTCTGGCGCTGGCGAAGGCATCGCCCGTCGATTTAGAAAAAAAACAGATCCTGCAAATGGGGACATTGTTGCGTCTGGCTTTGCAGCAAGGAACGTTAATTGAACAGTGCACCAAGCGATTGCTCGCCGTTGTATCTGAAGAAGAAGCGGCTTTGACTAAAAGACAGGCCGCAAAGTTGCTGTTCGCGGCAGGTGAGATTCTGGCAACGCGAGATTTTTTACCCGATGCGAAAAAGGCCGAGGAAGATAAGGACTACGAAGGACTCAATCTGTTGTCGCAGTATTACGGAGCGATTTATCAGAAAGAGACTCGTGCGGCCGATCTTGAGCAATCGTGGTTAGTCACTCAGGCAGTTCTGGCTGCCGAGGAAATCGATGACGAACAGAAACAGATTGCCCTCAAGCGTGCCGTCAGCTTGGCTCATCGTGTTCGCGAACAGCTGGGAACAGATTGGCTGAACGAGAGTTTCACTGGGCAACCGCAGCGGGGAATGGACATCTTGGCGACGATTGGCTCGACGGCGATCACCTCGCGGCGATCATACGCTGGCAGCCCCGCTCCTCGCCTGCAGAATCTGACATTACAGCATACGGCTGTCGAGGCATTGCTAAAGTCTGCTCCCGAACTTGCCAAAGAATGGAAGACGACGCTTAACATGCTCGCGATCAATTGGCTCGAAGAGGCGAAGTCGACTTATCAGTACGATCGTTCGACATCGTCTGGCCCATCTTTCCGTAGAGACATGTACGGCAATATCTACTACACGTCCCAAGACCAGCCCTACAACCAATATTCTTCGAGCAGCCGTATTTCGGCGATCAGTACCGGCGAGATCTTAGAGGTTCGTCCGAGTGATGCTTGGTTGGATTTGGTTGACGTCAATATTCGCCCAAAGTTCAATATGTTGGTTGCTCAGTTGCTGCTCAAGGTCAACGAAGAAGACAAAGCGTTCCCTTATATCGAACAGATTTGCAAGACCTTCCCCAAACGCGGCGAAAGTTTAGTCAACGAATTTCTCGACGTGTGGACTCGCAATCACAATCCTAACGCAGCGAGGAGTCGAACGAACTACTACATGTTCATGTACGGTTTTGAACGACGAGCGGAGAGCATCCCGTTAACTCGCTCCAAGCAACAACGCAATTTGCAAGAACTGTCTGAGCTGGTCGCTCGGCTTCGCGAACTGCCAGTCTCCGAACTGGATGAGGAACGACTGGCGAAGGCTTTCACTACCTGTCACAGTTCGGCTGAGGTCTACCAATTGGAAGCCATCGAGAAAGTGTTTGGCTCTGTCGGGGAATTAGAGCCAAAGACATTGGCAGAGTTGATTCAGAAAATGCGAGCGAATTTGGCGACGGTGTGGAGGCTGCCTGCTACGCAGGAGAAAGCGAAAACGAAACGTAAGAAAAAAGACATTCAAGCGGAGGTTGTCCGCGGTTACGAAGTTGCCAATGAAGTGCTGAAACGCGGAATTGAAAAGCACCCTGAGGATTGGTCGTTAGCTCTGGCGGCAGCGGCGGTGAAGCACGATGAAAACGATTACAAAAGCGAGTTATCCCCCGACTCGAATTTTACAGAAGAGCGAAATGCAGCGTTTGCGCTGTTTGAAAAAGCGACGGAGCTGTATCAAAAGCAAGTGCCCGAATTGGAGGAAGCGAAGTATTCGACGAACGTTTATGAACTGTGGTTTTACGCCGCGTTGGGAGCCGTCGATTTGGGGAAAATTAACAATGAAAACGTGCCCGATCTTCGCCAACCCGAGAAAATCAAGGCGGCCCTGGCGGCGCTTGAAGGCGAGGCGGCCGAGACACACTTGGCTCGATTTGCAAATTCGCTCTTTACTCGGATGAGTGCAGTGAAGCCGGCCGTCAAGTTTCGCTATTTGAAGTCGGGTTTCGAAATCGTGGGCGAACACAAAAGAGCCTCAGAAGCTCGCAAAGTCTTTGATTACTACTTGGACTTGGTGACCGAAATTAAACTCGAAGCCGTTGTCGATGGCGACGATGTCGTCGGCCATCAAAAGCCTTTCGGGCTGTTTGTAAATTTGCGGCATACGAAAGAGATCGAACGCGAGAGTGGCGGTTTTGGCCGCTATCTGCAAAACCAAAACAACGGTCGCAATTACTACAACTACGGACGACCGACCGAGAACTATCGCGACAAGTTTGAGGAAACAGTCGCACAGGCTTTTGGCGAACAATTCGATGTGCTCAGTATCACTTTTCAAAAGGAAGATGTTAACTCAAAAGCATCCGCTCCTTACGGTTGGCGGGTGACCCCGTATGCGTACATCTTGATGAAAGCTCGCGGCCCCGAAGTCGATAAGATACCGTCACTCCGCTTAGACTTGGATTTTCTCGATACCAGCGGCTACGCAATCATTCCCGTAGAATCTGCTGGAGTGCCAATGGATGCCTCGCCCGAGCTAGGAAACGAGCGTCCGTACGAAGAGCTTGCTGTAACGCAAATACTGGACGAAAGGCAAGCCGATGAAGGCAACCTTGTCGTCGAAATTAAAGCGACCTGTAATGGCTTGGTGCCCGAATTGGACTCGATGCTCGACTTCGAGATCGAAGGTTTTGAGGTTGCCGACGCCGCCGATCAAGGGCTGTCCGTGTCGCGTTTTAGCGAAGAAAGCGACGACACGGTTATCGTTTCAGAACGCTCGTGGTTGTTGAAACTGATTGCGACCAAGTCCAGCAAAGAACTTCCCAAGACATTTCAGTTTGGCGTCGCAAAAGTTGACACCAAAGAAATTGTCTATCAACGCTACGTCGATGCCGATTTAATGAGTGTTGAAAACGTTGTCTCACTGGAAGAGCGATATGGCAATGAGCAAAACGTATGGCTGAATGCCTTGATACTAGGTGTCGGCGGCTTAGTCATCTTCGGCCTGATCATCTTTCTGGCGACGAGGCCAAACGATTCCGTGGAGAGGCGTTCGACACTCCCCGAACGCATTACCCCATTCACAGTTTTGGAACTGCTGAAACAAGTGCAGCGAAGCAACGGTTTCGGCGAGCAAAAGAAGCAGGAACTTGCCGAGGCCATCAACGAAGTGGAACAGCGCTACTTTGGAGCGGAGATGGATGCCAACGCCGACGCTCCAGATCTCAAAGAACTGGCAACCCAATGGGCGCCGCAAGCGTAGCGAGTAGAAGTTTTCGGTAGATGAATGGCGCATCGCCGACATTCGTGCGGCGAGTCGACTTTGATTTCAGGTAAGTCTATTCGTGCCGTTCGTGTAATTCGTGGTGGCAAGATTTTGCTGCCGTGTCTGTTCGTGAAAAGGAATTAGCACCACGAATAACACAAATCACACGAATGAAAAAGCAAGACGGCACTCGCATCGCCGATACTCGTACTCCCAACTGGATCTTAGTTTGATTGAGCGATATTCGCAAAAAAAGAACTTGAAACCGCAAATGGAATTCACGGTCTCAAGTTCATTGGTTGAGCTACTTGAGTTCTTTGATTTTAACGTTTCGCCAAATGACTTGCTTGCCAACCTTTTCGGGATGTTTGCCGACGCCGTGCACTTGTAGGGCGATGAATCCAGAAGATGTGAGGTCATCTTTGAGGTCGGCGGCGGGGACGCCGTTGACCCAAGTCTTGATCGAATCGCCTTTGCAGACGATGCGATAGTGATTCCACTCGTTTTGCTTGAATGCTTTGCGAGCGGCTTCGTTCTTCTCGAGGTTGTTTAGCCAACCGCGACGCCCTTCGTCGTAGATGCCTCCAGACCAAGCTCGATCGGATGGGTCGATTTCGACTTGATATCCGTGAACTCGACCCGCTGCGACCTTGCGCTTCTTTTCATCGCCATTGGCACTTTTGATAATGATTTCAGTGTCTTCTTTGAAAACATGACTGCGAATTTGGATTCCAGAATTCAACAGGGGATCGACTCTATATTCAACGTGCAACTCGAAGTCGCCATACATTTGTTTTGTGCAAAGAAAGCTATTGGGCGTCTTGGGGACAGAGGTACCAACGATCGTGCCATCGACTACTTCGTACTTCGCCGTCCCGCCGTTTTGGACCCAACCGTCCAACGTCTTGCCGTCAAATAATGGAGTGAATCCATCGTCTGCATTAGCGGTGATGGCGAGAAACAAAGCGGCACAGAATACAGTGGCAACAACGCGGTAGTTCATGGAGATTCCTCTGCGGGGTAAGGGGCAAGCGAAGAGGAATTTTAGTTGCCCGGCAGATGATTTTCTAGTGTGCGAAAACGAGCAACAAGAGCGAGCAAGCAAGACTGTTCAGTACCTGGATTGCGAAACGCGGCGATCATTTGAAGAGTGTGTTGCACAACCAACTTATGCAATCAAATCGTCGATCACATGGCCGTGAACATCCGTCAATCTCCGATCGATTCCGTTGTGGCGAACGGTGAGTCGCTCGTGGTCGATCCCTAGGAGCTTCATGATTGTGGCGTGGATATCGTAGACTTGAGTCGGATTGTCTCGATCTAGCGGCTTGTAGCCCCATTGGTCTGACGGTCCATAGGTGACCCCCGGTTTGATTCCACCGCCACACAGCCAGTTGGAGAAAACGTAGGGGTTATGGTCGCGCCCCGTGGAACCTTGGGTGGACGGCATGCGACCGAACTCCGTGGTCCAGAGGATAATTGTGTCTTCGAGCAAGCCGCGTTGTTTTAGGTCTTTAATCAGCGCTGCAGCTCCAACTGCCATGCCGGAGGCGAGTGGACCGTGGTCCCGTTTGATGTCTTCGTGGCTGTCCCAGTTGCGCCGCGGAAAGCCGTTGTCGTTACCCGACCAGATTTGCACAAAGCGAACGCCGCGTTCTAGTAGTCGGCGAGCGATTAAGCATTTGCGACCGAAATACTCGATCTCTTCGGGGGCATTGATTTGAGCGGGATACTTATTGTCGATAGTATCCAAGCCGTACATCTTCATGATATGGGCAGGCTCGCCAGAGATGTCGAGGGCTTCTGGAGCGCTGAGTTGAAGTTTGGCGGCTAGTTCATACGATCGAACTCGAGATTCGAGCCGGGAGTCGCCGAGTCGTTGTCGAGCGTAATCGCCATTTAGTTGACTGAGTAAATTCAAACCATCGCGATCACTTGCAGCAGTGACAAATTTGTTCTTCGCGTGCAGATCTTCGATCGGGTTGTCGCGTTGTGGAAAAATTGAGGTTCCTTGCGTATGTGTTGGAAGGAATGCGGAGCCCCAATTCTTGGGTCCGTTGGAAGCGTAGCCGCGGTGATCGGGAAGCACGACGAACGTGGGTAGATTCTCGGTAAGGCTTCCTAATGCGTAGCTAACCCACGCACCCATTCCAGGGAAACCGGGCCGTTGAAAGCCAGTCGCTTGGAGGTAGGTCGCTTGGCTGTGTACGCCCGTCTTGCCAACCATGTTGTGAACGAATGCCATATCGTCGACGCAATCGCCCAACGGTTTGACAACTTCACTGAGCATTTTTCCCGTTTCGCCATACGGTGCGAATTTGAACGGCGACTTCATCCACGGGCCCAATCCATTTTGAAACGCTTCGACGTGTTCGCCAAAGTCGGATTTCTCTCCGTGATGTTTCTCCAGCGCGGGTTTATGGTCGAACATGTCCAAGTGGCTCGCCGCACCTCCCATGAACAACTGCACGACTCGCTTTGCTTTGGGAGGGAAATGAAACCCTCCCAAGCTGCCGTCCAGTCCCGTGCTCGAGTCACCTGCCTGGAGATCCTGGCCCAACATGGTCGCCAGCGCCAGCCCACCAAAGCCGCCGCCAGTATTCCACAGAAAGTCGCGACGCGACGTCTCGGATTGGATCGGTTTAGTCGACATAGACAAACTCACTTAAGTTAAAGAGGAGTCGACAGAGATTCGGCAATCCATGTTTCGCCGCATACTTGGTCAAAGCGTCAGCTTCGCCGGCCGTTGCTTTCCGGCCCGCGGCCATTTCAAAACCCATTG
>Ga0115002_10003781_pt1 | contig 18721 bp, 9 predicted proteins | sample ArcticOcean_MG_C_8_FD_89576 | JGI IMG/M metagenome (GOLD analysis project Ga0115002, IMG submission 89576) | Marine microbial communities from western Arctic Ocean - ArcticOcean_MG_CB11_86 | ecosystem: Environmental > Aquatic > Marine > Oceanic | place: Arctic Ocean: Canada Basin | collected... | reverse complement strand
ATTAGGGCAGGGGAGAGTAATAAAAGGCTGGGATGAAGGTATTTCTTATTTAAAAGTTGGTGGTAAAGCTACTTTTATCATTCCATCAAATTTAGCATATGGTGAGAAAGGAGCTGGTGGAGTTATTCCTCCTAATGCAACTTTAATATTTGATGTAGAACTAATTGATATTAAATAGATTTTATTAAGATACAATTTACTAAAAGACTGTCTTCGACAGTCTTTTTTTGTTTATAGTAATAATAACTCATAAATAAGATTAAGTTTGCAGCCAAATTTATAAGATATGCAATCAATAAGAAACATAGCAATTATTGCACATGTAGACCATGGTAAAACTACTCTTGTTGATAGAATTATTGAAGCATGTGAAACCTTAGATGAAAGAATAGAAAGAACAGATTTACTTCTTGATAATAATGATTTAGAAAGAGAACGTGGAATAACGATATTATCTAAAAACGTTTCTGTTACTTATAAAAATGTCAAAATTAATGTAATTGATACTCCTGGTCACGCTGATTTTGGAGGGGAGGTAGAGAGGGTTCTAAAAATGGCTGATGGAGTATTATTATTGGTTGATGCTTTTGAAGGTGCTATGCCACAGACTAGATTTGTTCTTGGAAAAGCTATTGAGCTTGGATTAAAACCTATTCTAGTTATTAATAAGGTAGATAAACAAAATTGTACTCCTGATCTTGTTCAGGATGATATATTTGATCTTATGTTTAACCTTGATGCCTCTGAAGAGCAATTAGAATTTGTTACAATATTTGGTTCTTCAAAGGAAGGATGGATGAATTTTGATTGGAAAGATAAAATAGATAATATATTTCCTCTTCTTGATACTGTTATTAAAGAAATTCCTGAAGCTCCATATAATTTTGGAAATTCTCAAATGCAAATTACTTCATTAGATTATTCAAAGTTTGTTGGAAGAATTGCAATTGGAAGAATATTTAGAGGTGAATTGGAAGAAGGAAAAGATTATATCTTATGTAAATCAGATGGATCAGAAAAGAAAGTTAGAATAAAAGAACTTCATACTTTTGATGGAATGGGTAAACTTCAAGTTAGTTCTGCTAGAAGTGGAGATATTTGTTCAATTGTTGGAATTGAAGGTTTTGAGATTGGTGATACTATTGCAGATCTTGAGAATCCAGAACAATTATCAAGGATTAGTATTGATGAGCCAACTATGAGTATGTTATTTACAATAAATAACTCACCATTCTTTGGTAAAGAAGGTAAGTTTTGTACCTCTAGACATCTAAGAGATAGGTTATATAAGGAACTTGAAAAGAACCTAGCATTAAAAGTAATTGATGGAGAGTCAGAAGATAAGTTTAATGTTTATGGGAGAGGAATTCTACACTTATCTGTTCTAATTGAAACAATGAGAAGAGAAGGATATGAATTACAAGTTGGAAAACCTCAAGTTATTATTAAGGAGATAGACGGAGTAAAATGTGAGCCAATGGAGACATTAGTTGTTGATGTTCCTGAAAAATTTTCTGGTAAAGCTATTGAATTGATAACTCAAAGAAAAGGTGATTTATTAGTAATGGAGCCCAAAGGAGATCTACAGCATTTAGAATTTGATATTCCTTCAAGAGGACTAATAGGTTTAAGAAATAATATGCTAACAGCAACAGCTGGTAATGCAGTAATTACACATAGATTTAGAGAATATTCTGCTTATAAAGGAAATATTACAGAAAGAAATAAAGGATCATTAATTTCAATGGATTCTGGCACATCAACTGCTTTTTCAATTAATAAACTTCAAGAAAGAGGAAGGTTCTTTATTGATCCGGGAACAGTGATATATAAGGGTCAAGTAATTGGAGAAAATTCAAGAGATAATGATCTTGATATTAATGTGATTAAAGGAAAGAAGTTAACAAATATGAGAACTTCAGGTACAGATGCAGCCGTTAATATTGCTCCAAAAATTAATTTTTCACTAGAAGAATGTATGGAATATATTCAAGTTGATGAATATTTAGAAGTTACTCCAAATAGCTTAAGAATGCGTAAGATTAGTTACAGATAATTAATTTATAATCATTATTTGATTTTATATGTAATTTATTAGTAATCTAATTAAATTAAATTATGAAATTATTAAAAATTAGTTATTTTTTTCTTTATAACTTCATTTCAAATCTCAATTTAATTCAGTAAATACAGTTTTAATTAGCTGTTAATAAATCATGCTTATTTGTTTTAATATGTATAAAAAATCGTGTGAATAAAATACTATACTTGCATTAGTTCTTTACTCTTTTTGTACATCGGTTTAAATGAAATTTTTAATTAATTTATCTATTTTTTAATTAATTTTTGATGTCAATACCAAGAGTAAATCACTCGCTTTTTATTAATTTTTAAAACTTTTAACATGGGTATATTTGACTATAGACGAAATTACAAACCTTTTGAATATCCAGAAATAACTGATTTTACTGATGCAATTAATAAATCATTCTGGGTTCACTCAGAAGTTGATTTTACTGCTGATACTCAAGATTTTTTATCTCATCTATCGTTACCAGAAAAGAATGCTGTTAAGAATGCTCTACTAGCTATTGCTCAAATAGAAGTTAATGTTAAAACATTTTGGGGTGATCTATATACACATTTACCTAAACCAGAGTTTAATGGTTTAGGAAGCACATTTGCTGAATGTGAGTTTAGACATTCTGAAGCTTATTCTAGATTATTAGAAGTTTTAGGGTATAATGATGAATTTGAGAATCTCATAAAAATTCCAATAATTAAAGAAAGAATAGATTACTTATCCTCAGCATTATCTAATTCAAAATCTCAGGATAAAGAGGAATATGCTATATCATTGATCTTATTTTCTATTCTAATTGAAAATGTTTCATTATTCAGTCAATTTGCTATTATACTTTCATTTACAAGATTTAAAGGTCACATGAAAAATGTAAGTAATATTATTGCTTGGACTTCTGTAGATGAACAATTACATGCTAATGCCGGTATGTATATTATAAATAAAATTAAAGAGGAACATCCAGAATTTTTTAATAACAAAACACTTGATAAAATTTCTAATGTTGTTAAAGAATCTATTGAAATTGAAAGTAGACTTCTTGATTGGATCTTTGAACAAGGTGAGTTAGAATTTGTTACAAAAAAAGATCTATTAAACTTTATGAAATATAGAGCCGATGAGAGTTTAACCCAAATTGGTTTAGAACGAGTTTTTAATATACCTTATGAAGATTATGAACCTCTATCATGGTTTGAAAATGAGGTTTTCTCTAATAGCATGGATGATTTTTTTGCTAAACGACCAGTTGAATACACAAAACATGATAAAAGCATAACTGCTTTAGATCTATTTTAATTTATTGATATGAAAGAAAATAGAGAAAGATACTGGTGGAAAAATTCTGAAAGCGAACAAATATTAAATAGAGGATATTTATTACAAGGTGAATCTGTTGAAGGAGCAATTGATAGAGTTTGTACAGCAGCAGCTAAAAATTTATTTAGACCTGAGTTAAAGGATGCATTTAAAGAAATGATAGAAAGAGGCTGGATGAGCCTAAGTTCACCAATATGGGCAAATATGGGTACTGAAAGAGGATTGCCTATTTCTTGTTTTAATGTACATGTACCTGATAGAATTGAAGATATAACTCATAAACTTGGTGAAGTTATTATGCAAACGAAGATAGGAGGAGGGACCTCTGGATATTTTGGAGCAATGAGAGAAAGAGGTAGTGCAGTAAAAGATAATGGAAAAAGTAGTGGTGCAGTAAGCTTTATGAAGCTTTTTGATACAACAATGGATACAATTTCTCAAGGTGGAGTTAGGAGAGGAGCATTTGCTGCTTATTTAGATATTGACCATCCAGATATAGAAGAATTTATGTTAATAAAGAGTATTGGTAGTCCAATACAGAATCTATTTTATGCTGTTTGTGTACCAGATTACTGGCTAAATGAGATGATAGACGGTGACATGGAGAAAAGAAAGATCTGGGCTAAAGTTTTAGAGAATAGACAGCAAAAAGGACTTCCATATATATTCTTCACTGATAATATTAATAGAAATAAACCACAAGTCTATAAAGATAAAGCAATGATGATCAATGCTAGTAATCTTTGTTCTGAAATTGTTTTACCATCAAGTGAAGACGAATCATTTATATGTTGTCTTTCATCACTAAATTTAGAGATGTATAATGAATGGAAAGATACTGAAACAGTCAAACTAGCAATATTCTTTCTAGATGCTGTATTAGAAGAGTTTATTAAAAAAACTGAAGGAAATTATTATCTAGAGAATGCTAATAGATTTGCAAAAAGACATAGAGCTCTAGGATTAGGTGTACTTGGTTGGCATTCCTATCTTCAAAGAAATATGATTCCTTTTGAAGGAATGGAAGCTAAACAATTAACAACTACAATATTCACAGATATTCAAGAAAAATCTGAAAAAGCAACAAAAGAATTAGCTCGTATATATGGAGAGCCAGAAGTTTTAGAAGGCTATGGTAGAAGGAATACAACTTTGTTAGCTATTGCACCAACGACTTCATCATCTGCTATTTTAGGGCAAGCTTCACCAGGAATAGAACCTATGTTCAGCAATTATTACAAAGCTGGTCTTGCTAAAGGTAACTTCATGAGAAAAAATAAGTATCTCGAAGCATTACTTAAAGAAAAAGAACTAGATAATGAAGAAATTTGGAGAAGTATAATGTTAAATAATGGAAGTGTTAATCATCTAAAAGAATTATCAGAAAATGAGAAAAATGTTTTCAAAACTTTTAAAGAGATAAGTCAGCTTGAAATTATTCAACAAGCTTCTATACGTCAAAAATATATAGATCAGGCACAAAGTTTAAATTTAAACATACCATCTAATCTACCTGTTAAGGAGGTTAATAATTTAATACTTGAAGCTTGGAAGCTAGGAGTAAAGACACTCTATTATCAAAGAAGCCAAAGTGTATCAAAAGAAATGGTAACTAATTTAGTTTCTTGTAGTAGCTGTGAAGGGTAAATAAGGTTCTATTTTAATGAATATATCTTAGTATATTTTTCTTTTACATAATCCATAAAATATTTGAAATCTAACTTCACTCCAGTGACTTTTATGCATAATTCTTGTGCATCATATCTTTTACCGTGTTGATGTATATTTTTTCTTAACCAATCTAATAAATTTTTCATATTACCTTCTTCGATTTCATTCTCTAAATTTGGTATATCATTAAGTGCTTGGTTATAGAATTGTGCTGCATAAAAACTACCAATAGTATAAGTAGGAAAATATCCAAAACTACCATGTGACCAATGAATGTCTTGTAGAACACCTTTAGAATCTGAAGGTACATCAATACCTAAATATTCTTTATATTTTGCATTCCAAATTGAAGGTAGATTCTTAACAGATATACTTCCCTCAATTAAAGATTTTTCTATCTCAAAACGAATTAAAACATGTAAATGATAAGTTAATTCATCAGCATTTGTTCTTATTAATGATGGTTTTACATTATTTGCAGCTTGATAAAAATTATTAGCTGATACTTCTGATAATTGTTCAGGAAATATTGATTTTAATGAATTATAATTATTCTTCCAGTAAGCATGACTTCGACCAACATTATTTTCCCATAATCTAGATTGCGATTCATGTATTCCTAAAGAAATGGTTTCTCCAAGCGGTAATCCATAATTTTTACTTAATATACCTTGTTCATATAAAGCATGTCCTCCTTCATGAATACAGCTCCAAATCATTTCAGAAAGATTGTTTTCATCAATTCTTGTTGTTACTCTTGCATCTTCAGGAGAAAAATGTGTTGAAAAGGGGTGAGCTGATATATCTTGACGACCAGAATCAAAATCATATCCCATTTTCTCTAGTAAATTAATACCAAAACCCCATTGTTTATCCTTATTAAAATACTGGAAATAAAATGAATCTTCTATTTTAGCTTCACATGATATCTTTTTAATAAATGGAATAAGATAATCTCTGATATTACTAAATATAATTTCAACCTCAGATGTCGTTAACCCTGGTTCATATTCATTTAATAAAGCATCGTATGGGTGTTCTTTATATCCTAAAAGTTCACATTCTTTTTTTCTTAGTTCAACTAAATTTTCCAGAGAATTTTCAAAAATTGTAAAATCATTATTTTCTTTAGCTAATCTCCATTTTTGAAATGCAATTGAAATTAATTTAGATTCTTCTATAATAAAATCAGAAGAATATTTTTTAGATTTTTCAAATTTTTTTAATGAAAGTTCTATATTTCTGCTTTGATCTTTATCTAATGAATTATCATTAGATAGTTTAAGAAGAAGATTACCATAATCATTATCAATTGAAAGTTTATGAGATATTTCAGCTAAAGTTGATAATTGTTGAGATCTAAACTTACTTCCATTTTTAGGCATCTTAGTTTCTTGATCCCAACCAAGAACAGCCATAGACATATGAAGGTCAGTTATTTTTCTTGAATGATTAACATAATCCTTATAATTTTTCATAATGTGTGTTTATATTACTAGATATAAGATTATACATATACTGTCTTATAATTAATATTATGTTAAATTGTTATTTATTGAATTGTACCCTATTCATTATTATCTAAAGAACTAATTAAATAAAGCATATACTTTTTATGTTGTCGTGTTTGTAAATCTCCAGTTGAAGTATTAAGATTATTTTTTAACCAATCAATATTATAATACGCGGAACTTTTAGACAGGTTATCATAAGAAGATTTTAATTTAACAATTGATAGTAATCTATTTAAATATGTAGTTTGAAGATTTTGTCTAACGGATGATATATTTGAGTTTAAATCGTCTTTAAAAATAGAATTTCTTAAATCTATCATATATTCAGATAATTTATAATTGTTTCCATATAAACTAGAGTTACTGATTCTTTGAAGAACAGATGAATTTAATAGATGATCTAGTACCCTATTTTGACCTCTTAGTATTTGCTGTAAGATTGTTGGATCTGTTGACACCTTAAATCCTCTTCTTTGCTTTTGTAAAAACGGATATAAATCAGCTTGTAATAAAACACTATTACTAAAGCCATATTCAGAAATAACCTTTAATGCCTTAAGTTGTAATTCTTTATTTACAGGTTCAAATGGTTTCTTAGATGAATTTTGATCCGTATTAGATAAATCTATATTTACACCTCCTATCTGTCTAGATACTATATTTAAAGCTTGAAAATAAGAGTAAAATAGAGTTCTATATGATCTGTATAGTTCTTCATATGTATTATTTTGATCTGTATATTTATTTTTTATATCTGTTAAGATATTTTTAATCATATCCATCTTATCAATTGAGTGTTCAATTGGTGTACTTGATAAATCATGAATCATGGCATTTGGATCCATCCCCTTTCCCGGATATCTCATATCGTATGCATCATTAGCAAAAGCGTGCTCTTTTTCAGTAGATCTAGATAGTATTTTTGCAAGTGATTTATCCTCTTTTTCATTATTATAATAAGAATACCCATATTGAATTGCCCATAAATCATAAAGGCCAGGTTGAACATCAAAGAATAAACCTTGATTATTAGGATCCTTTGTAATATTTATAGCTGGATATTCCATTACGGAAGAACATACTCCTTTCTCTGCAACAATCTCTTTATTGTTTAACTCGTCATTACTCAATAAGGTACTTGCCTTAAAATTATGATTTAATCCTAATGTGTGTCCAACTTCATGTAATACTAGCCTATATAATGACTGTTTAACTAAGTCATCTTCAAGTTCTTTTGAAAGATCCATTGTTTTAATATAATTAATACCAAATGATTTTTCTATTTGTTGTTGATGTGCAGCGCTACAATAATCATTATTATTGTTTGGTTCATTAAATAATTCATCCACAACAATTCTATTTGTTATATAAACCCATTCTAGCATAATATCAGCTCCTAATATTTCTCCAGTTCTAGGATTAACAAAAGATGGTCCATATCCTCCCCATGGTGGTTTTGGTGATGATGTCCATCTTAACACATTATATCTAATATCTCCAGCATCCCATATAGCAGTATCAGGTTGTATTTTCACTTGAATAGCATTTAAGAAACCAGCTTCTTTAAAAGCTATATTCCAAGATTCAACACCTTCTTTAATAATATTTCTAAATTCATTTGGCGTAGTATTTTCAATCCACCATACAATTGGTTTTATTGGTTCTGATAGTTCTTTTTCAGGATTCTTCTTTTCTAATCGCCATCTATTAATAAAATCTCTATAATTTACCTGATCTACACTAGTCATATTATTTGATTGAGTCGTAAAAAAACCTACGCGAGAATCATCATTTCTTGACTTGTAATTATCATCTGGCATTTTAACAAGACTGTGTTGAACTAAGATGGATACATTACGTGAATCTGTTATTGCTTCTCCTCCCCTTTTTGATGGATATTTACTTTCATAGAAGTAGTTTACTACTACATCTGTATTTTCAGGATAGTTTCTAATCTTACTATATCTAGTTTTAGTTTTACTTAAACTACCAAGTTTAAAACCTTTATATCCTCCTGAATATGATGATCTAATTTGCTGTAATGATTCATTTAGAAATATATTATCTGCACTAATAAGAAATTTTGTTTTATCTTCATTTTTTGCAATAATCTCTTCAGAAATTATTATTGGTGTATTTATATTAGTATTAGATGCTTTTGAAAGCGGACTATCTTCTTCAAAATAGTATTTAGTATTATTTATTGTAAAATCAATTTTATTATAGAATTTATTAATTTGTAAAATTTTTGACCCTCTATAGCTTCCTTTTACTGCTCTTGCATCTGTAACACCATTTTCTATATAACTAAAATATATAAATTCATTACCTAAGTGAGAAGTGTCTATTTCAATATATGATTTGCCATCTTTCTTACTTTGATATATCTTAAATAAACCATTATATACATCACAATCTTTGGTCTTTGATTTAATATCAGTACTCTTCTTTACTTTCTTTTTAGATTCTGATTTATTATTTCCTTGATGTTTAAAGCTTGAATATTGCCCTAAAACTTCAAAATTTTCAATTATTAATAATAATGATAGAAATATAATTTTTTTTAACATAGTAATATATTTTAAATATTATAATTCAGATATTAGTCGTTTAATTTCATCTGATTTTTTATAGTCTCCTTTCATATAATAAAGTTGCTTTAATGATAACAATGTGTTCTTATCTTTAGGATTTATTAAATAGGCACTTTCTAAATATGGTAACCCCTTGTCAAAATAAATATTAGCTTGCGTTTTAAGTGATTTATATTTTTTGTCATCACTTGTTGAATTTGCAGAGTTATTTAGTTCGACTGCTTTATTAAAAAATAATGCACCAAGATTATAATTACTTCCAAAAGATGAAGGCTCCAATTCTATGGCCTTTACATAGTCATTTTCAGCATTTTCTAATTGACCCTCTTGATCATAGATTGTTCCTCTATTGAAATACAAAAGACTATTTTCTGAGTCTAGATTAATAGCTTCACTTAATTTTGTTAATAGTTCACTAGTTCTCCCAAGTTCTATATATAAATTAATTTCTGTATTAATTATAGATTGATCATCTTCAAACATCTCTCTACCTAGAGAAAGGTATTCGATTGCCTTTTCAATATTTTTCTCTCTTTTATAAATATCACTCATGTGAATATAAATAGCAGGTTCATTAAAATTAATAAGAATAAGTGCTTGAAGTAATTCTTTTGATTTACTATCATTCTTTAGTTTACTTGATGAGAAGAATGAATTATAAAGAATAGTCTCTTTAGTTATATTACCTCTTTTTAACTGATCTTCATCATCATATGGGATTATTTCAAAGATTTTTCCATAAAGTGCAAGAGAGCGCTCATAATCGCCTTCATTGTATTTGTCTATGGCTAGATTAAATAATTTATAGCCACATTGAATTAAACCAGATAGAACATCTTCTTTTGCAGTCCATTTTCTTACAATAATTTTATCTTTTTTGCCTTTTTGTAAGCACTTAATGTGAGCATTAGTTGCTTTAATTATAGCTAAATTATCTAGTTCAGGTTTTTTTAATGCAATCTCTAAGTATATGGGAGCTCTATAATTCCACATTTTGGGATCATTTGCTGTACTTTCTGTACTAAATGCTTCATCAATATATTCTTTAGCTTCAGATAATAAAACTCCAATTTCATCTCCTTTAGCTTTTTTAGCATTTCTTAAAGCAATTGATGCATTTACAATATTATGTTTTTGAGCAACAGCAACAGAAGATATTATAAAGCTAAGTATTAATAAGATATTTTTCATTTTAATATTTGATTTCAGTAACTTTAAAATTAAACTTCATTCCATCTTTATTAGAAGATAAATTTTCAAGTTTTTTCTTTATTAGATATTTATTACCTACAATAACAATGGCCATATCATCAGGTTTAATTTTAGAAGCAGCAATTGAGTTAATTTCATCTAATGATATTGATTTAAGGATATCTGATTGTTTATCAATATAAGATGGATCAAGATCATAGGTTAATATTCTATTTAAGAAATTAATCTTTTGATTTGGTGTCTCATACTTTAAAGCTGCAGAATTCAAGTATGAATCTTTGGTAGATTTTAATTCATCACTAGTAATCCCATTATTAGTATAATTATCTAAAATAGTAAATATTTCAGTTAATGCACTATCAGTTACTTCTGTTTTCACACTAGTTTGTATACCAAACATACCGGTCTCTTTATTTCCATTAAAAAATGAGTAAGCTCCATAGGTATAACCTTTATCTTCTCTAAGATTTAGGAATAATCTACCACTTGCTCCTCCGCCTAATGATTTATTCATAATCTGAGATTTAAAGAAAGTTCCATCAGTATCATACTTATCAGATTTATGACCCATTATAATAAATGACTGTGAAGCCCCTTCCTTATCTAGTAAGTATATCTGAGTAGTATTATCTTCAGGGAATTCAAAAGTATTAGGAATAGATACATTCTTTAATTTCCAGGATTTAAATAAATCTAATTGATTATACAAATCATCTTTACTAATATTACCAACAATAACAAGTTCACTAACAGAAGGAGAATAATTACTTTGATAATATTCTTGGATATCTTTTAATTTCATTTTCTTAATGCTTTTCTTATTTGGGCTTCTTCCAAAAGGAGTTTGTCCATATAATTGATTTTTAATAGCATTAGAGGCTAGAAACTGTGCATTCTTCTTAGAAGATTCAAGCCCCTCAATATTAGTTTTTTTAACTCTTTTAAAATCTTCATTATTAAATGCTGGATTAAATAATTTTTTATTTGCTATTGCTAATGTTTTAGTAAGATTTTCAGTTAATGTTTCTATATACATTGTAGTACCATCTTCATCAGCTGAAAAATTAATAGAACTACCTAATTTCTGTAATTCAACACTTATTTCTTCAGATGTCATATTTTTTGTGCTCTCATTCATCATTTGAGCTGTCAGATCTGCAAGACCATTTTGTTTATTTTCTTCTAATAAAGCACCACCATTAATTTTCAGACTTATATAAACCTTAGGAACTTCATTAGTTTGAGAAAATATTGTTTGTAATCCATTAGAAAATTCTTCTTTATAAAACTCTGGAACATCAGGAGTTTTAGGCTCGCCAGCTTTTGGTTGGATACTTCTATCAAAATTATCTTCTGCCCTATTATATACTAAATCCCTATACTGAGGATCATCTTTTAAAATAAGATTTGCATTAGGATTTACACTTATAATAGAGTCTAGTTCTTTAACAAATGGACTTTTAGGTCTAACCTGATTTATAACGGCTTTTCTATTTTTAATATATTTATTAAATACACGCATTACATCTTCTCTTGTTACATTCTTATACCTTTCTACTTCACTAGATAAATTATGTTTTCCTCTTCCAAGCCATTCCCATCTAGATATCATACTAGCTTTAGAAGATATTGATGTTTTCATATCTACACTTTGACTTGTCATTTCTGATTTAACCATTTTCAAATCTTCATCAGAAAAACCTTTTTCTTCCCATTCAGCAATTGTATTTCTAATATCAGATTCAATATTGTTAAAGTAAATTCCTTGATCTTCTTGCCAATCAGGAAAAGTTACAACTTGAAAATGAAATTCTCCAGAAAGTTCTTGACAAGGATGAAAAACATTGGCTGATATTGCTTTTTCTGATTTAACAAAATTCTTATAAAAGATAGATTTTTTGCCCTCTCCCATTAATGATGCTAACATATCAAGTGCAGCTTCATCTTTATGATAGCCTGGTACTGTTGGAAAAACTATATCAGTAGCTGGTAAATAAACATTATCAGTATATCCAGTATATATATCTGACGATAATCTTGGAACCATAGCTCTTTGTTTTTTCACATCAGCTCCTCTAGGAATAGATCCAAAATACTTCTGTGCAAGAGGTAGTACCTCTTCTGAAGTAATATCACCTGCAACAGTTAATATGGCATTATTTGGCCCATACCATCTTAAAAAGAAATTTTTAAGATCTTCTACAGTTGCCCTATCTAAATCATCTACATAACCAATTACAGGCCAGTTGTAAGGATGAGTAGGTGGATAAAGCGATTGACCTAGAATTTCCCCAGCCATACCATATTGTCTATTAATTTGATTTTGGTATTTTTCATTTTTTACTGCATCACGTTGATTCTCAAATTTTTCTTTTGTAACTGCATTTAAAAGAAAACCCATTCTGTCTGCTTCTAGCCAAAGAGCAGTTTCAAGATAATTAGAAGGAATATTTTGAAAGTAAACCGTTCTATCAGATGTTGTATTTCCATTCATATTTCCACCAGCATCGTTAATGATTTTAAAATGCCTTTCATCAGCAACATTTTCAGATCCTTGAAACATCATATGTTCAAAAAAGTGTGCAAATCCAGATTTACCAGAAGTCTCTCTATTAGATCCTACGTGATAAGTAACATGAACTTGAACTATAGGATCAGAATGATCTTCATGAACTAAAACTGTTAGTCCATTTGAAAGCTTCCACTTTTCATAGGATATATCTAAAGGATTTGTACTTGGGTTATTAACTAATATTGGTTCGCTCTCACTTTGAGAGAATACAACACAAGATATTAGTAAAAAAGGTAAAAGAATAAGTTTTTTTGAAATCATTTTTATATAAATTAATTTATTAATGCTATTTAAGGTTAGCAAAAATATATTAAAATACATACTATTACTATGTATTACATAAGAATTTAATGAAAAAACTTTCTTGTTTATTCTTCAGTTAAATTGTCTGAATCTTCAATTTCTGAGTTATTATCAGTTTCTACAATGTTTTCTTCATCCTCAACTTCGCTATCATCAACTTCAAATTTAGAAACTTTAGCAACAGATGCTATTGAGTCTTCATCTCTTAATCTTATTAACTTAACACCTTGAGTTGCACGTCCCATTACTCGTAGAGTATCAACGCCAATCCTTATTGTTATTCCTGACTTATTGATTACCATTAGATCATCTTCATCAGAAACATTTTTCAGAGATATTAATTGTCCAGTTTTTTCAGTGATATTTATTGTTTTTACTCCTTTTCCACCACGATTTGTGAGTCTATAGTCTTCCACAGCAGATCTTTTTCCGTAACCATTTTCGGCAACAACTAAAACGCTTGTAGTAATATCCTCAATGCATATCATACCAATAACTTCATCATTGTCATTAGCTAATCTTATTCCTCTTACACCAGCAGCTGTTCTACCCATTGATCTAACTTTTTCTTCTTCAAAATGAATAGCTTTTCCTGATTTAACAGCCATCATAATATGCGAATTTCCAGTTGTCATCTTAGCTTCTAATAATTGATCTCCCTCTCTAATTGTAATTGCATTAATCCCATTAGTTCTTGGTCTAGAATATGCTTCTAATGATGTTTTTTTAACGACACCTTTTTTAGTACACATCATTATATAATGAGAGTTAATATAATCTTCGTCTTTAAGATCTTTAGTATTTATATAAGCCATTACTTTATCATCCTTAGGAAGATTAATTATATTTTGTATTGCTCTTCCTTTAGAAACTTTACTTCCTTCAGGAATTTCGTATACCCTAAGCCAAAAACATCTTCCTTGTTCAGTAAAAAATAACATATAGTCATGGTTATTAGCCATCACCATTTCTTCAACAAAGTCTTCATCTCTAGTTGTAGCTCCTTTAGAACCTACTCCACCCCTTCCTTGAGATCTATATTCACTTAAAGTTGTTCTTTTAATATATCCTAAATGAGATATTGTAATTAGGACTTCATCATCAGGTATCATGTCTTCTATACTAACTTCAGAAGAAGAAAATTCTATATTAGATCTTCTCTTGTCACCATATTTCTCTTTAACTTCTTTAAAATCATCTGTTAAAAGAGTAAATCTTAAATTCTCATCAGATAATATTTCTTTAAATCTTTCGATCTTTATCATTATTTCAGCATGCTCCTCTTTAACTTTATCCATCTCAAGACCAGTAAGTTTTTGTAGTCTTAAATCAAGAATAGCTTTTGATTGTATTTCAGATAAATCAAAATTAGCTATCAATCCATTTTTTGCATCTTCAGGAGTCCTAGATGATCTAATTAATTTAATAATAGCATCAATATTATCTAAAGCAATTAATAATCCTTCTAGTATATGTGCACGTTTTTCAGCTTGTTTTAATTCAAAATTTGTTTTTCTTATTAAAACAGTATGTCTATGCTCAACAAAATATTTTATTAATTCTTTTAGGTTTAATAATCTTGGTCTACCTGAAACTAAAGCAATATTATTTACACTAAAAGATGATTGTAAAGCGGTGTACTTATAAAGCTTATTAAGAACAATATTAGGTATACAATCTCTTTTTAATTCATAAATAATTCTCATTCCATTCCTATCTGATTCATCTCTAATATCAGAAATGCCATCAAGTTTTTTACTATTCACAAGATCAGCAGTTTGCTTAATTAAATTTGCTTTATTCACCATGTATGGAATTTCATCAACAATAATTTTTTCTCTTCCATTTACTTCTTCAAATCTCACTTTTCCTCTAATAACAATCCTTCCTCTTCCTGTTTCAAATGCAGATTTAACTCCATCATATCCATAAATTGTTCCACCGGTAGGGAAATCTGGAGCTTTGATTGATTCCATTAATTCAGATATTTCAATATCTCCTCTTTTTTCAATATATCTAATCACACCATCTACAACTTCAGTTAAATTATGAGGAGGCATGTTTGTTGCCATACCAACAGCAATACCAGTAGCTCCATTTAATAATAGATTTGGGAGTCTAGCAGGAAGAACTGAAGGTTCTTTTAAAGTATCATCAAAATTATCATTCCAATCAATTGTATCTTTGTCAATATCCATTAACATATCTTCTGCTGTTTTTCTCATTCTCGCTTCAGTATATCTCATTGCTGCAGGGTTATCACCATCAACAGAACCAAAATTTCCTTGACCATCAACCATCATATATCTTAAACTCCAATCTTGAGCCATTCTTACCATAGCGTCGTAAACAGAAGTATCTCCATGTGGGTGAAATTTACCTAGAACTTCTCCAACTATTCTAGCAGATTTTTTATATGCAGTATTAGAACGTATTCCAAGCTCATGCATTCCAAATAATACTCTTCTATGTACTGGCTTAAAGCCATCTCTAACATCAGGTAAAGCTCTAGAAACAATAACAGACATTGAATAATCAATGTACTTAGATTTCATTTCTTCCTCTATATTAATTGAAATTATTTTCTCTCCTGTTGACATAAAAAATTAGATATATTGATTAATAAACAAATTAAAGGAATTTAGTAAATTTAATGTAATAAAATCAACTGTTTTTCGTTCTGAAGTTATGAACAATATCTGTTAAGAAATTAGTAACTATTCACTCATTAATTATAAGATTATTTCTAATATATTGCACTCATTATTTATTTATTAAAAAATTAGGTTAAAAAAATGAAAACAGGTTTCTCAAATAGAATGAAAGAAGTCTTTACTTTTGTTCGTGAAGAAGTAATTAGATTAGGACATAATTCAATTCGAGTGGAACATCTTTTTTTAGGTATCCTTAGAGATGGAGGTGGTTCAGCAATTGAAGTTTTAAAAAATCTTGATGTTGATCCTATTGATCTAAGAACTATTATTGAGAATACAATTAAAAGTAATTTAGACAATAATAATCTAAATACAAATGAAATCTCATTTAGCAAACAAGCAGAAAGAATATTAAAAAAATCAATACTTGAAAGAAAAAACCTCATTGAAGATGAAATTAAAACTATACATGTTTTATTATCAATTCTTCTTGATGATAATAATATTATAACTACTACATTAAAGCATTTACATATTGATTATGAGATAATTTTAGAAGAATATCAATCTTTAAATATTAATATAATATCTGAAGATAGCGATGCATATAGTGAAGAAGATATAAATGATGATGATATATTTGGACCACCAAGCACTCCTCAAACTAAAGAAAAGGCTTCTAAAACCAGCACCCCTGTATTAAATAATTTTGGTAGAGACTTAACTTTATTTGCTAAACAAGGGAAACTAGATCCTATTATTGGAAGAGATAAAGAAATAGAAAGAGTTTCACAGATTTTAAGCAGAAGAAAAAAGAATAACCCAATATTAGTAGGAGAACCTGGGGTTGGTAAATCTGCTATTGCAGAAGGTTTAGCATTAAGAATTATAAATAGAAAAGTTTCAAGAAACCTATTTAACAAACGAATTATTATGCTTGATCTTGCTGCTATTGTTGCTGGAACAAAATATCGTGGTCAATTTGAAGAAAGACTTAAAAGTATTATTTCTGAGCTTGAAAATAATAAAGAAATTATTTTATTTATTGATGAAATACATACATTAGTAGGAGCTGGAGGAGCATCAGGATCTTTAGATGCATCTAATATGTTTAAACCGGCATTAGCTAGAGGAGAACTACAATGTATTGGGGCTACTACATTGAATGAATATAGACAATATATTGAAAAAGATGGTGCTCTTGAAAGAAGATTCCAAAAAATCATAATTGAACCTACAAATATTAAAGAAACAATAGAGATTCTCAGAAATATTAAACACAAATATGAGGATCATCATAATGTATCATATACTGATGAAGCTATTAAATTATGTGTATCTCTTACAAATAGATATGTTAGTGATAGATTCTTCCCTGATAAAGCAATTGACGCATTAGACGAAGCAGGTTCTAGGGTACATATATCAAATATTAAAATTTCAAAGAAAATAACTGACTTAGAAGATAAAATTTCTATTACCTCATCTAATAAAGTTACAGCAATTAAGCAGCAGAAATTTGAAGTAGCAGCAAATCTTAGAGATAAAGAAAAGTTATTAATTCAAACTCTAGATAAAGAGAAAAGAAAATGGGAAAAAACCATTAAAACTAAAAAAGAAATTGTTGATACGAAACATATTGAAGATGTTGTAAGCATCATGACTGGAATTAAAGTTCAATCAATTGCATCTAAAGAAAAAAAAGTTTTATCTAAAATGTCTGATAAAATTAATAAAAGTATAATTGGACAGAATGAAGCTGTTAATAAGCTAGTCAATGCAATAAGAAGAAATAGAGCAGGATTAAAGGATCCTAATAAACCAATTGGTTCATTTATATTTATTGGACCAACTGGCGTTGGAAAAACTCAGCTAACAAAATCTTTATCTCTTGAAATGTTCGATTCTGAAGATGCACTTATAAGAATAGATATGAGTGAATATATGGAGAAATTTGCTATATCTAGATTAATTGGTGCTCCTCCAGGATATGTTGGGTATGAAGAAGGTGGGCAACTTACTGAAAGAGTTAGAAGAAAACCATATTCTGTTGTTTTGTTAGATGAAATTGAGAAGGCTCATCCAGACGTATCTAATTTACTTTTACAAATTCTAGATGAAGGCTATATTACTGATAGTCTAGGAAGAAATATTGATTTTAGAAATACAATAATAATTATGACATCTAATATTGGCTCTAGACAACTAAAAGATTTTGGTAATGGAATCGGTTTTAGTACTTCAGCGCAAAAAAATAACTTTGATGATCAATCTAGAAGCATCATAGAAAAAGCCCTCAAAAAACAATTTACTCCTGAGTTTTTAAATAGAATTGATGAAATTATTCTTTTCAAAAGTTTAAATAAAGATGATATTCTAAAGATTGTTGATTTAGAAATAAAATTAATAATTAATAGAATAAGAAAACTTGGTTATATAGCTAAAATAACTAAGGATGCAAAAGCTTTTATTGCTGATGAAGGGTTTGATAAGAAACAAGGTGTAAGACCTCTTAAAAGAGCTATACAAAGATTATTTGAAGATCCTATTTCACAATTAATAATAGATACTGATATAGAAAAAGAAGAAACTATAAATGTTTCGCGTTCAAAAGATAAAAAATCATTAAACTTTAAGCATAAAAAATAAACTAAGAAAAGAGATAAAAATCTCTATTCCTTTTTACTTATTGAGTTAATATATTTGTAGTGTCTATTTACAAAGGATTCATATATCTTACTACCTTTAACTGAAGCAAAGGAACTTAATATTTTCTTTAATATTGGTGACTTAATTTTACT
>Ga0115002_10003777_pt1 | contig 18722 bp, 16 predicted proteins | sample ArcticOcean_MG_C_8_FD_89576 | JGI IMG/M metagenome (GOLD analysis project Ga0115002, IMG submission 89576) | Marine microbial communities from western Arctic Ocean - ArcticOcean_MG_CB11_86 | ecosystem: Environmental > Aquatic > Marine > Oceanic | place: Arctic Ocean: Canada Basin | collected... | reverse complement strand
TCCTCCCTCGTACTTTTAAATTGTGCTAAGAAATCTTCCTCGTCCTCTCACTCTTCCTCCTACTTACTTTTAGTTAATGAAGAAATTTGACCATGAAAAGTTGGATGTGCACCGTAAATCCATACATTTCGTTAGCTTGTTGAGAGAATTGATTTTTCGGTCGACAAGGACGAGAACGATGAGGAGAAAGATTTTATCGATATGAAAGTCCCATTTCTGAATTTTCACACGACGCATCAAAAATTAAAGCCTGAGTTGATGGCTGCGTTTGAAGAGACACTGGATTCAGGTCAATTTATTCTGGGTAAGCAGGTTGACGAGTTCGAGAAGGCCTATGCTGAGTTGATGGGAGCAGAGGAGGTTATAGGTATTAATAGCGGCACATCAGCTTTACACCTTTGCCTGCGTGCATGCGGTGTATTCCCAGGTGACGAGGTTATAACAACGCCATTCACGTTTATGGCTTCGTCTTGGTGCATCAGTTACGAGAAAGCAGTTCCCGTATTTGCAGACATCGATCCCTTCACTTATAATTTAGATCCCGAAAAAGTTGAAGAGGCGATAACGGAAAAGACCAAGGCGATCATTGTGGTTCATTTATTCGGTCAACCCGCTCCTATGGATGACTTCGTAGAATTGGCAAAGAAGTACGATCTGAAGTTAATCGAAGACTGCGCCCAATCTCATTTGGCGACTTTCAATGGCACATCTACCGGGCTGATTGGTGATTGCGGCGCGCTTTCGTGTTACCCTACGAAGAATTTGGGTGGGCTCACAGAAGGCGGGTTGTGTGTGTCGAAGGATAAAAGTATTTCGGATCAGATCCGTTTGTTGCGCAATCACGCCATGCCCGACCGCTATACGTATTCGGATGTCGGCTACAACTACCGAATGGAAGGGATCTGTGGTGCACTTCTTAAAGTGAAACTAAAATACCTCACCACCTGGACCAAACGTCGGCAGGCCATTGCAGCTAAATATTTGGCTGGTCTAAATCTGGAAGGGGTTCGAGTGCCGCCGGCTCTTGAAGATGCTCCCAGTGTGTATCATCAGTTTTCTGTCTGTCATCCGAATCGTGATGCGTTGGTGGCGCACTTAAATACGTGTGGTGTGGCTACAGGACAGTTTTATCCGAGGCCCCTGCATCTGCAACCGGTCTATGAAGGATTGGGTTACAAACATGGAGACTTTCCAATTGCAGAACGGACGTGTGAGGAGATTATTAACCTTCCCATCTACGCCGAATTGGAAGACGAGCAGGTTGACCATGTCATTGAAAGTTTTAACAGCTTCAAAGGATGAGCTCTCCGTGTGTAAAGATTTGTGGAATCACTCGGGAGGAAGACGCTCGACTAGCAGTTTCTCTCGGAGCTACTTACCTAGGATTCATCTTTTATCCCAATTCGCCGCGCGCGATTTCCCTGGAGGATTTTGAAAAACTCAAACAAACCCTGCCCGATAGTTTTAGAGTAGCTGTTGATGTACGACCCAGTATTGAGACTATAAAAAAGCAGATAGCATCGGGCTTCGATTATTTTCAGGTCCATTTTTCCGAGATTCACGATAGCGCTTATTTGTCGGTACTATCTGAGACCGTAGGTCGTGATCGACTTTGGTTAGCGCCAAAACTTCCCCCAAGGATGTTATTTCCTGAATCTCTTTTTCAATACGCAGACACTTTTTTGATAGATACCTACCACATTGAAGGCTTTGGCGGAAGTGGGAAGACCGGCGATTGGGCTGGATTTAAGCAATTGAATATCGATTATCCAGAGAAATACTGGATTTTGGCCGGTGGACTTAATGCCGAGAATATTGGAGCTGCATTAAAATTGGCGAATCCACAAATCATCGATACCAGCAGTGGCGTTGAACTAAGTTCTGGGATAAAGAGTTCTGAAAAATTGCGCTCTTTTTTTAGTCAGCTTCCTGTTTGAACGGGCTGATCCAACCGAGCCCTTGAGCAAAGGTCCAGAGCTTTGCGTCGATCACGACTCCGGTGGTTTGAATACGGTTCAGTTCTTCGATCAGGTTATTGATTGGTAGTGTAATCACCTCTATGCACTCGTCCGCTTCATGCTTGGTCTCGATTTTGCCACTAATTTTTATGGTCACTAATGAAACCTGTTCGTCCGTTAATCCGGGTGAGCTATATATGGGTGGCCCCTCATGAATCACCTGACCGAGGTATCCCGTTTCTTCTTCAAGTTCACGGAGAGCGGCTGCCTGAATCGTTTCCCCGGGATCTACTAATCCTGCAGGAAACTCTAATGAGTGTTGGTTTATCGCCGGTCGAAATTGCTTAACCAGAATGAGGTTAGGAATAGCGCCTTCATCTATGGCTATGACCGCAGCTACACCCGCTGTCCCCGTTCGAGAAGCGTATTCCCATATTCGGGCTTCGCCTTCAGAATTGGTAAAGGTGACCTCATGAAAATTAAGCCACTTGCCTTCATACGTTGCTTTTCTAGCCATAGGAGAAAATTGAAATTAGATACTCACCTTATCTGGGTGAAGACCGATTAAACAATCAATTTGAAAACTAAAAGGCGATGCCGGTCCTCCACGTTGGACCGGCACCTGGTCTTATGGAATTAAAAATAATTCCGTGACAGGCCCTGCATATTTCTTGCCAATAAATAGAGATTTCTATCTGAAAGCATAACAATGGCTTAGGTATCTTAGGGTTTTCCTTATTCTTCGAGTTGGTGAATTATTCCCAAATGAAATCCAATGTTAACTATGACAAAGGTAATTATTTCCCATAGCCATTGACCTTTACAGCCTGTGTTTCCTATCACTGTTTACCATTACCCATGAATTCTAAAATCGATCCTGTTCCTGTTACACTACTATCCGGATTTCTTGGTTCTGGAAAAACCACCTTGCTCAACCGTATGTTATCCGAGTGCGGCGATATGAAGCTTGCCTTGTTGGTCAACGACGTTGGCGAAATCAATGTGGACGCAGCGCTAGTTAAAACCCAACTGAAAGAGCTCGATGATTCAGCAACCCAAATGGTGGAGCTTTCTAACGGCTGTATCTGCTGCTCGAGTTCAGGCGACCTTTCTGAAGCCGTTAATGAATTGGTGAAAACCAGTGGTGCAGACCATATCGTTATTGAAGCGAGTGGGGTTGCTGAACCCACTCAAGTGCTGCAAGCATTCTATGCGCGTGATCTGTTTGGAAAATCAGTGGCCGACATCGCACCTATTAATGCCTTAGTAACGGTTATCGATGCTCCGCTTCTAATCAGGGAATGGAACCGAATTCATAATTCAAATGCGTCGAGCGGCTTAATGAGACCCACTGAAGAACAGCCGGTGTTTGAATTGATGGTAGAGCAAATTGAGTGTGCCGATTTTGTGCTATTGAATAAAAAGGATTTACTGACAGTGGAAGAAGGCTCGCAGTTGTTGGGAATCGTTTCTGGCCTAAATTCAAGGGCTCAATGCCTGTTGGTTTCTCAAAGCGAAACGGACATTTCTGCTATGTTGAATAGCCGGGCGTTTAAAATGGAAGATACTATCGGGGCTCCTCGTTGGATGCAGGAGCTCGAGCAGGATAATTCAGAATCTTCATCCCGTTTTCAGTCTGCGAATAGCACTATTCCTAAAATAGTCCCCGACACCGTTTCGCCGTCTTCAAAAGAACCTGCAGAAGATTTCACCAGTAAGTACGGTCTGAAGACTTTCATTTACCGAAGCCGAATCCCATTTACCGCATCCAAGCTAAGTCCATTTCTAGAAAAGACCCAACCAGGGGTACTTCGGGTGAAAGGATTCGCTTGGATCGCTGAGCGCGCGGAGCAGGTTGCGCTAGTTTCAATCGCTGGTGACGTGAATCGCTGTGATTTTATTGGTGACTGGTGGGCTACCCGTTTTGAAAAAGGACAGGTCAAGCGCGACCAATTCCCAGAGGAAGTTGAAAGAAGTTGGGAGGAGCCATTTGGTGACAGACGTCAAGAAATTGTATTTATTGGTATTTGGATGGATGAAGCGGCACTCCGGAGTGGACTTGACGCGTGCCAAATGCAGGCTGAGAATTTTTCCTAGAAATCAACCTACCAAGCTATGCGAGTTTACACCTACCGAGTCATCCATGAGGACGGGTCAAAGGGCGAATATTTCGAAGTGGAACATTCCATGTCCGAACCCGCCTTAGACAAACATCCCGTTACTGGAGAGAAAGCAATTAAAGTAATGAGCGCTCCGAATTTGGGCATCAAACATACCACCGGTGGTACAGAGAAAAAGCACGATAATCAAAACGTCGAAAAAGCCGGTTTTACCAAATACGAAAAAGACAAACTTACCGGGAAGTATCATAAGACTGCGGGTAAGAATAAAAACCTGCCATCGACTCTAAACACTGATACAATACGCAAGAATATGGGCTAATTGAATGATCGCCTGTTTCTGAGGTGGGCAGGGCAACTGCGCGTGCCTTGGCGAAGCTTTCAAGCGAAGACTGGTCCTCGCAGTCCCCAGTATTTCTTGAGTATTCGGAAGCGCACAGGGAGGCTCTAGCGCTACTTGTTCGCCTCGCCTTTAATAACTGACATCAGTCCTTTAGTGATTCCCTCACCGATCGCATAGGTATCCGTTTTGTCGTGGAGAGCTGTATATTCCAAGACGGTTGCCTGAACCATGATCTTCTCTTTGAGCTCCGATTCAGAAATTCGTTCTGTCCGAGAACAGGCGGTGAGAAGCAGAGATGCTAAGAATAAGATCAGTAGTTTCATTCTCTCTTCGAACAATACTAATATCCAACTTTGTAAGTCCGAATAACAGTTTTAGGGATGAGGGATGAACTGAGGGATTGCATGGTCGAATCATCAGTAAAGATAAGGGATTCAAGCTGAGCAAGATGAAATATCTTTGGGATAACAAAACCGGGACAACGGACTTATACCTTAGATTCCAGCACCATTATTATACTAGCAGCTGGTTAGTCCGAGTACAATAATTTAATCCGGGACAGTCGTATGGTAGGGCGTCGTTATTATTCGTTAGTAGTTTTCGACTAAAACTTATACTTCGGCCAGAGCCGATCTTAGGCCTTCTGCATCTTTCGCTCCACCCATGGCGAAGTCGGGTTTTCCTCCGCCTGAGCCTCCGAGTTTTGCAGCCAGGGTCTTCACGATGTCTCCGGCTTTATGACCGGCTTCAATTGCTTGTTTGGAGCTAAGGGCCAAAACGGTTACCTTGTCGCCAAACACGCCACCGAGAACCACTACGCCTTCGCCAATCGATTTGGAGATTTGCACAGCTAGGGTTCGCATATCGTTTGGATTGCTTACCTCCACCTGCTTGACCACCCAATTCAGGCTGTCTCTTTCTTCGGCATCATCGGACAGGTCGGAGGCTTTACTGGCTGATGCTTTTTGCTGAAATTTCTTAAGCTCGGTTTCAAGCGTTGCTTTTTCTTTCAGGAGATTCTCCACGCGTTGATTGATTTCTGCGGGAGGGCAGGAAAGCTTTTGCGATACCTCGGTTATGGAACCTATTTGTTGTTCAATAAAATTAAACGATGCGTGTCCCACTATGGCCTCAATTCTTCGGGTTCCAGCAGCGATGGCGGTTTCGGATAAGATTTTGAAAAACCCGATCTCTCCGGTGGCACGGGCATGGGTGCCTGCACAAAGTTCAAGCGAGTATTGGCCGATATCGACAACTCGAACGACGTCTCCGTATTTTTCACCAAATTGAGCGATAACACTTTCTGGTTTATCATCAAATGGAACCTCATACCAATTGATGAGGTCATTGTTGTAAATGAGCACATTTACAATCCGTTCGACTTCTCGTAGTTGATCGGTGGTTACGGCTTCGAAATGATTAAAGTCGAAACGCAAACGATTCGGTTCTACCAGAGATCCGGCCTGGCGGATGTGCGTGCCCAATACTTCACGGAGGGCATGGTGCATCAAATGGGTCGCGGAGTGATTGCGCTGAATAGCCAGACGGCGGTTGGCGTCTACGGACACGATTACTTGCTCGTCCTGAATAAAGTCTACTTCTCCTTCAACCTTGTGAAGAATGTGTCCATTACCATCTCTTGTGGTGTTGGTAATCTTAAATGTTTTGGGTCCTGCTTTGACAATTCCGGTGTCGCCCACTTGTCCACCCATCTCGGCATAGAACGGCGTGCGCTCAAGCAGGATGGTTGAGTCTCCCTCCTGGTTAATGATTTTCTTAACCGTTGTTTCGTACTCCGTTAAATTCTTAATGTCGTAACCGACAAAATCGGTGGCATCTTCATTTGAATCACCAGCAACTTCGATGACGCTTTTCTTTTGCGCAGCCTGCGACCGTTTGCGCTGCTCCTTCATGGCTTTTTCAAAGCCGGGGATATCAACTTCCAGATCTCTTTCCCGAGCGATTAGCTGAGTAAGGTCGAGTGGAAATCCATACGTGTCATATAAGGTGAATGCTGCATTTCCTGTAATAAGGTCTGATCCATCTTGAGTGACGCGATCAAGCAGAGCCAATCCTCGATCCAGTGTTTTGCCAAACGATTCTTCTTCAGAACGGATGATCTTTTCAATAATTTCCTTTTGCTCGACTAGCTCTGGATAAACAGGTCCAAGCTTTTCGACTACCGAGGCAACGAGCTTTTCGAAGAACCCTGTCCTTAGACCGAGTTGATGTCCAAACAGGATCGCGCGCCGTAAAATACGACGTAACACGTAGTTGCGACCTTCGTTTCCTGGAAGAATTCCATCGGCGATAGAGAAGGACAACGTCCGGATGTGATCAGCGATAACCCGGAAGGCCACATCTGTGGATTCTTGCTCCGACATTTTTTGCGGAGAGGCGGGAATGGTAGCTTGGTAAACTTTCCCTGATAATTCGCTCAAGGCGACAAAGGTATCCAGGAATAGATCACAGTTATAATTGGCCGGTTCCTGGGAAAAGTCTGTGAAATTCTTGGTCGTCCCCATGATGCCGCACACGCGTTCGAATCCCATCCCGGTATCCACATGTTTCGATGAAAGCGGAACGAAGGTGCCTAGAGGCGTTGCGTTAAATTGAATGAAAACCAGATTCCAAATTTCGATGCAACGAGAAGAGTCTTTATTAACCAAGCTCCCCTTGGTGTCTCCATCTGGAGACAGATCCATGTGGATTTCGCTGCAGGGTCCACAAGGCCCGGTTTCCCCCATCATCCAGAAGTTATCTTTCTTATCGCCGTAAACAATATGGATCTCGGGATCCAATCCTTCCTTTTCAAAAATGGCTTTCCAAAAACCGTAAGCTTCCTGATCAAAATTGGCAGGTTCGTCTTCTCCGGGTTTATAAACGGTAGCGTAGAGGCGTTCCTTGGGAAATTTCCAAACGTCCGTTAATAATTGCCAAGCCCAGGTGATCGCTTTTTCCTTAAAGTAATCGCCGAAGGACCAGTTACCGAGCATTTCGAAAAAGGTCTGGTGATAGGTGTCGAATCCTACGTCTTCCAGGTCGTTGTGTTTACCACCAGCGCGAATGCATTTTTGGCTGTCCGCAATTCGGGTGTTTACGGCCGTTCTTTCCCCAAGGAAGTAGGGGACGAAAGGGTTCATGCCTGCATTGGTGAACAACAAATTCGGCGCCGTTGGTAACAAAGGAGCCGAAGGAACGATCTCATGTCCTTTGGATTCAAAGAAATCGAAAAATGACTGGCGAATTTCTGAAGATGTCATGTTAGCTGCAATTGAACTAGCGACTCAGATTTAGACCGAGCATTAGGACAACATTATTTTAGCACCTCGGGAGATTGAGAGCCTGGAGGAAAGGTTTAGTGTTTTTTTATAAAACGGCAAGGATAGCGGCTTCCATTTCAGAAGTTGAAGCTGGATCAGCTCCAAAAGAGATATCGCCCGTGCGTGTGCCACCCTTTACGGCGGTTTCGACGGCTTGTTCGATTTCGGTCGCAATGGAGTCCAGTCCAAAACTGTAGCGCAGCATCAAGGCAGCACTTAGGATCTGAGCGCAAGGATTGGCCAAATTCATACCAGCTATATCCGGAGCTGTTCCGCCCGCAGGTTCAAACAGTCCAAAGGGGTTCCCTAAACTGTTTTTCCCAGCCCCAAGACTGGCTGACGCGAGCATGCCTAAAGAGCCACAAATAACCGCCATTTCATCAGAGAGAATGTCTCCAAACATGTTTTCGGTAAAGAGCACGTCGAATTGGTTTGGATCTCTGGCCAACTGCATGGCTGCATTGTCCACATACATATGGGACAGTTCGATTTCGGGTGCTTTAGCTGCCACATATTCGGTGACGGTTTTTCTCCATAAGACGGATGTTTCTAAAACGTTTGCCTTATCGACTGAGCAGAGGCGTTTGCCTCTTGAGCGCGCGGTTGCTATGGCCACATCGGCAATGCGTTCAATCTCAGACTTTTTGTAAACCATGGTGTCAATCGCCTCAATGTCACCGTCCTCAAGGGTCGTCGTTGACTTGGGTTGTCCAAAGTAGATGCCCCCGGTGAGTTCTCGGATACACACGATATCTATCCCGTTGGGAATACGATCCGTCTTCAATGGAGAAGCTTCCGTAAGCTCGGAGTAAAGAAGACCAGGACGAATATTAGCAAACAGAGAAAATGCCTTTCTAATAGGTAAGAGGGCTGCTCTCTCAGGCTGCTCCTTGGGAGGCAATGACTCCCACTTTGGTCCCCCCACCGAACCAAAAAGAATCGCGTCGGCTGCTTTACAAATTTCCAAAGTCGAGTTTGGCAGAGCTTCTCCGTGGTTATCGATGGCGATTCCACCTACATCCGCATGCTCATACTTCAGCTTAATCTGGTGTTTCTCAGCTACGAACTGTAACACATTTAATGCGACTTGCATGACTTCAGGGCCAATGCCATCGCCAGGTAATACGGCAAATTTAAGAGTACTCATAGGATTTGTAAGTGTCTTTTGGAAAAAGCGTGGGACCCTCGCAAGTTCCGAAAACGAAATCAAGGAATTACTCCAGAATAGATCTAAGCCGGGAGCGATTCTTTCAGCGGGGTATCCAAATAAACATTTCCATTATGTGAATAGATTTCACCAAAATCGGACCGCTCGGTGATCGGTCCCTACCGACTCTTTCTGAAATTGAGGTAGGGCGGGTTTGCCAAAACCGCTGAGAGTCTTGATTCCGCAAAAAGAATAACAACTCCATCTAAACCCCAGCAGGTTTTAAATTGATTCAGGTGCTTCCATCCCCAATATGGCAGGAATGAAGTTTTTCAGCCAAGAATTAGGCATGGCCGCCACAAATATGTATCTTTTTCTCGATGAAGATACTGGTAAAGCGATTGTTTTCGATGCGCCGGAAAAGACGTTTGATGTGGTAGCGCATATTCGAAAAGAAACACCCTTCGAGTTGGAAGCGCTTTATCTAACGCATGGCCACTGGGATCATATAATAGATGCTTGGAGGTTTTCTGAAGCAGGGGTTCCGGTATACGGTCACATCGACGATCAAGCTCTTTTTGAGGATGCGGAGGTTCAAAAGCCGTTTTTGTTTGGTGATTTGGATCTTCGCTCCGTAAAAATCGATCACTGGTTGGAGCTTGGTCAAACCTTGACGATACTTGGTAAATCAGCGGAAGTCCGCCATGTTCCGGGCCATTGCGCAGGTAATGTATTGTTTTACATTGCCGAATTAGAATTGGCCGTTGTTGGAGATGCGATTTTCGCCGGGAGTGTTGGTAGAACTGATTTACCTGGAGGAAGCATAGCGGGTTTAGAAAACTCAATTCGCTCGCAAATTTATACCTTGCCCGACGAGACACAACTTCTGTCGGGTCATGGTCCTCCAACCACCGTGGGTCAGGAAAAAGCTTCTAATCCATACGTACGAGCTACCTGATGACGGAGGTTCAATTCATGGAAGCTGCCTTGATTGAGGCTAAGAAAGGTTGGGGGAAGGTTGGCGCCAATCCGATGGTCGGAGCTGTGATTGTTGAAGGGGATAAAATCGTTAGTCGTGATTATCATAAAGTTTTCGGTGGACCCCATGCTGAAGTAAATGCTCTGAACGATCTTGGAAGAAAACCAGCCGATGAGGCCGTAATGTATGTGACGCTGGAGCCCTGTAGCAGTACTGGAAAAACGGGTCCGTGTACGAACGTCATTCTGGAGAGTGGAATTCGTAAACTGGTGATAGGAGCTATTGACCCTGATCACCGACATCGTGGGCATGGCGTAGATCTTCTACGTGAAGCCGGATTGGATGTTACGACGGGTATTCTTAAGGAAGCCTGTGAAGATCTAAACTTAATCTTTAATCATACTGCCACTCAGGAGGGACCATTTATTGCAGGAAAAACAGCAACAACCCTGGATGGAAAGATAGCTACACGGACCGGAGATTCAAAGTGGATTACTGGTGAAATCGCTCGTGCGGATGTTATGCAGTGGCGCCGCTATTTCCCTGCCATTGGTGTGGGAGCTGGTACCGTTTTAGCCGATAACCCCAGCCTCACGTACCGGATCGGAGATGTTGTTTCGTGTTCGAAACGGTTTATCTTTGATCGTAATTTAACGACGCTTTCCGGGCTGAGTGATCTCAACATTTACAACGATGAATTTAAGGAAAAAACAGTAATCGTTACCCATGAGAGTATTGAAGGAGCAGAAGCATTTGCCGCGCATGGAATTACCGTTTGGGCTCTACCAACGGATATCGGAGCATTTTGGAAAACGTTTAATGCTCGGTGTATCGAGGAAGACGTTTCGGGGGTCTATATTGAAGGTGGGCCGGGGCTGATGGGTGACCTTCTTTCTAACCGGCAATTACATTACCTTTTTGCTTATCATGCGCCAAAATTCATAGCGGATTCAGAAGCAGCTTCTTTTGTTGGCGGGCAAGAAATTGCGACAATGCAAAATGCCTTTTCACTAAGCCATGTGCAGCATGCTTTGTTTGGAGACGACCAATTGATGCGGGGATTTATTAACTACACGGGCGAATGAATACCATTTATTTAGCCACAAACAACGCTCACAAAGTTGAGGAACTTTCTGCTATGTTTGAAAGAGAGCATCTTCCAGTTACGGTTAAAAGTGCAGCTGGGATTGGTGGCATGCCAGAAGTCGATGAGACCGAAAGCACTTTTGTCGGAAACGCTACCCTGAAAGTAATGGCTCTGGCGACTCGTCTTGGTGAAGGCGAATATGCGTTGGCCGATGATAGTGGAATAGAGGTCGATGCCTTGGACGGAGCGCCCGGTATTTATTCTGCTCGTTTTGCCGGTGAGGGAGCTACGGATGGAGCCAATCTTGCCAAGCTGTTAAATCTGATTTCTCAAGTTTCGGAGGACAATTGTGGCGCGCAGTTTGCCTGTAGCTTGGTGCTAGTAAATTCTAAGGGCGAACAGTTTGTGTTCTCGGATATTTGTCGAGGAAGGCTAATTCCTGAATCACGCGGAGAAAACGGATTTGGTTACGATCCTGCGTTTATCCCCGAAGGGTATGAAAGTACCTTTGGAGAACTTGACTGGTCTGTAAAATCAAGAATTAGCCACCGCGCAAAAGCGCTTCAAAACCTGATAGCCTGGTTAAAAGAAAATCTTTAAACCTTTTCTAGCTTTGTGCAGACATCGTCTATGATGAATGCAGGTGTGGATGCTCCGGCCGTTACGCCTACCGTTTGGAAATTCTTGATCTCTTCTACATCCAAGTCATCCCACGTTTCAATGTGGTAGGTGGGTAGCTTCTGTTGTTTCGAAAGAAGGGCGAGTTTACGGGTATTCGCTGAGTGTTTTCCGCCGATAACTACAATAGCCTCAGCTCCTTGTTGGGCGAGTTCGAGCACTCCGGTTTGGCGTTCTTTTGTGGCGCCACAAATAGTATCGATGACAACGGCTTCGGGATAATGGCCCTGTAAATAGTTGGAGAGTTCTTTGAACTCATGTGTAAACATCGTCGATTGTGAGACAAGACAAACTTTTTCCATTTTTGGAAGATTATCGATATCTTCAGTGGACTGAATTACATGCCCATCTCCTTCAGTGTAACCCATGAGGCCCATAACTTCTGGGTGCTTGGGATCGCCGAAAATGACTGTGGAAAAATCTTTCTTTGCGTGCATTCGAATCTTGCCTGCAATGATTCCCACGTCTGGGCAAGTCGCATCCCGAAATTCCATATCCAAACCTTTCAGATATTTACGGCGATCTGGAGAAATGCCGTGGGCACGGACAACCATAATAGGTTCGTCCTCTTCTTGATGAGAGATTTCTACGGCGGTGGTGCTTTGGTAATCTCCAACCTCCCGAATACCCTTTTGGGTAAGTTTCTCCATCATTTGCTTATTATGAATCAGCGGACCGTCTGTATACACAGGGTGTCGGCCCTCATCCGCAAATTTTACGGCAATGTCGATGGCGCGCTCTACTCCCCAGCAGAAACCTGCGCTTTGTGATCGAATTACTTTCATTTCCCCACTTATTGGGATGGAGTTTTAGATTGTCAATGACCACCGACTGAGGACTCATGGCAAATCTTCAATGCGAGAAAGCGTAGAGAGAAGAAGAGCAGGCGTGCTGGAATTTCTCTAAAAACTGCCATGCCCAGGTCTCAAAACACACGTTTTTCGGCCAGATCATTAAGTTATGTTCAAACTTCAGTAAGCGGATAACAAAGAGGGCGCTTTACATAGTCTGTTTTTCAGTTTCCTTTCCTTGATCTTACCATACTCTGCTTCTCTTTTTGTGCATTCATGAAATCTTTCTATATTACCACTGCTATTGATTACGCTAATGGTTCTCCTCACTTGGGCCATGCATATGAAAAGGTTTTGACCGACGTGATCGCTCGCTTTCGGCGTGCCCAGGGCGATTCTGTGTACTTTCTTACGGGATTGGATGAACATGGCCAAAAAGTGCAGCAAAGTGCTGCCAAACAAGGGGTGTTACCGCTGGAGTTTGTTGATTCAGTTGCGGGCGAATTTCAGCTTCTTTGTAAGAATCTGAACATCTCCAATGATGCTTACATTCGCACAACTCAAGATGATCACAAACAAGTGGTACGCGATATCCAACAATCGCTCTTCGACAAAGGAGAAATCTACAAAGGCGAGTACAACGGTTTCTATAGTGCTCGGCAGGAGCAGTTTCTACAAGAGAAGGACCGCAATGAAGACGGGAGCTGGCCTGAGATATTTGGGGAAGTCTCCGAGATTTCTGAAGAGAACTACTATTTTAAGCTGAGTCATTACCAGGGCTGGCTGATTGAATTTCTGGAGAAGAATGAAGGTTTTATTTTTCCTAGATTTCGGCAAAAACAGGTTCTTGAGTTTCTAAAAGAGCCGCTAAATGACCTTTGTATTTCAAGGCCAAAGTCTCGGTTAGAGTGGGGGATCCCCATTCCCTTTGATGAAGACTATGTTACCTATGTATGGTTTGATGCGCTTATTAACTATGTGACGGGCTCCAAGTTTATGGAAGGTGACACCTCCCGTTGGCCTGCCGACTACCATGTTATTGGTAAGGACATTCTAATCCCAGCTCATAGCATCTATTGGCCGATAATGTTGAAAGCGTGCGATGTCCCTTTGCCCAAGCATTTGTTAGTGCACGGGTTTTGGACCAGCTCTGGCTCGAAAATGTCCAAGTCAACGGGCAACACAGTGAATGCTCTAGATTTAGCCGATAAATTTGGGGTGGATTCTTTTCGTTATTTTGTAACTCGCGAAATGAATGTTGGACAAGACAGTGACTTTTCAGAGGAGCGGTACCTGAGACGTTACACAAGCGATTTGGGTAATGACCTCGGAAACCTGGTTAGTCGTATCCAGAATATGGTAACGCGTTACAACGATGGCGTAATACCATCGGCGGAAATTGAAGAGGAGGAAGAAAAAAAGTTGAAGAAGCTGTGGAAGGAAACAGCGGTCAAGGTTTTAGATTTAAGTGAAGGTTTTCAGTTTCACCAATCCTTGGAAGAGACATTTCAATTTATTCGAGCACTCAATCGTTACATCGAGCACAGGGCTCCCTGGAAATTGGCTAAATCGGAAGAAGCTTCTGACAAAGCTTTATTGCAAACGTCTTTGGCTGTTGTCTCCGAAGGACTTCGTCTTGCATCCATTGTCCTGTGTCCAGTAATGCCGACTATAAGTAAAAAGATTCAGGAATTATTGGGTTCAGAATTTGTTGAGGTCTTTGAAGGACAGCTGGATTGGGATTTTCGATTGGAAGGTAAGTCCGTTGGAGACAAGATCATCCTCTTCCCTCGGCCAGAAAAATAATCAGCGTGCATGGAGCATTTACCGATTAGTAATTACGGCGGACAGGATAATCCCGCAGGCTTAGTCGCTTTTCTCAAAGATTGCCAGAAGCGTGCGGTCGAAGTTGGTAAGCCACAGCTTGTAAATATATCGCTCGACGTGTTTCACATCGATCCACTCGCGGTATTGGAAGCGGTCTATGAACAAACGAGTCAGCATTTCTTTCTAGAAAACCCAGGGTTGGATGAATCGATTGCTGCTATTGAGCAGGTTATGCAAAAAACGGCCGAAGGACCTGGACGTTTTAAAGCCATTAAGGACTGGGCCACATCCTTATTGGATCAAGTGATTTTCACAGGTAATACCGACTCCCCCTACTGCGGTATTCATTTCTTTTGTGCCTTTAATTTCTTTGATGAAGGACAGGAAGTGTCAGGTTTTCCTCCGGCTCAAGCTTTCGTTCCCCTGTGGCAGGTGAGTAAGAAAGATCAATACAGTTTGGCGATTGCGAATTGTATCGTTGATTCAAATACCCCTGTTGTGATGATCGCTAAAAGAATCCTAGGAGCGCATCAACGTTTTGCATCATTTCCCTATCAGACCCTGGAGACGGATACTAAACCAGCGAAGGTTGAATTAAAGTTAAAGGCCGAAGTAGGCGGCAGTGATTCGTTTGAGCTGTCGGTAATCAAAGCGACGGAGGCAATTAAAGAGGGCGAGTTCGAAAAGATTGTCTTGGCTCGAGCATTGGATTTTCAAAGCGAAGAAGAACTCAACCCCTTACGATTTCTAGAACGTCTGCGTAATCGATTTCAGAGTTGCTACACCTTTTCCTATTCGGCTGGTGAGGAAGGAACATTTCTAGGCTCGACTCCCGAATTATTAATTAGGGTCAAAGATGGTCGACTTAGAGCTGACGCCATCGCCGGTTCGCGAGGTCGAGGAGATTCTGCGAGTGTCGACGCCGCCATGGGGGCCGAATTACTTAGAGACGATAAGGATAGTCGAGAACATCAGTCGGTGGTTACTTCCATTACGAATCGGCTGCAAAGTCTTGGACTTGAGCCTGAAGTACCCAGCCGTCCGCGTTTACTCAAACTGCCCAATGTTCAACATCTGTTTACTCCAATCGAGGCATCTCTACCAAAGGAGCTACATATTCTTGATGTGATTCAGGTGCTACACCCAACACCGGCTGTTGGAGGTACCCCGCGTGAAAGGGCTTGTGGGAAAATAAGCGATTATGAATCGTTTGAACGAGGACCCTATGCCGGACCGGTGGGTTGGTTCGATGCGCTGGGTGATGGTGAATTTGTCGTAGGGATTCGCTCTGGGATTTTAAATAAGAAAACGGTTCGATTATTTTCCGGAGCAGGGATCGTCCGAGGGTCAGAACCAAAAAGTGAAAAAGATGAAACGGATCTTAAATTTAATGCTATGCGTCAAACGATGGACTGATCACTATGACGAACATCAATTCAGCAAATACTAATACACTTTGGTCCTCCCATTTGACTGAGACTTTGTATCGCTGTGGTCTTCGACATGTGGTCATTTCGCCAGGTTCGCGATCTACTCCTTTAACAGTGGCTTTTTCTGCCCACCAGGGAATCGATGCCATTCCTGTTCTTGATGAACGGTCAGCAGGATTCTTCGCTTTGGGCCTTGCAAGGCAAACACACAAACCGGTCGCGCTGGTATGCACTTCGGGTACCGCGGGCGCGAATTATTTTCCGGCCGTTATCGAGGCCTCGGAAGCGCGTGTCCCTTTATTGGTTCTTACGGCGGATAGGCCTCCTGAATTGAGAGATTGTGGTGCGGGACAAACTATTAATCAGATACGCCTCTATGGTGGCTTTCCTGTCTTTCAGGAGGAAATGGAAATTCCGTCTCCGGAGGCTCAAGCTTTGGAATCAATGAAAACAGGTTTGGTTCATGCCTTTTCAGAAGCTTTCAATGGACCTGTTCATTTAAATTGTCCATTTCGAGATCCACTTCCTCTAATCGAAGATGGGTCTGTTTGCCCAGTTGAAATTGAAGAAACATTTTTCGATGACATTTGTGTCTCACCGCGACTGCCGAAACCTCAACGCAAAGCTATTCAGGTTTCGACAAATCGTGGTATCATTATTTGTGGTACTGATTCGCCCGAAAATCCATTGACTTATTGTGAGGCGGTAGCCCAATTGAGTGAAGCGTCGGGGTGGCCGGTGTTAGCCGACGGACTTTCTTCTGTAAGGAATTTTGCGAGTCTTCAAAAGCGATTGATAATTACCTATGATACTCTTCTACGTAATGCATCCTTAAGGGAGTCTCTAAAGCCAGATCAGGTAATTGCGCTAGGTCCATTACCTACTAGCAAAGAACTTCGTTCCTGGTTAACCGAAGCGAAAGGTACGATGTATCATATTCACAGTACTGGTAAGAATCTAGATCCAACCGGAACGGTTGAACGCGTATTAGATGTTGCCGTTTCGGAAGTGCTGTCGTGTTTCAAGTTTTTACAGCCGGTAGATTCAGCGTATTCGTACGAATGGCTTAACTCAGATTCACCGGTTCGAAAGGCTTTTGAAGAGACCTTTAAGCAACCAGCCGCACAGAATTTCGAAGGATCCGTTGCTCGGTTGCTCCCAGAGGTGCTGCCTAATGAAACGCCTATTTTCGTCGCTAGTAGTATGCCCGTTCGAGATGTTGAATACTTCTGGCCGGCAAATAATAAACATTTTCGAGTATACGCATCCCGCGGTGCGAACGGGATCGATGGTACCTTATCTACCGCATTGGGTGTGGCTTATGGGAACAAGCCTTCGATTCTACTCACAGGAGATCTTGCATTTCTGCATGATTCCAATGGTTTGTTTATTCGGCCGAAATTTAAAGGACACCTGACTGTGATATTGATAAACAATGAGGGTGGGGGTATTTTTAATCATCTTCCCATTTCGCAATTTGAACCTCCGTTCGAGGAGTTTTTTGCCACTCCGCAGAACGTTGATTTCAAACCACTTGTTAAAAGTGCAGGTTGCACCTACCAGAAATTATCCTCAATCTCTGAGTTAGCGAACCATCTTAATCCACTTCCCCAAACAGGAATTAGAGTTATTGAAATTGAAAGCGACCGAAAAAAAGATTCTGAATTTCGTCGTGAGCTTTTCAATTCCATCAATGCTACCTTGTAACTACAATAATCGGACACTTTACTTTTAATAATCATGAACTGGAACCGCGTTAAAGACTACGAAGATATTATTTACGAAAAGGCCAACGGCATTGCCAAGGTGACTATCAATCGCCCTCACCGGCGGAACGCATTTACACCGACGACCGTGTTTGAAATGTACGATGCCTTTTCTGATGCTCGTGAGGATCCAAAGGTAGGCGTGGTCTTACTCACTGGGGCCGGACCACACACAGACGGCAAGTTTGCATTTTGCTCCGGTGGCGACCAAGGGATTCGTGGGAAGGCTGGCTACATCGACAAGGTTGGAGTGCCACGCTTGAATGTGCTTGATCTGCAAAAGCTCATTCGCTCCATGCCGAAAGTGGTAATTGCTCTGGTTGCTGGCTACGCCATCGGGGGAGGGCACGTGTTGCATGTGATCTGCGATCTGACCATTGCGGCCGACAATGCGATATTTGGACAGACAGGACCGAAGGTGGGGAGTTTTGATGGTGGATTTGGATCCAGCTATTTGGCCAGTATCATTGGTCAGAAAAAAGCTCGAGAGATATGGTATTTATGCCGTCAGTATAATGCTCAAGAGGCGTTGGATATGGGCTTGGTAAACAAAGTCGTGCCGTACGAAGCGTTAGAGGCAGAAGGCGTTCAATGGTCCAAGGAAATTCTGGAAAAAAGTCCATTGGCAATACGCTGTTTGAAATCGGCTTTCAACGCAGCCCTTGATGGGCAGGTTGGTATCCAGGAATTGGCAGGTAATGCAACCTTACTTTACTACATGAATGAAGAGGGCTCTGAAGGGAAAGAAGCTTTTCTTGAGAAAAGAGAACCTGATTTTAAAAAGTTTCCGTGGCTCCCTTGAACGAGTGTTAGTTTAGATTTAAAACTACTATTTCTTTTCGTCTTTTGATCGAGTTACCCAAACTGGCTCCATTCTAGTTGAGCAGCTAAATGAATGATTACTTGTATCTGAGTTAGGTAGGGCTACTGCGTCCTCGCAGTGCCTCGTGTTCCCTGAGTATTCCGCGGTGGAGCGGGACGTGTGCCGACTGGTGAGATGGGTAACAAGTGTTCGAGGACATAGGTAACACTTCTCATTTTAATAAGCTCGTTTCCTTCAATCTAAGACATAAGTTCGCCGATTTATTGGGGGCTTTCTTTAAACGCCCACAGGTTATCCGCGGAACGCAAGTAAATCGTGTTGTCGACAATCGCTGGTGTGGCGATGATTTCTTCATCAATTTCGTTTTGTGCCAAAATACGAAATTCTTCTCCGTCTTCGAGTATGATAATGCTTCCAAGACTCGACGTAATTAGAATCTTGTTTCCTGCT
>Ga0115002_10003776_pt1 | contig 18728 bp, 15 predicted proteins | sample ArcticOcean_MG_C_8_FD_89576 | JGI IMG/M metagenome (GOLD analysis project Ga0115002, IMG submission 89576) | Marine microbial communities from western Arctic Ocean - ArcticOcean_MG_CB11_86 | ecosystem: Environmental > Aquatic > Marine > Oceanic | place: Arctic Ocean: Canada Basin | collected... | reverse complement strand
GGGCCGTTTGAGATGGGCCGTTTGAGATGGGCCGTTTGAGATGGCGTGTTGTCTATTCACCCGTCTTTAGAACGGAGTCGATGGTAAGATATGCTTCCTCACGCATTTCGGCGGGGAAGTTGTGATTGGAATCGGGGTGTTTGATTATCAAGTTGTCTTTCGCGTCCAGCAGTTTGTAGATTGGACCCGCCGCTTCGGCACACTTGTCGACACTTTTCCAGCGAAAGTTACTGTCGTGAAGCGGCGCGTTGACAAACAACGGTCGTGGAGCGAGAACCCCGATGAGTTCGGGGAAATCGAACGGGATCATATTGAGCCGATCGCGGTAGTTTGACATTCTGGGCATATAACGAATCTGGCACCAACCTTTTCCAAAGAACCAGTTTCGTTGAGCACCGTCGTAGTAGTCGAGAAACGCGTCGAAGCCGCAGCTACTCGCTACCACGGTGATTCGCGGTTCCAAGGCGGCGGTGTAAATTGCATTGTGGCCGCCGAGCGAATGCCCGATCGCACCATATCCTTTCGAGTTGTCTACGTATTCGAGTGAGTCGAGTAGGTCGAGGGCTCGAGTGTTATCCCAAATCGCTTTCATGCTACCGCTGCTGTATCCGAGTTTTCCCAAATTGGGCCAGTAGTTTGCCAGATGCGGATACGCTGGGGCTATCGTGACGTATCCTCGCTCGGCAAGTTCCGCTGCGTACGCCCTGCCCTCGCGACCGCCGAGCCCCACGACGACTTTGTGTCCAACGGTGTTGTCGGTTGGATGCAAACAAAGCACGGCAGGTACTTTGGTTTTTGACGAAATGGCTGACTTGGGGATACACAAATATGCGGGCGTTCGAGAGCCCTTCTCCGATTGAAATGAAATCAATTTGCGAATGTAACTGCCCGCGTCAACTTCTTCATCAATTTCAATCGCCAAACTCACCCGCCGATCTTGTCCTGGCATCTTCCCCATTACCTGCTGCACTGCTTGAATGATTTCTCGTTTTCGCAACGCCCAATGTTCCGGCTTATCCACATCGTGAATCTCGCCATCAGCATTTCGGTATTGCAGCAAGTTGAATTGACTGAGGCGAATCGAAGAAGAACCAGGTTCAGCAGCGGAGATAGAGTTTGTGCTAACGCCGCTGGCGAGGATGGAGATGTAGATGGCGATTCGCACCGATGAAAGTTGCACCGATGAAAGTCGCAGAGCTGAGCGTCGCAGAGTATTGAAATTGAGCATGATAAATCCAGAGAATGTGGAAGTGTGTTACGAAACTAAGTTGACGATTCATTAAGGCTCCGTCAAGCAATTTATTGATCGAAACCAAGGCCTCGAGTGCACAAGACGCCGTTGGTTGACAAATGGCGTTGAGGTCAGAACAATCAACCTTAGCAAGGTTGCATCTTTCTAAGGGCGAAAGTAAATGCCACGTCTTCTCTTTAGTTTACTGGTTCCAGTACTACTGACGTTCTGGTTTCCGAACGTAATTCGGGCGGAGCTGACCAAGCAGCAACGCGCAACATTGGACCAAGTTATTTTGCCGGCGTTAGACGCGGGCAATTCAGAGGCATTAATTGAAGGCATCAATCGTCTGGTTGGTCGCACAAATTCTGAGACGATAGCGGTAATTGACGCCGAACTTCAAGAGACCGAAAAAACGACCCTCGGCGAAATGTTGTTGACGGCGAGAATGGCAAACATTCGGTCTGGTCAGCGATTTCTAATTCCAAAATTGCAAACTCGGGAAGCTTTGTTGACTTTGATTGCATTGCGAACGGCGATTAAAGAATCTTTCGACGACGTGAAGAGCCTTTCTGTAATGGCCACCGATCCCCCGATTCCTCAAAAGATCGCTGGCTACGAGGAGTTATTCTGGAGTGTGAAAGAGGCTCAGAATCAGGCGGGCATCGCTGCGGAAATCGCACAAAACTTGCCAGCTCTAGCGAAACTCGCGAAGTCATTGCGAACGAAGATTACGGACGAGGAGTTGAAGCATCTCGACGATGATCACGAAGCGTTTGTCGAGCGGATGCAGAACTTGCTTCGCGAAACTCAGGAACGAGAAATCGAACTAAGTATTTTTCGATTGGAATTTGCCGTCGAGAAACTGAAGCGAAGCGAGGACTTAAAAGAGAAGATCCTCGCCGCTCATTTCGTCGACTACGATGGTTGGCTGTTGGATAATCTTTATGAATTTCGCAGTAAGACGAATGCGGAGCCCTTTCTTAATAACGATCTGAACGACCCAGTCATCGCGATCGTGACGAGAGAAAAGATAGCGGAGGGTCAGGAAGCGGCTGGCGACTTGATGAACAAGTCTCGTCTCTTTTATACCGCGATGCATTGGTGGCTTCGCGGCTGCTATGGAATTGGGCCGCAATTCTACGGACTGGTTAAGAATCCCAAAACGAATCGTTCTGATGCGACGCAAAACGGACTGGCCATGCCCAATGAGATTCCTTCGGATAAATCATCTACAGCTTTTGATTACCCTGAGCGGCGCCACCATTACACTTGGAGTTGGGAAGAGCGAACGTTGCAAGTGAGCGTGTCGACATCGTCAACTCCGTTGGCAGGAACTGGCCCCACGGGTGGACTCACAACCGGTGGGCGTCAATCACCTCCGGCGATTCAAAGATCGCCAATTTGTGCAACCGCTTCGAGAACGATCATTCGGCCAGGCGTGAGTCGGTTTGGATCGGGCTTCTCGGGTACAAGACGTGGTCCCGTTGCGGCAATTAATATTCCGCCCGGCCGCCAATACGGTCCGATCAACCGTCCCTATTCGTGGTCCCTATCCGACGTCTATCGATCGCTGGGTTATCCCGTTCCCACTCGCAGCACTTACACGCCGCGGCCCTCTCCGCCGCGAACTCCGACCAATCGTGTGACGACCACCGTCGTCACGTACATCGACAATCAGGATCCGAACTTGATTTATCGCGTTGTTGGTTTTTCAGAATACACCAATTCACTACTCGCTTTTTCGGGGCTCTATAAATATTGCACTGAGTCTGAATTGCTGGCGATGGATGAATTGGTTAAAGAGCGATCGGAATTTGAAATCGAAGTGAACTTGTCGAGAAAGCTCGAGCATTCGCCGAGTACGTTGGTGGATGAAGTCCGGCTTGGCGACAACTCAAAGCGTCGAGGATTGCGGTGGATTTCCGCATTGGCACGGGCGGAAGTCGCGACGGCGTTGGCCGGTTTTGCTGCACAACAGGACGCGTTTGCAACGCTGGCTACAAAACATGATCAAACGCAATTTGAGGCGTTGATCCTAGATGGAGCTCGCTGCCACTTTTGGTCGATGAGCAAAGATCCCGGGTTGCGATTGGCATTTGCTGGCGACTCCAACGTCAACAGGACTTTGGCTCACGCCCGTCAGCAGATCGTTGCCGAGAGTCTCTTGCGTGCCATCGTGAAGCTCAATCCAAACCGCTTTGACGACAATCAGAAACAAGAACTAACTCGTTGGAAAACCGCCCTAGATAAGATCCAGGAAACACTTGTCGAACGTATCGCCCAGTACCATACATACGACGAGCAAACTAACCAGCGATAGTCGACTCTTCTCCATACGAGCCGTTTATCTCCAATCAGAATTACTCGCCATTCGGTAGCATCTTTCTCCTCTAACTTGCCGCAGGGCAATTGCGGACCTATATCCCTTCGGTCGTCGAGCGTACTGAATTCGCTCGCGGGGTGTAGAGCAAAGCAAATGTTAGTTGAGGAGACGCGAGCGATGTTGTTTCGATATTGGAGTTTAGGGTTGGTTGTAGCTGCGGTCCTGGTGTTATTCCCACAGGTCACCAATGCACAGATCTTTGGACGTCGAAGTTATTCGCGGCCCACTAACAACCAAGTGCCCCCATCCTACGGTCCGCACAACGGTAATACTCGACACTACCACGCTACGCCCGCCTTTCACGGTAATCATTCCAATTACAACTCGTGGAAGGACTACAGCAACGCGTACTATCCAAAGTACTACGGCGGATTTCACGCGCGGACTTTCTATAGCGACGGCTTTCCAAGCGGCGACTTGGGACTGCGTGGAACTCCTTGGTAAACGGGTAGACCCAGCGAGATTATTTCAGTAGCTCGGCAACTTCCTCGTTGGTGAACTTGCGTTGCATTCGAGCGCCGAGTTGTGAGACGATGCGGGCTGCTGCATGCGATGCGAGGTGGCCAGCTTCTTTCCAGCCCAGACCGTTGGTGATTCCGTACAGCAGTCCGCCGGCGTACATGTCGCCGGCACCAGTTGTGTCGATAGCTTCTGTGCTGACACCTTCGACTGGAATCGCCTCCCCACCGTGCATGATTAAGGAGCCGTTGGGGCCGAGCGTGAGTGCTACGTTTTCGGCGTGCTTGTGAATCTCGTGAGCACATTTCACGATGTCGTCTTGTCCCGTGAGGCTCTTTGCTTCTTCTTCATTGCAGAACAGCAAATCGACTGGTCCTTTTATCATCTCCCAGATTTCATCGCGGAGCAGGTTGACCAGGAACGGGTCCGATGCGGTGAAAGCAATTTTAACGTTGTGTTTCTGAGCCAGTTCGATGGCGCGATAACAGGCAGCTTTTGTGTCTGGACCCAGAAGCAGATAGCCTTCGATGTACACGTACTTCGATTGACGTAGCTCATCTTCGTTAATGTCGTCGGGCGTTAACGTCCCGGAGACGCCGAGGTTGGTCAGCATGGTGCGTTGGGCATCGGGCGTGATGAGGACAGCGCAAGTTCCCGTTTGTCCCGAAGTGGCGGCGGGCACGTCGATCGCAACTCCGAGCTTTTGCATGTCGTCTCGGAAGAAGCCGCCCAGTTCATCATTCGCAAATTTTCCACAGAAGGCGGCTTTGCCACCGAAGTCGGCAACTCCAACAATCGTATTGGCGGCGGAGCCACCGGCACAGCGGTTTAGGGGCAGCCCGTGCAGAGATTGCAGGACTGTTTTCTGTTGAGCGTCGTCGACTAGGGTCATGATCCCTTTTTCGAAGTTCGTCTGGACCACAACTTCGTCGCTGACTTGAGCCTGCACATCTACTAGGGCGTTGCCAACACCGTATACGTCGTATTTCATGAATGAATGCCTAGCCGTTTTGAGGATTGAGCGGATTTGCGTTTAACTGACGTGTCGCCAATCTAGAGGAGTTTGCGCCCCCAGGAGGGGACTCGGAGGGGACTCGCGTTCTAGAGGCAGATTTCCAGCTCAACAGAATAGCAAAAAACCGCTTCGCCGAAAGGACGGGGTAGCGACCGTAGTTAGTCGAATTTCATCGAAAACAGGTCGGCGTCACGTAACTCAAAATGAACTCGCACGGGTGTACCGGCCAATTCTGAAACGTCGCCACCGCCCTTCCATGTCACGGCCTTGTCGATTCGATCACCGATGATTTCACGGCAATCGGCGAGCGAAAAACCTGGAATCGGCTTGTTTTCGTGATCCCGTAACTCGACTCGCAAGCCGCCCGCAGCGGAAGTGGAGTAATTGAGGAGCAGGCGATTGCCGGCAAATGTCAGCAGTTTCGTTGTCATCGTTCCTCCGCCAAAATCAGCATAGATTGAGGCAAAGCCATCGAGGCGAAGGGTATACCGCTGAACGTGAATTGATGGGTAGCCCGAATTGTGTTTAACATAAATTGAGAGTTCGTGGTCGCCGGTTTGGACCATTCCTCGCACCGCGTAGTTGGCTCGCGAAGTCCAGTTGCGAAGATCCAGGCCGGGGCGGATGAAGGCTTCCATGAAAGTGCGATGGAAGCTTGTCCCGCCGCGCGCCGAAGTCAATGCGATGTCCGTGCAGTCGTTGACGTAATTCCAATCTTTGGGAGTCTTGATTTTTTCGGCTTCCGCATCGGTGACAACGCGACGGCCGGGAAAATACCGAGTTGGCATGCCGAGGTAAATGTGTGGGGCGCGGAAATAGGCGTCGAACTGATTGGTGTAGAGGTGTTGCCGTGGGTTGTTGCCTAAGTCTAAGTCGACGGGTGCAGTCCAGTGGATAAAGTCCTTCGAGGTCGTTCTGGCAATCCAGCGTTTGTTGTCTCGGAACACTCGAAAGTAACAAACATATTGTTGTTCGCTTTCGGACCAGAACGCGTTGTTTTGAGAATCGAACGCGCCTTTGGTAATCACGGGATTGGACTGGATTTGTTTCCAATGCAGCCCATCGGGAGAAACGAAGGCGAGTAGACCTGGGCGACCGGTGCCACCGAGTGCCTTATAGCGTTGTTCGGGCGGAGTGGATGGGTTGGAGTCGATAAAAGGCGCGAGATTATGGCAGCCGCGATTTCGAGCGAGCACGACGTTGTTCTTTTTTGTGCCGCGGACTTCGTAAGCCCCCACATCGGGCCGTGTCCAATGTATGCCATCCTTACTTTCGGCCACACAGGTAACTTCGGTATCAAGCGTGTGACGGGGCTCAGGCAGTCCTCGGTAATACATCCGCAGCAAGTCGCCATCTTGAACGACAGTCTCGTAGCCGCAATAGAGGCCCTCCCACGGACGGTCAAACGTGAGCACTCTTTCGCGGGGTTGAGGTCGGTGGAGTTGTAGCTCGGCTTTGGCTAAGTGTCCAACGATCGTGTTGTCGACGAAAAGTTCCCGGCGTTCTGCCATCTCGAAAATACTGGACGAATTGAGTTTTTCATCCGCGAAGAGCATCTTTTCACAAGCAAACGTGACCGCACTAGTCGCTGTTCCCAGCCATAATCGACGAGTCAAATCGAACATTCGTTCATTTACCTTTATGAGGATGATGCATAGATTTGCAGAAAGAATTAGATAGTCAAATAAGCAGAGCGAATAAACCACTCGGTCGATTCACTGCAGCCCGTTATCAACGCAGCCCGTTATCAACTCCTTCGCGGTCCGTTTCCTTTTCCTTCGCAATCCGTTTCCTTCGCAACTCACCTTGAATAAGCCATTGAATACTATCGCTTTCGCGGTTTGATTATATGGTGGCGAAAACGAGTGGGCAAACTTGAGAAGAACCGCAAGAGAGACAGACGCGACAATTCAGGTCTAGGCTAACAATTTAGAAAGAAGGAGCGACTTAGGAAGAGAGGGAAGTAGAAGAGACGAGGCAGTAATCGTGACCTAAATTTCAACAATGTTCTTGGGAAACTTGCTGCGAAATCCAAGCACTACCTAAGTAGTATTGTATAATCAATAGCTTCTGATTCGGTTTATTAGTGCCGGACAGGGGGGTGTTCAACCTCTTGAGGGGCAAAAAGTTGTAGTTCTGCGAGTTATTCCATTTATGACTCGACTGGATACTCCATTTCATCACTTCTAAAGCATAGAGAATTCCCATGGCACAAATGTTGTTTTACGAAAATGTCACGCCCGTTTCACCACAAAGACATGGCGACTTAAGCGTTGAGATTTCAGATTACGAATTTGCTGGAAAAGTGAACTCGGTTCCCGTGATGGCTGCAGAACTTCCTGCGGCGGCTTCGGACTACACGATAGTCTTTGCAGGCAACGAAGAATCGGTCACGCCCGTTGTTATTTTGGGCATCGAAGATGGCACCAATGCTTACGTTGGTGAAGACGGAGTTTGGGCTGCAGACTACATTCCTGCGTTCGTTCGACGTTACCCCTTTGTGTTTTCCCAGAACGAGGACAAGTTGATCCTTTGTGTCGACGAAAACCACGCAGGCTGTAATCGCGAAGGCAAAGGCCAGCGTTTGTTCGACGACAAAGGCGAACGATCTGACTACCTTTCCGCGATGCTTCGGTTCCTCGAAGAGAGTCAAACTCAATTCGCCCGAACTCGCACTTTCTGCCAGCGACTGAAAGAACTCGACTTGCTCGAGCCCATGCAAGCTGACATTACCATGCCCAGTGGCGAGAAGAAATCGCTTCGTGGTTTCATGGTTATCAGCCGCGAAAAACTCAAAAACCTGGCTCCCGAGAAGCTCTCGGAATTGGTCAAAACCAACGAGTTGGAACTGGCCTACATCCACTTGCTCTCGATGAACAACTTCCGTCAAGTGATCCAGAAGCAAGCTGGTGCCGCTCCTGCCGCTCCTGCCGATGGCGCAGCTCCTGCCGCCGAAGCTGTAGCTGAAGCACCCGCCGCTGAAGCACCCGCCGCTGAAGCACCCGCCGCTGAAGCACCCGCCGCTGAAGCAGCTGAATAAGACGCATCTGAACAAGAAGCAAATCAAAAGGGCTCTCGATTTTCGAGAGCCCTTTTTTGTGTCATGTTGTTCATCGCCTTGCACTGGTGCAGATTGATGATTGCATAGTCGATATACCACAAGCGTGCGAGGTCACTTCCGGTTCTTCTTTGCTTCCAATGAAGATTCCAATGCCAAGATTGCCATAGTGGTGCAATACAATCGACCACCTCGACTGACGCCGTGGTCGCCGTTGGTTGAGAGCCAGCTTCCTGCGATCGCGTCTTTGTCGCCTTGCTCGGCGATGAGTTGTTGAGTGAGATCAGCTCGCCAACTCTTCCATTCTTTGCCGCCGTGTTCCTTGATTAGTTGAGTGGCAAACAAGTTGTAGTATGAGTTTGATTTGGAAGGTCCGCGTTTCGACCAAGCTGCCACGCCGGTTTTCACGCGTTCATCGTCGGCGGCCCAGCCGAGGCGAATTCGGCAGAGCAGTCCTTGCGCGGAGGTCGCTTGTCCAATTCCGGGAGTGGTGTAGCCGTAGAAGGATCCGCCACGGGATTGGACGTTATCGAGGAACTTCGTCACGCCGTCTAGTGTCGCTTTGGCGACGTCCAGTTTGGCGTTTTGCCCGATGATCAATGCTTCTAATTGCCAGCATGAAACAGACGTGTCGCCTTGCTGTTTAGGTGCGTAGCGCCATCCGCCTCCAACGGGGTCTTGAGCGAAGACGATATAGTTGATTGCACCTTGAGCGGCCTTTTCTAGATCTTTGTCTTCCGTCGATGAGTACAGAGTAATCAACGCTTGTGACGCGATGCCGTGGGAATACATCGTTCCACGTGGTTCATGAAAACCGCCGTCGGCCTTCATGTTGTTCACCAAGAAATTGATCCCTTTGGCGACGACCTCTTTGAATTCACCAGTAAGGTGTGTTTGTCCTGCTTTGGCGAAGCATAGCAATGCCGGTTGCCGCATTGCTGGGGCCGATCATTTCACCGGGCCCAGATTGTTTGTCGACAAGTCGAGCGAAGTCCCAGCTACCGTTGGGGTGTTGTTGAGCGGCGAGCCAGTTTAGGCCCGCGGCAATCGATTTCTCAATCTTGTTATTGAGTTTTTTTGCCGCTTTTTTCTCGGCCTTCTTCGCCGCATTTTCGTCTTGAGCGAAGCCTCCAGCTGCCAAGCCGAAGATCATTAAGCTCGTCATTGCAATTCGAAATAGAGTTTTCATGTTCGATGCCTTTCCGATGGAGTACCACGCCTCGCCATTGATCTCGATATTTAGAGCTGCTTTAGAAACGTCAACAGATCATTTCGTTGTTGCGGTGTCAAATTGTTCCCGGGGGGATGTTTAAATTCTTCCAAGACCGCTCGCAGCGATTTCGCCCGTCCATCGTGGAAGTAACTCGAATGCTGCGACACGCTTCTTAGCGAAGGAGGATTGAATTTTTTGCGACCGAGCTCGTCCTGCAGGCCAACGTCATAGATTTTTGCCGATGTGAACGTCGAAGGTTGATGGCAGTTCTTACAGCCCTTCGACTCAAACACTAACCGGCCACGTTCGGCTTTCGCCGAGTCAACTCGCCGCCGCGCGACGTCCAATGCGGGGGGCGGTTTGAGAGTCTGAATGTAGGCTGCGATGTCGGCCGAGTGTTCATTGTCTGGCATCTTGTCTATTTCGCCCCGCATCGTCAGCTCAATCGACTTGGCGATCTGTTTGTGCATGTTGTTTTGACTTCCGTTCCACGACCAGGGGGCGGTCTCGCTGGCTCCAAGCAAGGTGAGAATTCGTTTTGGAGAGCCCGCGTTGTCGTCGCCGAAATTGTCGTTTAGCAGGCCATTGGAGTGCCCGTCGGTGTGGCAACTATGGCAACTGAACCAACCATCGAGCGATAAGCGGGCATCAAAAAATAACGACTCGCCGCGACTTATTGCGGTCGGTTCAGGTTTGGCTCCTAGCGAAATCGTCGAGATCGTATTCTTGTTTTCCAATTCGATGATAGTAAGCGAGCTCGACAATGAATTGGCCACAATCGCGACGCCCTTTCTCGAATCGATGGCCACAGCCGAGGGCCGACGTTGCGATTTTAGTCGAACGAAGGGAGACAAAGGACCACTGCGAACTGCAACTTCATCGACACCGGATAACGCGACGACACATTGCCCACTTTTCGATAACGCGATCTCACCAGGATCCCCACTCGCATCACCTGAAGTACCTAACGGAATCAAACTCCAGTGATGGATACCGTCGCGAAAAACACCGTCGGTGTATTCGGTGGATTGTGTCGTTAAATCGTTTTCAAATTTGGTCAGAGTTTTGAACGAAACGGCCCGCAAGATATTGCTCATCACCGTTCCCCAAAACACACGTGCGCGTTCGGTGGGAACATACTCGTTCATCAGTTGGTGCGCGATTAGTAATTCTTTTTTGTCGTGACTAACGGACAAGCCACGAATGTTGCTGGCTTGCAGTGTTCGCAGTGCGCGAATTTTTTCACTCGCCAAATCGACGACGGCCAAGTTTCCGCCAAAAGCATCTGCAACTATTAGATGACGATCGTCGGGAACAAGACATTGGCATTTCGGAGAAAACGGCAAGTCTATGATTTTGCGAATCTCGAATTGGTTGCCCTCCCCTGCCCTGCCGAGAATCGTCAGCTGACGAGACCACAGTGAAGTGACGGTCAACAGCCTATGACTCGAAGAGTAAGCGATGTCTACTGGAGAAGTTGGCAGGGGCGTTCGGTGGATTACTTCGACGCGGTTGCCAACTCTTAGAGTGATCAGTTCGTTGCGGCCGCGATCCACAGCCATGAACTGGTCTTCTACGCGAAGTAAGTCAACGATGTTTTCGCCGATCTTACGTTCGGTAATGACGGACCAAGTTCGCTTATCGAGCGTCGTAACGCTTCCCGATCGACCGTTCGCAACAATGACGATATCGTCTGTCTGTTCGATCGCTACCGGATAGTGATCATTGATTAGTTCGGCAGAAAATAGCTGGCCGACCCCAGCCGCAAATATTACAAATTTCCACGTAGTCAGAACGATAATTTGTCGACTTGGAATTCGCATGGGCGTTAACAGTTACGCTGGCTGAGACAAGAGTTTTGATGACATCAGTATAGCAAAACGAATGACCTTCGTCGCACTATGATGTAACTCGAGGGAGACTTGTTGTAGTGTCTCTGGAGCTCGACCTGCCCGGAGAGAAGCTACTGTTTCGCAGCTTTGTTAATAGTGGGAGCGGTGACTTGCTTATCGATGGTGATGCGAGATCCGACCCAATGCTTTGTCAGCTGTTTGACGCGCCCGACTTGTAGTCGCACGCAATCGATATAGGCGGGGAATTTCTCGTCTTCTCCGCAAACGAGTCCTCGTTCTGCAGCGTTAATGAAAACGTTCTTGCATTCGACTGTCGAAAACCGCTCCGATTGAATAGCCGTTTTTACATTGGCGATCAAGACATCGTTCAGTTCGCAATAACAACCATGATCGGCAGCGAGTGCGGTGTTGGCGTTAGAAATAGACGACTGTCGAATGTTCACCCAACCGCCAACGCTAAAGATCGCGACGTCAAATTTGCCGTCGATCTGGCAGTCAGTTAACACCACAGTTCCATCACAGCGAACTCCTGTCGGTGCTGTCCCTGTGATGTGAGTTGATTTCGCTTGGACGTTATGTGCGTCCAGTTTGATGTCGTTCAACGAGCAATCGGAAAGCACGATGTTTCCTCGCGATTGAAAAGTTGCGCCATCGTGAGTGCCACGATAATTGACGAAGCGGGCATCCATGTTTTGCGCCGCGAGTGCTCCAGCGATTTTCACTTCGATGGGCTCGTTGGCACTGCCGAGCAAGTTGAGATTTTCACAGGCCAGTCGACCCATTTCCGTAATCTCGATCGTCGTGCCTGGATCCACTGTCAACTTCTCATCTTGTGGAACAAACACGTCGCTGTCGATCACCACGAGTCGAGACGTGAACCGAAATGTTTCATTCTCTGCGTCCCATGCGATCATTGCGGTGTTTATCGGTTCGCTTTCGAGATCGAAAGAAGTTGGAGACAGGTTGTCAAGCGATAAAGTCTTGATGAGTTCCCCATTGGGTTCACGAATTTCTGCTTCCATTGCAACTACTTGAGTTAGCGATCCGGAAGAGAAGCCGAATTCTCGCTGAGGTAAATCCCATACACTCCAGGGTTCCCAGGTATCTGACCCAAGAAGCTTCCAGCGAGTTCTTACTTCGATTGGGAAATCTGCCGCAGAAGTTAACTCAACCTCTAGATTGAATTTTCCATTGCGCGGTTCGGACCGAAAATGTCCGGTAATAAAATGACGTTGATCTAGCAGTTGTTTTAATACTCGCCGACGTTTTTCTACTTTTGACCAAATGCTTGGTTGGAACTCTGGCCACTCGCGTTGGAGAGTATTAACTACGTCGTTCCACGATTGGTGAAATTTCTCGAAGACCAACTTTAAGTAATCGGGTGCGGTCATTCGCTTCAAGTGTTTGCAATAAGCGGCGAGGAGTTTGGGATCGTTTAATAGCTGCTCAGTCCAATCGGATTCCGTCGCCAACAGGGAATAGTGCATGTGTTGGAGTGGATTGGCATCGAATCCGATGGGTTCGAGAAGACCAGTTAGCGGGTCGTAATAGAGGCGGAAGTTATGAAACGCAAGAGCGTGGTCGGCAGACCAGAGCTCGGTCACCGCCAAGAACTTTGCCGTTCGCTCAACGTGGAACGCTTGGGAAGCGAGCAACTCTCCTCTTAAAACAGCGTCGAACTTTTCAATCGCCGCTATTGCATCGTTGTTAAGCGTTGGCGAGTTCGCTACGGTGCTTTCTCCAAAGGGGACGAGGTTCATTGCGAGCAGGTCCTCGTGGCGCAGCGAGTGATACTTTCGCATCGTAACTCGTCGTTCCCACAGTCCGCCTTCATCGGGTTTGATAATGACTCCTTCGCGACGTTGCTGCGATTCGAGGAGCTCTTTTGAGAAGTGTTCTTCGACCGCAAAGATTCCGAGGTCGTCGCCATTTAACTTTGCTTCGACGAATCGATATCTCAGGCCCAGCACACCTTCCATTTGCAAATGGCGATGATACAACCACTCGCCGTCCCAGGAACGTGTGCTGGGATGTTGTAATGAAAACGACCGCATTCCCCAGAGCTGTTCATCGTCGCGAGTCTTTATTCGCAACGACCATTTATCGCCGCTAAGGTGGTCGGTCCAGTCGCCTTTGAGTCGGATCTTTACGGGAATCGTTTGCCCGTCAACTCGAAGACTGGCGGGAACGAAGTCATCGCCGCTGGTTACGAGCACACCATCTTTGAGTGCCTTTTGGCGTTTTGCCTCAAGTGTTGCCATGTGTTTGAATTTCACGTCGACGTTGATTACCGGAATCAAAGGAGCTTGAGACCAAGCGGAGAATTGTGTTGGCCAATGGTGGTAGGCGTCTCGAGTTGCCTCAATGGCGGCGTTGGGCCAGCCTTGAACGTGAGCACAGATGCCGAAAGCAAAAGCAAACCCAGCAGCCGCCCAGAGTCCTAACCGCATGGCTAGACCCGACAATTGGTTTGTCGTTGTTTTCGAGTGAAGGAGCATCGCGATCTCATTGAATTGAGCAGCCAACGGCAGAGAAGTCTCAACTCAAATTTAGATCATGGGTTAGCGATACTTAGGTAGGTATGGATTGGTATTCGTGGAGCCATCAAACGGCTGTGGCGCAAATGTCCCAATCGTTACAACCCGACTGGCGTTGAAATGAAAAACACTCTTTTTGAACGCGCTGAACTATTCGGAAGCTTCGGGCTGATGCTCCGATTCCGCGGTGTTTTCGCTTGCTTCTTCGGCAACACCTTTTGTTCGATAAAACGCGTTAACCAAAACGACATTGTTTTCGGCCTGCATTTTGTCGAGAACCCGAGAGCGGTGCTTGGCTGCCGTTTGAATGCTCACTTTTAAGTGGTTGGCTATTTGTTTGATCGTCTTGCCGTCGAGTATCAACTCCAAAACTTCGCCTTCGCGAGGTGTTAAAAGTTTCTTGCGTTTTTCAAATGTCTCTTCGCTCGTCTTCACCGTCTTGCGATCGATGTTCAACTTGATGGCGTCATTGATTCGGGAGATCAATTGTTCGTCGTCAACGGGTTTGTCGAGAAAGTCGACGGCGCCATTAAGAAACGCCTTTCGAATAGACGTTACGTCGCTATAGCCGGAAATAAATATGATGGGGAGGTCGCATTCGCGCGCTTGTAACTCGCGCTGCAGCTCCAAACCATTGAAATCTGGCATGTTTACGTCGAGCAGAATACACCCGACGTGAGAATGGTTGAAGTTTTGCAAGTACTCAGTTGCAGACCAAAAAGCCTCGTGCTTTAGACCAGCTGACTCGATGAGGAAACAAAGTGATTTCCTTGCGCTGGCATCATCGTCAATGATGTAAACGGTAGCCTGTTCTTTCATCCTGTTGCTCACTTTTCCGTAATGGAAATTCGGCTGCTACCCAAAGCCTTCTTCTGGATTTTAAGCGCCCGACCCTTTGCTTAATTCCTGATTAGTCATCGAGAAAGGGGTGAAAATCACGCATGTTCGCGTAGACAATGTCATAATGTATCGTTTTTTTTTGATTCTGTCCCCAGAATTGTTCACAATTGCTTGTACAAATATCAGCCGCCATTTAGGCGAGGCGATTCTTGTAAGTGCTTGTTAGTTATTGACTTGCTGATTTGTTTCGGCGCTCGCATGGCCCCTTGATCACAATTTTCCCTGGTTTTTAATCAACGTCAGCTAGAATGAATGAGAGCTGCAGTAAGCAATTGGTCAAATTGGTACTCAGCAGATGGTGTATTCGATGGCGGGTTGCCGCCTTATTGAAGGCGGGCAAACTCCGAGAGGTTTTCAGGGGATGAGGCGCTAAACAAAGGAGCCTTACAATGAACACCATTAACTCATTTCATGTAGAGCAAATTGGCGATGCCACCGTCGTCCGGCTGACTAATTCTGATTTCAAAGACACAGTCATTAATCAGCAGTTTTGCCAATCTTTGTTACAGCACATCGAAGCCACCAATCCAAGTCGATTGATCATTAGCATGGGCGAAGTCGAAGCATTGACCTCGGACACAATTACAGCGCTTCTACGAGCTCGGGCCCAGGTCCTCCATCTCAATGGATCGATGGAGCTTTGCGAGGTCGGTTCCGATGTGATGGAAGTGCTAAAGCTGCTGGATCTGCCAGGAAAAGTGTTCCCCGTCCACAAGAATGAGAAGAACGCCGTTCGCTCCAGCGGATTCTAAGCGAGGTTGGCAAAGGGCTTCCGGGAATTCGTTTCACTCAAATTAAGCGTCACGGGTATTTGACAGACGGTCCCAATCATATCGCGTCCAGCGATTTGAGGGACCGTAGAGTCAAATGGCCAATTCGGTGAAAATCGAAGTAACGGAATCGCCCGCTTCTACCAATCGACGGCAATTTTCACAATGACTTTATGAACCAATAACTCTCCGGCCATAGGGGCGTGCGCATCGGCGGGAAAGAAAATGGCGAAGAATTCTGGCGGGACGTCGATCCAACTAGTGGGGCGATCGTAAAAGAAACCCAAGTCGTTCTCGGGGTTGTATTCTTGCGAAACGCGGCTGCAGGATTCGATAGGTTGCCACCCCATTTGATCAGTACCTTCGATGATGTACTGAATGTCAATGAACTTCTGGTGATATTCGAGCAACGATTTTTCTCGTCCTTTCCCCGGTTCGCGCGAGGCGACTGCGAATAAACGGTCGCCATCAATTGGCATCTTTCCTTCGACAAAACTCGTTAGATCCGTCTGCTTTAAAAACTGAAACGCTGCCGCAAATCCGGGGTGAAGTTTTTCGTAACAAATTGCCTCGTTCAGTTTACCAATGATCATGCCTACCTCTTCGCCGTCAGTATTCGGTATTAGTTGTTTATAGCACTGCCAACTTGCGGCAATAGCCGTTTTGCCACCATACTATAATTCCCAATGTTGATTTCTGCTACCAATGTTCCCCAACCAGATTTCCAAACGATAATCTGGCTCGGCAAGAATTGTAGAAACCGAATCGTCACCAAGGAATAGATTTCGCAATGTGGTCCTCGCCCTTATTTTGGAAAATGTTTATCATTTTCGCGACAATTAACATGATCGCGGCGGCGACGTTTATTGTCGTTGTTACGGGGTGGGAGACGAAGGATTCTTTGGAGCAAGTGCAGTTACGGTTGAAAGACTCTGCCATCTTGATTGCGAGTAATGCGAAGGAGCCATTGGCGTTGGGTCCAACAGTGGAGCACCAAGCTGCAGTTCGGAAATTGGAAGAAGAAATAGAATCGCGAATTACGTTTATCGACAAAAACGGCGTCGTGATCGCCGATTCGTCCAAGCCAAGTTTAGCCGCAGTATTGAAAATGGACGATCACAGCGGCCGCCCCGAAGTGCTGCAAGCAATGAAGGAAGGTATTGGCGATAGTGCTCGGCACAGTGCGACTCTTAATAAGCAGATGTTGTATTTGGCATACCGAGTAGATGGGAAAGACGGCGAATCGTTGGGCTATGTGCGAACGGCACTTCCGTCGGCGGAGATTGCTGCGAAGAGCTGGACTCGGAGGGCAGCGGTGTGGAGTGTCGCGTTGGTATTTTCATTGGTGGCTCTCATCGCAACCAACCGGATGTTGTCGTGGGTGCTGCGACCATTGGAAGAATTGACAACTGCGGTCGATGCGATTGCCAAAGGCGACTACGGTCATCGCGTCGCGATCGAGAATAACGATGAACTCGGCATGCTTGGCGGAACGCTTAACCGGATGTCCGATGAATTATCAACTCGCATCGACGAAATCCAGGAAAGTGAAGGTCGTCTGTCGGCGGTTCTCGAAGGGATGATCGAAGGTGTTCTTGCGCTCGACGGTGATCATCGAGTACTTTTTGCCAATTCAGCTGCGGGGAGGCTTTTAAGTTTCAATCCTGAAAAGGTAATTGGTGAGCACCTTTCACGCATCGTAAAGAGTCCCTCGCTTTTTGAGCAGCTTGGCAACACTCGAGACGATCGGCCTAGCCGTTCTGAAATTTCGTTGAGCGACGACAGTATCTTGCGATGTAGTACTACGGCTTTGACAGGCGATTCCAGACCTGTGGTTATCGTGCTTCACGATATTACTGAGCTAAGACGTTTAGAACGCCTTCGGCAAGAGTTTGTCGCAAATGTATCTCACGAGCTCAAGACACCACTGAGTTCTATCAAGGCTTACGCGGAGACGCTTAGCGCGGGAGCGATCGAGGACCCAGAGAACCGCCTGCGATTTGTACGTGAAATAGAAGATCAGGCCGAACGCCTGCACCAACTTATCATCGACTTGCTCAGCGTCGCTCGCATCGAATCTGGGCAACAGACCTACGATATCGAATCGGTCGTGATTCACGGAGTCGTTCAGCGGTGCATTGAATCGAACCGAAATCGAGCCAGCGCGCGGAACATTGAGTTGGTTTGTGAGCCGAGCGAATCGCAAGTCGTTGCCTCCGCGGACGATGAGGCCGTTCGAGAGATCGTCGATAACCTGATAAATAACGCGATCAAGTACACTCCCAACGATGGTAAAATTACAGTTCGCTGGGAGAAGGATGGCGACACGGCGTTGATTGAGGTCATCGACACGGGGATTGGAATTAGCGAAGACGATCAGCAACGCATTTTCGAGCGATTTTATCGGGTCGACAAAGCGAGATCTCGCGAAATGGGGGGCACGGGGCTCGGACTTTCCATCGTAAAACACCTCACTCAATTCTTTGGCGGTACGATTGATGTCTCGAGCGTGTTAAATGAGGGCACCACGTTTACCGTCCGTTTACCACTTGCCTAATGAAGAGCCCTTTGGCTTGATCCTCCGCTTCACCACCGACTACAATACGGCACTACGTCAATCTCTTTCGTTCAACGAATTGTCTTTGTCACTCCGAGGTCCGTGATGACTTATCGATCTCTACTCAATCTGTCACTTTCATTATCTATGGTAGTGCCAATTCTCACTGTCCTTACCCCAGCGGTCAGCGGCGAGGACTTGCAGCAACAGCTGAAACAATATCCTCACAAGGTTGTCTTCGAGTCGTATGACGAGGATAACTGGGAATTGTGTGTGATGAACGCCGATGGAACTGGCCGCAAGAAGTTGACAAACACCAAAGACTTTCACGAGCTTTATCCGCAGGTGTCGCCCGACGGTACCAAAATCTGTTTTCTCGGCGATACGTATAAAGATGGTGTTGCCAACCGAAGTGTTTATTTGATGAACGCCGATGGTTCGGATCGAATTAAGATTGCGGACAGTTCGAGGCAACCTTGCTGGAGTCCCGACAGTTCAAAAATCGCATTTGTGAAGCAAGAGTTTAGCAAGTTCAATATTGCCGACTACGTTAGCAAAGGCATGTACTTCTACGACGTGAAGTCCAAACAGACTTCGGCTCACCCCAACTCCAAAATTCATCATCTCTACAATCTAACCTGGGCCGCCGATGGAAACTGGATTCTTTCCACCGTGCACGGTGGGATGGGATTTGGACACGCGATTATCGCGATCGAAGTTGCTGGCGATAAAGTCATCGATCTGAAAAT
>Ga0115002_10003775_pt1 | contig 18730 bp, 19 predicted proteins | sample ArcticOcean_MG_C_8_FD_89576 | JGI IMG/M metagenome (GOLD analysis project Ga0115002, IMG submission 89576) | Marine microbial communities from western Arctic Ocean - ArcticOcean_MG_CB11_86 | ecosystem: Environmental > Aquatic > Marine > Oceanic | place: Arctic Ocean: Canada Basin | collected... | reverse complement strand
GACGAAGAGAACGCCGCCCTCATGGAACAATTAATGAAGTCGATCCCTCCGATGGACCTGCGAAACGGAGAGAAGCTGTTACGGGAGGCGAAGCAGATATTCGACGAGCACGGAGTGGTCTTTTTCCTTCGGCAGGGTACCTGCCTGGGAGCGGTGAGAGATCACGCGTTGATCCCCTGGGATGATGACCTGGACCTCGGATGCATCATCGACATGCACGGGTTCACCGAGGACCTAATCGAGCCCATAATCGAGTCCTTCCGTGCTAACGGTTGCTACGTCGAGGTCTCAGACGACGGGCTCTACACATCGGTGAAGATCATGAGGTACCGGATCCGAATCGATTGGCAGTGCTACCGGGTGGTCAACGGAACAATTGCTCACTATCCGGGTGTGCCCATCCCCATCAGCCTGTTCACCGAATTGTCCGAGATCGATTTCATCGGCGACACGTATCTCGTTCCGAGCCCGCCCGAGGCGTACCTCCGCTGCAAGTACGGTCCGAATTGGAGCACACCGAAACAAGTGGGCTACGAGAAGGACGTACTCGACGCGATGCCGAAGGGGACCGCCCCTGGTCGTGCGGGGTGGCTGAAGCAGTTCCTAGCCGTTCGTTTTTCGCCACGCCAGACTGCGACGTTGTTGGTACTCGACGGAAACGACGCCCCGGTGGCAGGCGCAGATGTGTTGCTTGCTGGACTGAGCCGATCCAAGACAAATCGTCATGGCATCGCGAAGTTTTATTTGCCCGGGCCAGACATCTATGCGTTGGCCGTCACGGCCAACGGCCGCGAGGAAGTCCTTTACGAGGAGGAGATGGCCCAGGGGGAGAGGTACGTCTATCGACCGGACCCCGCCAAACCTGCGGGAAGATACTTCGTACTTACGCAGAAGTAGCGAACGTTCGACGGCCCCTGCACCGGCTCGCCACAGATAGTCGTGCACTACTCGGCAATGTCGCCCCATAACGTCAGAATTTCGGACGCTGTGCCCGGGCCGTCGAACCGTCCCATAACGCGCACCCCTAATCCCTGGAGTTGCCAAGGTTTGGTGGACACCAGCACCCCGACCGGATCGGATGGGTAGAAGTCGAACCTCTCCCAAGCCGTCTCTCTGTCAGGTCAGTAACCCGGGCGTCCTCATTGATCCGTGACCGGACGTCCTGACCAGCAGGACGCCCAGAAGGCTGTGTTTCCCGCCAGCGCTGTACGCGGTCATCCAACGCTCACGAAATCAGGGCCACGCCGCTGTGCAGTAAAGGCAACTCCCACAGGACCCAAGTATTTTGGTGTCTGAACTGGGCCTTTACCGGTGGGCGCGGAGGGACTTGAACCCCCGACCCCCTCCTTGTAAGGGAGGTGCTCTAGCCATCTGAGCTACGCGCCCGGGGCGGAAACCCTACCTGCGGGCCCCGGGGAGTTTCCGGGGGTCAGCCCCTGCTCAGTAGCGCCTCGTGCAGTGTCGTTCCGGCTGCAGCCACCGGGGTGCGGCGGATAGCGCGGTCGAGCACGCAGAGGTCCCGCCCCTTCGCATCCTCGACGGTGACTCCCGCCTCCCGGCAGACGAGCAGCGCCCCCAGATAGTCCCAGACGCCGTGGGCGTCAACGACACAGTCGACGTAGGCATCGAGGGTGCCGTCGGCGACGGCGCAGAGGTCGAGGGCGGCGGCACCCAGGCAGCGGAACTGTGCCCAACCGGGGTTCGAGGCAGGCAGGCCCGACACGCCCACGATCGCCTCCGAGAGTTGCGGCGAGTCATCCCGAAACAGCCCCACCCCGTCCCGGCGGGCTCCGCCGCCACGCACAGCCTCGTACCGGATTCCAAGTGCCAGGTTCAGCACGACCGCCGCCAACGGCCCTTCGTCATCGACGGCGCAGAGGCTGGCCGCATAGTGCGGAATTCCCCGGGAGGCATTGGTGGAACCGTCCAGGGGATCCACGACGACCATCGGGCACCCCTCGCCCGGTTCGACCACCGCCGACTCCTCGCTGAGCAGCCCGTACCCCAACGGCAGCAGCACGCCACGCACCGCCTCGTCGGCGACCACGTCGCTGGCGTACTGGTCAGGCCGGTTGCCCGACGGGCCCCAGTCGGCATGCCCGTCGAGTGCTGCGGCCACGGCGTCGGCCGCAGCGTGCAGGTCGGCCAGCACGTGGTCGGAGTCGGCAATTTCACCCATGGGTGCAAGTCAACCACCCCGGGGCAGCGCGACGGCCCCCACCGACCTAGCCTGTGGCCGCACCACCACACGAGCCCCGACCCATCCGGGGAACCAGGAGGACCGCCCGTGGCCGTCGTCGACGTCGCCGGCTTCATCGCAGACCTGAAGGATCACGCCGCCGAGCACGGCTTCCACGTGCACGACGAGCGGCACTTCGTCGAGACCTACTCGATGCGCCAGGCATTCGAGGTCGACCTGCACCCCGAGGCGGCATGCGGCGGTCCGCTCGACCTGCACCTCTCGCTCGACCTCGAACCACGGACCCTGATGGCATTCGAGGACGAGGTCATGAGCCTCTCCGAGGAGGCCAACCCGAGCGACGACCTCACCGTCCAGATCCTGTTCACCTGGGCACTTCCGCCACTCAAGAACGGGCCCGACCTCCTGGTCCTCGCCACCGAGCTGGCCGGGCTGGGCGGCACCCAACTCCCGACCGAGGTGTCGGCGATGGACTCCTTCGCCGAGGTCACCGACGCCCCGCAGCGGTCCATCAACGTGGTCGCCAGGATCGAGACACCGCTGGCCGGCCTCTACAGTGGCGACTTCCGCGGCGAGGAACGCAACTGGGTGTGCGATGCCCTCGACCGCTGCCAGGCGATCAGCGAGTACCTGCTCGACCGGGCACCCGCCTGGCTGGGCGAGGCCTAGCCCCTCTCCCCTGCCTTCCCCGGTGACGAAGCGCCTCGTATCCGGGATAGCACTCGCCCTGCTCGCCCTGGCGGGACTGTCGTGTGCCGCCGGTGGTCCGACCCCGACCACCACGACCACCACAGCCCCGACCACGACCACCACCACGGCAGCCCCGACCACCACGACCACGGCAGCCCCGACCACCACGACCACCACCACGACCACCACCACGACCACGACCACGGCAGCCCCAACCACCACGACCACGACCACGACCACGACCACGACCACCGTGCCCGTCCCGAAAGGGTCGGACGCACTGCTCGCCACCTGGCTCCTCAACCCCGACGGCCACACCGCGACGGTGATCGAAGACGAAGGCCCCGTCCCGGTCGACGTGCAGTCCGTCGAACTGGCGACTGTCGAGGGCGTCGACTACCTCCACGTGCTTGCCACCGGGATCCCCGACTACACGCACCTGCTCACGGACGCCGGCGCCGCCTTCCTCGAGGGCCGCCCCCGGGCCGCCACCGACTTCCGGGAGGGGCACCCCCTCGCAGGCGCAGGGGACACCCTGGACTTCGGCCAGGACCTCGGCTATCGGAGTACGGGTTGCACGGACCTTCCCGGCACCGGCTACGGGTTCTGGCCACCGGGACCGGCCTGTCCCACCCGCCAGGACTGGGATGCCTGGTTCCCGGTCGAACCCGTCGAGGCGGTCGAAGCGACCGCCACCGGCCTCGGCGCCATCGGGCTCTGGGTGAATGGCGTTGCCGTCTTCAACTGGGGCGATGGACAGTCCTGGGCGAACGAGCAGACCTGGTTCAACCTCGCCCCCGCCGCCGAGGCCTACGACCTCGACGTGTGTCCGGGACACTCCGCAATGGGCACCTACCACCACCACTCGCATCCCGTCTGCCTCGCCGACCAACTTGGCGACGACGGCTCAGCCCACTCGCCCGTCTACGGCTACGCGGCCGACGGAGTGCCGATTGCCGGCCCGTGGGTCCTCGACGGCGTGCTCGCCCGTTCCTCCTGGCGCCTGCGCGACTACAACGATCCGGGTTCACCTACCGGATGCGGGGCTACAGGTGTGCGCTCGTGCCTGATGGCCAACCAACGCGACCCGTCGGCGGGAACTGTGGCGACGGACCATCCCGGCCCCGACACGTCGGACACCGCGCTGACGATGTCGGGCAACGAGTTGACCGCCGTTGCCGGCTACTACCTCGAGGACTGGTACTTCGACGCCGCACTCGACGACGACAGTCCCGAGGCGCTCGACGAGCACAACGGCCACCTTGGCGGGCTTCCCGGCTTCGCCCAGCCGAGGTACCACTACCACGTGACCCGCGCCATCGAACCCGGGATGCCGGGGGGCCTCGCAGACGTGTTCCCCTTCTACGTGGGCCCGACCTTCTGGGGTGAACTCCACGACAACGCCCTCCTCCTAGGCGGCCCCGGCGGCCCGGGACAGGGCGGCCCGGGTGAGGGTGGCCCCGGCGGCCCACCCGACTTCACCGAGGCGGCCGAGGCCCTCGGCGTCACCATGGACGAACTGCTGACCGCACTCGGCCCACCGCCCCCCGACCTCGAGGCCGCCGCAGCAACTCTCGGCGTCACCGTCGAGGAACTCCAGGCCGCACTCCCACCGCCGCCCCGACCGGGTCCCTGACCCCGGACGTGTGCTGGACTCGGGCATGCCCTTCGACACCAGCGAGACCGATCGCCTGCTCTCGACGACGCGGTCGGTCCGGCGGCGCCTCGACCTGGAACGACCGGTCCCCGAGCAGTTGATCCTCGACTGCATCGACCTCGCCGAACAGGCGCCGACCGGCGGCAACCAGCCCAGCCGGCGTTGGCTCGTCATCCGGGATCCGAAGGTCAGGCAACAGGTCACCGACCTCTACCGGGAGGCCGGCGGCACCTGGCTGTCCGAGCGCGCCAGCGCCCTCGCCGGGAGCGGCGACCCCAGGGAGCGGGCGGCCCGGTCCGGCGGGCACCTCGCCGACCACCTCCACGAGGTCCCGGTCCTCGTACTGGTCACGATCCACGGCACCCACGACGGCAGCGGACGCCCGGGCCTGTTCGACTCGGTCATCCAGGCCGCCTGGAGCTTCTGCCTTGCCGCCCGGGCACGGGGCCTCGGGACCGCCTGGACCACCCTCCACCTCGCCGCCGCCGACAAGGTCGCCGACCTGCTCGACATCCCCGATGACGTCACCCAGATCGTGCTGCTGCCCGTCGCCTTCACCATCGGCGACGACTTCTCCCCCGTAGAGCGCCGCCCCGCCCGGGAGATCACCTGGTTCGACAAGTGGGGGCGCACCCTCCAGAACCCCACCGACGGACGCCCTCCCGTCCACGCCGACGGCGCCGGCATCACCGTCGAGGTCGACGTCGACGCGAAGCCCGCCGACCTCTGGCCATACGTCTCCGACATCGACCTGCCGGCCCGGTTCAGCGACGAGTTCCAGGGCGCCGAGTGGCTCGACGACGAACCCGCCGTCGGTGCACGCTTCCTCGGACGCAACAAGCGCGACGACATGGGCGAGTGGGAGGTCACCTGCACGGTCGTCGACTTCGAGCACGAGAGGGTGTTCGCCTGGCATGCCGGCGGCCCGGACAACCCGGCCGCACAGTGGCGCTTCGAGATCCAACCGCTGCTGGGTGGCACCCGCCTACGGTTCTCGATGGTGCTCGGGCCCGGAACGTCCGGCCTCACCCTTGCGATCGACGCCATGCCCGACAAGGAGTCGGCGATCATCGCCAACCGCCAAAAGGGCCAGATCGTCAACATGCGCCGCACCGCCGAAGGCATCCGCGACCTCGCCGAGGCCGCTGGTGCCTGACCGACCCACGACACGAAGGAACCCCCACCCATGACCACGCTCGGACTCTCCGCCGATGAACTACTCACAACCACCCGCTCCGTCCGGAAGCGGCTCGACTTCGACCGATCGGTCGACCCGGCACTCATCGAGGAGTGCCTCGAGTTCGCCGTCCAGGCGCCGACGGGATCCAACTCACAGTCCTGGCAGTTCCTCGTGGTAACCGACGAGGACAGGCGCCAGGCGCTCGGTGACATCTACCGCCGAGGTTGGGAGGCGTATTCCGGCATGTCGGCCAGCGCAGCGTCCCTCGCCGTGGGCGCCGCCGAGGACCGGGCCGACCAGCAGATGCGGGTCATGGGATCAGCTGCCTACCTGGCCGAGAACTTCCACCGGGTGCCGGTGATGCTCATTCCCTGCCTGCCGGGAAGGGTCGAGCAGTGGCCCGGCATGGGTGCCGTCTCGACGCTGGCGGGGATCATCCCCAGCACCTGGTCGTTCATGCTGGCGGCCCGCGAGCGCGGCCTCGGCACCTGCTGGACCACCATCCACCTCATGTTCGAAGAGGAGGCGGCCGGAGTGCTCGGCATCCCCTACGCGGAGGTCTCCCAGGTGGCGCTCATCACCGTGGCACACACGCTCGGCGACGACTTCAAGCCGGCGACCCGCGAGGGTGGTGCCGCCGCCGTCACCCGTTGGAACGCCTGGGACTGATCAGGCGGCGAAGTGGTCGGCGAGGCGGTCGAGGGTCTGCTCCATGCCGGCCCGGTTGTGGGTGGCCCGGTCGGCAACACCGCTGAGAATCCGCCCGACGACCACCAGGGACCGCTTGCGAAAGTCGACCCAGGACTCGGTGACCCGACAGCCGTCCCCGGTCGGCTCGATGTCGTAGACCCAGTCGCAGCCGCCCATGAGCGGAATATTCAACCGGAAGGCGAACCGCCGCGGCGGATCGCACTCGATGACGGCCACGTTGGTGGGCCAGCGGTAGCGGCCGTTTCGGTTCCTGCCCTTGAACACGGCGCCGACGGCGGGACCGTCCACCCCGCCGGCCCACCGGCCGCCCTTAGCCTCCGGTGACCACTCCCCCATCCGGGTCAGGTCGCTGACGAGCGCCCAGACCTCCTCAGGTGGGGCAGCCATCTCTCGGCTAACGCTGACGGACTCGGTCACCGGGGTCTCCTCATGATCGGTCGACGGGGATCAACAGCATGTTCCCATCGGGGCCCACAACCACCATCAGCGTTGCCGCATCCGACTCGGCGATCTCCATGCGTGCCATGTCGAGGTCGAACCTCATCGGCGGCGGGTCGCTGCGCCGGATCACCTCGACCTCGGCGCCGGTGGCCATCTCGACGGCGGCGGCCAACGGGGCGGGATCAGCGGCGACGATGATGACCCGACCGGGTCCGGGCAGCTCCGGCGACGGAGCGGGCTGCGGCATCGGCACGGGCAAGGCCCCGGCGAGCACCTTCTGGTCGGAACGCAGGATCCGGCGGTGGTAGCCGGTGGCCACCCCGGCGGTCAACGCGATGGCGAGCGGAGCGTGCAGGTCCCAGATGCCCTCGCGGTCGAACGACGTGTTGAGGATTCCGTCGATGACCTGGAACACGAGGAACAGCACCGTGACGAGCGCCACCAGCCCCGACATGCCGAAGATGACGTACAGGTAGGCCCGACGGACGACAGAGCCGACCTCCTCCGCATCGCCGGCACGGACCTGTATGGCCTGCCAGAAGCGCCGCCAGACCAGCACGCCGACCAGCAGCAGCGGCAGGCCGACGATGATCACCATCGTGGTCTCGCGCTCGGCGCCGGGCGGCACCGGCGTCAGGTGGTGGAAAGCGACGAACAGCACAACGAAGACGCCGGCCAGCAGGGCGCAGATCCCCACGAAGGCGGCCAGGTGGTCGGCGGCCCGGTCGACGTCGTTGCGGGGTCGACCTTCCACTGGAGGCAGCAGTTCGCGGTGGTAGCGCCAGACGAGTGTGGCCACGACGGCGACAGCCGCTGCCGCCGGCAGGAATTCGAAGTATTCGACCGCTGGGTCCTCCCCGATCTCGAACCCCCAGTTGATGAGCGTCGCCAGGAACATGACCGACACGCCCACGAGGGCTCCCAACCCTCCCAGCACTCCGACGAACAGCGTGTAGGCGTGGTGCAGCATCGATCCCCGGTCGTGCACCGCCTGTCGCAGCCAGTACCACCACCACAGGGCGGCGGAGACGATGAGGACCGAGGCGACGTCACGGATGCCGTCGACCGTTCCTCCCCACGACGAATAGCCCGTGATCCCCTCGTAGACGGCCATGAAGCACAGGGCGATCAGCCCCCCGACCGACGCAACCAGGGCGCCGAGGGCGTTGATGCTGACCGCGAACGGCACGAGGGTGCTGCGGACCGGTTCCCCGCCGACGATGCGGTCGCCGAGGCGTACGTGGACCACCCAGACGGCCCCCCAGACGGCGAGGTGCACCAGGTTCTGCTGCGGCTCGACGTCCCCGGCCCCGATGATCCCGTCGAGGAGGTCGTTGACAGCGATCGCGAACCCGATCAGAGCCACCAGCTCGAGGATCCCCTGATAGAGCACCCAGCCGAGGGCTCCCTGCTCGTCGGGCGACTCCTCGAACCGCCTACGCACGTTCCGGACCAGGAACCAGAGGGCGATGCCACCGACCAGCAGGCTCGTAATCGCCCACGACGGCGTATCGACATCATCGGTGCCTTCGAGCGCCGCCTCGACCGCAGCCGAAAGCAGGCTGTCGAGACCGGAGGCGACGAGTCCCAGGGCGACGGCAAGGAAGCAGTACTCGAGCAGTCGGCGGAGCGACACGCTGGCATCACCGCTCACCGACGATCCCGACCGCGACCGGCGCACCAGCATCACGACGCCGGCGATCACGAAAAGCGGAAAGAGGCTTGTGAGGATCCCGAAGAAGACCACGTGGCTATCGTCCCACAGGTCGGAACTCCTTCAGGGGAACTTCGGAGAGGCTCAGAGCCCCAGTTCGACGAGGGCTATGACCTCTTCGGCGCGGGGATTCACCAGAACCTGACCGCCCACCACGACCGTGGGCACGGTCTCGTTGCCGCCGGTGACGGTTTGTAGGTACGTCCGGGCCTCCGGGTCTTCCCAGATGTTGCGCTCCGTGCGCTCGATCCCTGCCCGGTCGAACCTCTGGAACAACTTGTGGCAGAACCCACACCCGGGCCGCCAGTAGACGATGACTTCGCTGCCCGTGGCCATGGGTTCAGTCTGGCCCCGGCGACCGGTGAAACGGTCGGGCATCAGTCACAGGTTCACCCCTCCCGCCCTGAGTCCAACGGTCTATTGCTTCGTCGACGGCTCGTCCTTGGGGGCCGGTCGGCCCATTGCGGCAAAGTAGTCGCCCGCCGTGAGGGCCTCAATCGCCGACTTGAGGAGGTCGGCGAACCGGTGCAGTTCCTGGTCGTCCATGCCGTTCCAGGCCAAGGCGTCGAGTTCGTTGGTCCGGCGTTCGATGACGCTGCGCCTCTCCCGACCCTCGTCCGTGATGCCGTCGGCGTCGAGCCAGCCCCGCCCTGTGAGGCCCTCGACCGCCCGGGACCAGTCGGCCTCGGACCAGGCACGGGTGGACCTGATGATCCCGGGCCGCTGGAAGAGGTGCTCGCTGACGACCGTGCACTCGCATCCGTCGAGTGGCTCGGCGATCAGGAGGCCGATGTGCGCATCGCCCCGCCATTCGCGCAGGATCGTGACCAGCTGCCAGAGGCGCAACAGGCCGTTGCCCGAGAACTCCGGCTCGTCAAGCAGTCGAAGCACCGAGGCGTTGGCTGCAGCGAGTGGGCGCCCGGCATACGAGAGTGCAGCGACACGGGATTCGACAACGTCGAGCGCCTCGGCCAGATCGGCGTCGGTCATGGCCTCGGCAACGGTGGTGTCGAGGATCCGGGCGGCAGCCCGCCACCTGGCCCTTTGCACCTCGTCGGGCGTCACGTGGTCCCAGACGCCGTCGATCGCCGAGCGGACGAGGTCGGGGCTGAAGTTGTAGAACGTCGCCGTCACGACCTCGGCGGACACGGGCCCGAGGGGCGCAGAACGCGAGGCGAAGTAGCCGCTCCGCCCCTGGACGCCCACGGCTTCGTACTCCTCCGCCGCCTCCGGTGCGAAATAGACGAATGCGTGGAACATCGTGGTGATGTCGTGCACGCGTGCAACGGTCTTGAGGGAAAGTTCGGTCGGCGCAGCGTCAGTCATGGGTCGACCGTACCCGCAAGGTCCACACGTCGGTCAGGTTGAACCCGTCCGTTGCCGCATCCTCCTGCCGGCGTGAACCGGGTGCCTATGCCCCGTCGGGCCTCGCCGGCGGGGGCTGAACCTGGAACTGCAGATTCGCCTTGATGTCCCCACCGATCAGGACGTCGATCGTATAGAGACCGTACGAAGTGAACTTCTGGCCGATCCGGAAGGGCAGGATCAGGGACTTCCTCCATCCCACAGGCAGGGCTTCATCCCATGCGGTCTTGATGACACCATCAGAGCGGAAGATTGCGGAACCATCGGCATCGGCACCGACAATCTGAAGTTGGTGTGGCTGATCGCACTCCCACTTGGAAAGCGAAACGTTGAGCGCGATCGTGAACCGCTGCGTCTGTTCCAGGTCGGAGATCCTGAAACGGTTGATCCCCGCTGCCGAGATGAAGGCGACCCCATTCTCGATGCGGGCGTAGTCGCACAGGATCACATAATCGACTTCAGGCATCGTCGCTCCTTCGCCGGTATCGGGTGCCACCGAACATGGTTCGACAGACACGCCAAGGGGGTTGCCCGTCAACCTACGTGGGCCGGGGGAGGATCGAACTCCCGACCGAGCGATTATGAGTCGCCTGCTCTGACCACTGAGCTACCGGCCCCACCCGCAGTCTGGCCCATGGCCCACGCATCCGGGACCCCGGCCGTTCACCGGCGTCGGATACCGTGGCGCCGACCCCGACCGACCCCGCACAGGAGCGGCCATGACCGGTGGCGCAGTCGTCGATGTCGTCGGCGGCCAGACACTGCAGATCACGAGCGACCACGACGGCGACGTCGACCTGAGCCTGGTCATCCCCACGTTCAACGAGGCCAGCAACATCGCCGACCTGGTCCGGAGCCTCCACGGGATCCTCACCGGCGCCGGGGTCTCCCACGAGCTGATCGTCGTCGACGACGACAGCCCCGACCGCACCTGGGAGGTCGCCGTCTCCCTCGTCGACGAGGTCCCCACCCTGAGCGTGCTCCGACGCACCGGCGAGACCGGCCTCGCCACCGCCGTGGCCTGCGGCTGGGCCCACGCCCGCAGCCGGGTCCTCGGCGTGATTGACGGCGACGGCCAGCACCCGCCCGAGGTTCTGCTCGACCTCATCGACGCCCTCGACGAACGCACCGACGTGTCGGTCGCCAGCCGACACCTGCCCGGGGGCGGTGTGACCAACTGGTCCGCCGCCAGGAGGCTGCTGTCGCGGGGTGCCCAGGCGCTCGGCCTGCTCCTGCTCCCCGGCACCGTCGGCCGGGTCACCGACCCCATGAGCGGCTACTTCCTCGTCCGTCGCGAGGCCGTCGCCGGCCAGGAACTCCACCCGGTGGGCTACAAGATCCTCCTCGAGGTGCTCGCTCGCGGCGACATCCGCCGGGTGACCGAGACCCCCTACGTCTTCCTCGAACGCGAGCGGGGCGAGTCCAAAGTCCGTCCCCTCCACTACCTCGACTACCTCCGGCACCTGATGCGCCTACGGCTCCTGCCACTGCGCAGCCAGGCGCTCGCCCGCTACCTCGCCGTCACCCTGACCGCCCTCATCGTCGACGCCGCCGCCTTCGTTTGGCTGTTCGATGGCCTCGACCTGAACCTCACCCGCTCGGCGGCGCTGGCCGGCGAGGTCGGAATCCTCTACACGGTTCTGCTGCTCGACCTCTGGACCTTCGCCGGGCGCGTCGCCCGCACAGCACTCGACCGCATTCGTCGCCTCCTCGGCGTGCAGTTGGCGCTCGGCATCCTGCTGTTCGGCCGCCTCATGCTCATCAACGCGCTCGTCAACTGGTTCCACCTCGGACCGCTCGCGGCGTTCCTGGTGGCCCTGGCCGCCATGACCCCGGTCGGCCACCTGCTCGGCTCCCGCCTCACCTGGCGCCCCAACCGCGGATAGCGTCGCCGCCCATGAGCGTGATCCCCGAGAGCCACCGCGACCTGTTCGACCTGCCCGCCGTCTGGCACGTGGCCACGATCGGCCCCGGCGGCGAGCCGCACGTCTCTCCGGTGTGGGCCGGCTTCGACGGCACACACGTCCGCTTCCCCCACGCCGAGGGTCGCCAGAAGTGGCAGAACCTGTGCGCCGACGACCGGATCGCCATCTCGGCCACCGACCCAACGGACAGCGGCCGCTATCTCGAGGTCCGCGGCCGGGTCGTGGCCTGGGAGAGCGACGCCGACCTTGGGTTCCTCGACGCACAGTGCCTCAAGTACAGCGGCGTGGACGAGTTCCCGCGTGAGAACATTCCACCGGGCCAGGTACGGGTGATCGCCGTGGTCAAGCCGCTGCACTGCACGACCATGGGCTGAGTCCCGACGCAGAGCAGGACAATCTGCATGGCGAATACGCAAGCACGCAGTGTCACCGCACTTGACCAAACCCGGTGCCCAATCAAACAGTCGATTTCATGAATCCGTCGGCCCCTCACCTTGAGCCTCGCGACGAAGCACCAGCGATAGCGGTCTTCACCCGGGACCTCCGTCTTCACGACAACCCGGCCCTCGCTGCAGCCGAGGCAGGCGGTCGACCCACCGTCTCCCTCTTCGTCCTCGACGACCGCCTCCTTGGCGGGTCACGGCCTCCCATCAGTCGACTGCGCTTTCTGGGTGATGCACTCCGCGACCTCGACCACTCGCTGCGATCCCTGGGTGGTGGCCTAGTGGTCCGTCGCGGCAACTGGGCCGCTGAGGTGATCAACACGGCCGCCGCTGTCGGCGCCCGAGAAGTCCACCTCGCCGACGACCACAGTTCATTTGCTGTCGACCGCTTCCGACAACTCGAGGCCATGGCGACCGACACCAAATCAGAGGTTTATCGACACCCCGGTGTCGCTGTGGTCCCCCCTTCTGCCCTCGAACCAACCGGAGGTGGCGAGTACAAGATCTTCACTCCCTACTACCGTCGCTGGAGCGCAGCAGACTGGCGTCCGACGGAGCCCGTACCAAAGCAACTGGCAGGTCCTGACCTTGAGAGCGGCCACAACCTCCTCGACCTCCTACCCCCCTCGACCAAGGAGTCGGGCATCGTCGGTGGCGAAACGGCCGGACGTCGACGACTGTCCGCATGGCTGGACGGACCGCTCGACAGCTACGAAGACGGCCGGGATACTCCTGCCGGCGAACACACCTCGCGCCTCTCCGCATATCTCCACCTGGGGTGCCTGTCGCCCCTTGAGGTGGCCTTGGCCGCCTCTGAGCATCCCGCAGGTGACTCCTTCGTGCGACAGCTCTGTTGGCGAGACTTCTTCCTCCAGGTTCTGGCCGCTCGCCCGGACGCGTCGACCGCGCCCTACCGGGACCGGGGTGACACATGGGCCGACGACCTGGACGCCCTCCAAGCATGGCAGAACGGCCAGACGGGGTTTCCGCTGGTCGATGCCGGCATGCGGCAGTTGGCGGGAGAGGGTTTCATGCATAATCGTGCCCGCATGGTCACTGCATCGTTCTTCGTCAAGAACCTTCACCTCGACTGGCGTCTCGGGGCACGCCACTTCATGGAACATCTGATCGACGGTGACGTGGCCAGCAACCAGTTGAACTGGCAGTGGACCGCCGGTACCGGAACCGACGCCAACCCCCACCGGATCCTCAACCCGACCCGGCAGTCCCAGCGCTTCGACGCCTCGGGTGCCTACATCCGCCGCTGGGTCACCGAGTTGGCCAACCTCCCCACCGCCCTGATTCATGACCCGCCTGCGGACGTGCGTCGACGCTGCGGCTATCCACTACCAATCGTGGACCACCACGAGGCAGTCGCGGTCTTCCGGGCCCGACGGGCATCCTGACCACAAGGCGCCGATGGCCACACTCCCCACAGCCGATCCCGGCCCCGCCTTCACCGCGTTCGTCGCGGAGCGCCACCTGGCAGTCCTCACGCTGGTGCGTTCGAACGGTCGTCCGCACTCGACGCCCGTCGGGTTCACTTGGGACGCAGACCACGCTCGCGCCCGGATCATCACGTGGTCGGGCAGCGTCAAGGTGTCCCTCCTGGCAGCCGAGCCGCTCGAGGGCTCTATCTGCCAGGTGGACGGTGGTCGCTGGCTGACCATCGAAGGACCCTGCACCGTCACCAGCGACCCGGCCGCCTGTGCCGACGCAGTACAGCACTACGCGACCCGCTACCGCCCGCCGAAGGAACGCGGTACCGAGCGGCGGGTCATCCTGCTCGAAGCGACGCGGATACTGGCCGGCGGTTCGCTGGCCTGAAGACGACTCATCGATCAGTAGGTTCACCCCTGTTCCTCCGGGACCCGACTCGCCACCAGTTTCCTATGCCGACGATGGTCCCCACCGACGCCGGACAGGCCTTCAACCTTCTTCGGCGACCTGTCCAACTTGTGCAGTAGGACGGCAGCGGAAGCGTCCAGAGGCCCGGGGTCTTCGGATTGGGTCCCTATGCCGGACGTCAACCCGGTTGGTGATCCATTGCCGGATCCCAAATCGGGTCAGCGGATCCTCGGGACCAGCGCGGGGGTGGCGGACTTGTATGCCTCGTAATCGGTGTTGCCTCCCCATCGGCGATCAGCAGCGGCCTCCAGGAGTGGCAGGCCGCTGACGCGTGTGAGCAGGAAGAACACGAACACCGGCGAGACCAACGTCAGGAGGCTCCAGCCCGAGAGTGCCGGTAAGGCGACCAGAGCAACGCCTACCCACAACACGATCTCTCCCAGATAGTTGGGATGACGCGACCTCGACCAGAGACCGGTAGAGATAAAGCGACCCTGGTTCTGGGCTGCAGCACGGAAGTGACGCTTCTGTCGGTCGGCCACCACCTCGAACACCAGTCCCGAGGCCCAGACCAGCAGGCCGACTGCGTCGAGTGGGCCCAGGCCGGGTTGCTTCGTCGCCGTGATGGCCCCCAACGCAGCGGCTGCAGTCAGGACCACCCACAGGCCTTGGAGCGTCCAGGTCATCAAAAACCAGGCGAAGCGGTGTTTCATGACATCGAAGCGCGAGTCCGACCCCGTCGCATGGACCCGCGCGTACAGGAATGATCCGAGGCGTGTGGCCCAGACGACGACCATGGCGCCGAGCAGCAGCGACCGGATCCCGGGCTCAGGTGATGCAACCAACGCCACCAGGACGACGGTCAGGTAGCTCACAGAGCCGATCAGGTCGAAGAACTTCTCCGAATGAGCCAGCCAGGCAGGCAGGAACGCCAACCACTGGAGACCGAAGGCAACGAGTGCACACCATGCGAAGACGGGGATCCCGGCCCAGGTAACTCCCCCTGCACTCCCAGCGGCGGCGACGATGACTCCGAAGGCAACGGCCACTCCGATGCCGGTGACCGATCGGGCCGTGGTCATCGTGCCTCCTCACCTTCGGCGTTGCTCCCGCTCGTCTCGGCGACGGCGACGATTCCTCTGAGCATCCTGGAGAAGATCAGGACATGCGGTGGGATCAGGACGTACCAGTAGAGACGGCCCAGCAGACCCCGTGGGACGAACAGGGCACGCTGGCGGACCTGCGTTCCGTCCGCACCCTCGCTGACCGTCCACTCCAGCCAGGCGTGTCCCGGGAGACGCATCTCCGCGAGCAGTCGGAGAGACCTCCCGTCGAACTCCACCACGGTGAAGAAGTCGACCGTGTCGCCGATCCTCAGTTCCGTGGGGTGCCTGCGTCCCCGTCGGAGCCCGACCCCGCCGATCAACTTGTCGACAAACCCACGCAAAGCCCATAGCCGGTTGAAGGCGAACCACCCGGTTTCACCGCCGACCGAACGGACCACGTCCATTACCTCGTCTGGTGTCGCTCTGCTCGTCTGGACTCGTTCGTCACTCAGGACCAGACCGCCGGAGCACGACGGATCGCCCGATGCCGGACCGGCCGGACTATCGGTCCGCAAAGTTCCCGAGGCATCAGTCCACCGAGTCGGCAACTCGAGGTCCCGGACCCGCGCCAGGGCCCGACTAATCGACTGGCGAAGATCGAACGACGGCCGGCGGCCGATCCGTTCGATGGTCCGGTCTCCCACGACGACGTCGCTTGTGAGGGAATCGATGAGAGACCGGGCCAACTGGATGGGCAGCGGGCTAACGAGGTTCACCCAGTGTGAGGACAGGCGGGGGGTGAGGACGGGAACCGGCATGATGAGTCGGCGACGAAGCCCGGCCACTTCAGCGTAAACGTCCATCATCTCCCGGTACGTCAACTCCTCTGGGCCACCGATCTCGAAGATCTGGCCGAGCACCTCGGCCCGACCCATAACGTCGACCAGGTGGCCGAGAACGTCCTCGATGGCAATGGGTTGGCACCGGGTCAGTGAGACCCAACGCGGTACGACCATCACCGGTAGGACCTCGACGAGCGAACGCAGCATCTCGAATGAAGCGCTTCCGGAGCCGATGATCACCGCTGCCCGGAGTTCGACGACCGGTGTCCTCCCCGCTGCCAGGATCTCACCGACCCGGTGCCGGCTCGCCAAATGGGCCGAATGGTTCTCAGCGTCGTGGCCCAGACCGCCGAGGTAAACCACCCGTTCGAGGCGGGCGTGTTCGGCAGCCTCAGCGAAGACCTTGGCCATCTCCTGTTCCATCTCTTCGAAGGCCTCTGAAGAGGCCATCGAATGGACTAGGTAGTAAGCGGCCTGGACGCCCTTGAGGGCAGCTTCTACCTGCTCGGGTACGGCCAGGTCGGCCTCGACGACCTCCACCTCATTTCGCCATGGACGGTCGTCAAGCGGCAGCGGCCCGGCGGGCCACGCACCGGACCTGGTACCCGGCTTCGAGCAGTTCCGGCACGAGTCGCCCACCCACGTAACCAGTCGCTCCGGTCACGAGCACCGGCGCATTCAACGCAATGTTTTCTTGATCCACCATGGAATTCCTCACAGTTCTGGTACGGAGACCGTCAGCTACCGACAAGCGTCTCGATCAGGTCGAGTCCTTCCCGGAAGCCCGAGACGACGTGATCAACACCCAGTTCCCCTGCTGAAAGACCGACGACTGCGAAGCCACCGACGATCAATGGCTCCCCGAACCCAGCCGACCTCAGTTCGTCGACACATGTGCGAAGTCCTTCGAGGGACGGCGCGACCGAAACCGAGAAGGCGACGGCTACAAGTCGGTCTGCATCCTCGCAAACGTCCACGAAGGACAAGGGCGGGGTGTTGGCTCCGAGGTTTTGCACCTCGAATCGACGACCACGCAGTAACTCCTCGAAGATTGCTGCTGGAATGCCGTGCTCTTCGGTCGGCGGGCAACCGACGATGACGAGTCCTCGCTTCCGTCCAGACGGTCGGGGTGTCGTCCGAAGGCGACCGAGCAGCGAGGGAACCAACGCCGAGGCACGGTGCTCGTCGGCGATTGACCGGCTGCCCTCCTGCCACTCCTTACCGATCTTGGCCATCGTGGGTACAAGCAGGTCGATGCAGAACTCTTCGATGCCACAACCAGCTTGTTTCTGGGAATCTGCGATCCTCCAGACTCCGCTCTCGTCACCGCTCACAAGAGCATTGAGCAGACGCGGCACCAGACGGGCTAGATCGCGTTTCCCTCGCCCCACCTCGGCAGACGGGCTGACCTGGAGGTTTCGAAGGTCCGCCACCTTGACCCACCACATTCCTCCGTCCTTGGTTGCTGGAAGCAAACCAGTCCGGACGTAGCGGTAGACGGTCATGTAGTGGAGCCCGAGCTCGTCAGCAGCCTCGCGAAGGCTGAGCCTTTCACTGCTCATTCGACGAACGATTCGGCGGCGCGGGCCTTTGCGCCAGCGACTTCACAGCCCGAATCGTCTCGTAGAGGGATGGCGATCATCGTTGCTGATTCCTAACCAGCGAGAGTGTTGCCGAAGATTTGCCAGGCGAGCGCCGACTTCGCCGTCAGGCTCAGGTACAGGTACACCCGCTCCCCATGAAGATAATCGCTCCATCTGCCAACCCCTCGATACTGCAGGTACTGGTTGGCGGCAAAGAGGTTGAAGAGCACAAAGATGCTGGCGAAGATCCCATAGACAAAGTTGGGCATATCACCGCCAGGTCCCACGAGATACCAGCACAACGCCACCCAGGGCACCACGCCAGCCACGCACCCAAACCAAAACGGGGTCCACCAAACAGTTTCCCCAGGACGGTTCACAACCTCCATGATCCAGCCGAACAAGATCATGGCCAGATTCGCTCCGGAGAGGCCGAGTAGGGCGGCAATGTCGTTGATGCCGAAAAGCATTGCGATCAACAGGACCATGACCGTCGACGACATTGCGTATTCGACCCAACGGAAGCGATTCTGGCCTTGTGCCAGCTCGCTTTGATAGGCACGCCTTCCGGGTCCAACCGCCACGGCAAGGTGGAAGGCGCACGACAAGGCGAGAAACGCGACGACTCCGAGAGAGATTCGAACCTGGAATAGGCGCACGAGGCGGCTGGTGTCAAGACGACCGTTCGGGACGTCGTTCCAGAAGAACCCCGTCACCGGAAGCGCGAACCGGTTGGACGCCAAGAGCACTATGAGTGCCTGTACTCCGTGAAGGATGGCCGCAGCGATATTGAGTCGCTGCAATCGCCGCCCCGTTCGAGCGTTGATCGCAGAAGTAGTTGTTGCCATATCCCGTCCTTTCCGTCGTTCCGAAGCTTGCAACAGGAAAGCCTCCCCGGGGCGCTCATCGAGGGGGGGGAGCGATGCTCGCTCCGGAGAGGCCGATCTTTTCCTGCTTCCTAGGGCAGGAGGACCTGGTCGATGACATGGATCACGCCGTTTGATGCCTCGATGTCAGCTGACACAACATGTGCGCCGTTGACGCTGACAGTTCCGCCATCCTCTGTGATCGTGATGTCTGCACCG
>Ga0115002_10003774_pt1 | contig 18731 bp, 17 predicted proteins | sample ArcticOcean_MG_C_8_FD_89576 | JGI IMG/M metagenome (GOLD analysis project Ga0115002, IMG submission 89576) | Marine microbial communities from western Arctic Ocean - ArcticOcean_MG_CB11_86 | ecosystem: Environmental > Aquatic > Marine > Oceanic | place: Arctic Ocean: Canada Basin | collected... | reverse complement strand
GAGGAAATCGTCGATGTCTTCGAGCAGGATGGGCGTGCCGTGCCGGTCTATGTCGACAAGCATCTCTCGTACGACTTCGATAAGGCGCGGCGGATGGTGGACAGGTCCCAGCGCGTCGGTTTTCCCATACTCGCCGGGTCCGCGTTGCCCGTCACCTGGCGGATCCCCGAACTCGAGCTGCCGCTCCACTGCGAGATCGAAGAGGTCGTTATGTCCGGCGGCGGCGACCGGGACGCTCACGCTTTCCATGCCCTCGAAGCGCTGCAGGCCATGGTCGAACGTCGCCGCGGTGGCGAGACGGGAGTTCGGGCGGTTGAACTGCTGCGCGGCGATGACGTCTGGGAGGCCATGGAAGCCGGACGCTGGTCGAACCGACTGCTCGAGGCCGCCCTCGCACGCAGCGACGAAATGCAGGGCATCACCCTGGAAGATGCGAGGACGCAGGATCTGTTGGGCAGTGGTGTGCTGCCACAGATTGTGCCTGATCCGCATGCCTGGATCATCGAATACAATGATGGCCTGCAGGCGACTCTGCTGCTACTCAACGGGGCGGCAGGGGATATGCTCTTCGCGGCGAAGCTCGCAGCTCCTGAGGATATCGTGTCAACGCAGTTCCTGCGCAGTCCGGGACCGAACGTCCACTACTCCGCCTGTCTGGCGGCGAATATTCAGACCATGTTCGAGACAGGTCAGGCACCCTATCCCGTGCAACGGACGCTGTTGATCAGCGGCATTATGGACAAAGCCTTCGAAGCCCTGGCTCGGGGCAGCGTGCGCCTGGAGACGCCGGAGCTGGATGTCTGTTATCAGGTTGGACCGGAGTCCTATCACGCCAGGGCCTAGGCCTTTGAATCACTGCCACCGAGAGCAACAATGGACCGTCCCAATATCGTCTACATCATGTCGGATGATCATGCCTCCCATGCGATGAGTTGCTACGGAAGTCGGATCAACCGTACGCCGAACCTCGATCGCATCGCCGATGAAGGCATGCGCTTCGACAATTGTTTCTGCACGAACGGCATCTGCTCCCACAGCGGATCGGTGGCTCCTTCCTCGAACAGGCCGCGTCGCTGGCAGAGACGGACGCGTTGGGCCGTGGTCTCGACGATGGTGCGTACATCATCATCGGTCAGCCGCGTTGCCGTGTCGGCCATGCGCAGTCCCATGCAACTGGGACAGAAGCCGCGTTTCTTGCACGAAGCACTGACCGTGTAGGTGCCATCAGACAGTCTGAGACCAAAGGTGCCGTCCTTTCTGGTGATCGAACGATTGTAGATGAATTGTTCGTTACTGCTGACACTGGCAAGCAGCGACAACCCGGAGACTGGTTCGCCAGCGATGTCGATGACGCGACCCTCGACGACGTCGTTGTCCAATAACTGCCAGGCAATCGTCGCCCTGGATTTCGATCGGTCGAAGAGACTGAGAGGGTGGAGGAAAGTCATCGCAGCAGTAGGAGACATTCACCGAATATTCATCTGGCACGAGTCTGACCACGAAAGTCCCCTCTGAGGCAACGGATGCAGAGGTGCTACTTTGAGGCGAATTGAAGAAGACCGTTGAATTCGAGCCCCCAGAAAACCCGATGAGTCTGCCAGTGAGTGCTACACCCGACTGCACGGTGAATGTGAGTGTCGTATCACCGCTGATTTCTACGGTTCCCAATCCCTGTGAAGGGAAGCCCAGATCTGTGCCAGCGCTCGAATAGACATCGACCCGGGCCGAGTGTGATCCCGGAGGAAGCCCCAACGCTACAGCCGATGTCCCCGGTTGGAAGCTCTCGGACGCATGGCCAAGCTCGCCATTGAATTCTATCTGAACGAAGAATCGACTGGAGGGAATCTGAAACTCCTGCCCGGATTCGTCGACCAATCGTACCGTGACGTATGCGCCGCGAGGTATTGTGACGGTGAGGGACGTATCAGACACAACGGTGACCGCTGTTTCTTCACGAGGTTGGACGAAGGGGGCAGGAACATCCACGACCGTCACAACAATGTCACCCGGTTGCACTTCGAGGCGGGCACCCCGATCGCGTGCAGTGAATGCCCAAACAGTTGAGATCGATTCTGTGGCCGGACGGGCTGAGACTTGGGCTCCAACTACCGGATTGCCCTCTTCGTCTACGACGTGAACCGTCAGGTTCAGTCCTGGTTTCAGTTGGATATCGAGGGTCGTATCACCGTCAATCTCAATGTCACCATGATTCTGTGGAGCGGCCCTTCCGCCCACGGGCTGTGATGTGACCTGGTACGAGCCGGCGGCGACTCTGGTTGAATAGGCGCCCTGGTCATCCGAGCGGGCGAACACACTCTGAACGTTATCTGCGGCACGCAACACGACGTGAGTTTCTGCACTGAAGACACCGATAGCAAAAATCCGCTCCGATCCCCAGGAACTCTGCGCATCAGCTGCTGCCTGGATTCCGTCGGATCCAGCAGGCACGTGAAATTCGGCGATTCCGAGACTGTCGGTTGAGGCAAACTTGTCAAAGAACACCTCATCCTCCGCTGTGTCGTTGAAGAGACTTACTCGTACTCCTGCGAGGGGAACCGACTCTTCTGTGCTGACACTCATAACAAGCTGATGTGCAGGTACCCCGGTCACGCTGAAGGAAGCACGCAAGATCTCCGTCGTTTCCGCGAATATGACCAGCCGCAAGGAGACCGTGTGTTCCTCCTCCAGGTCAGAGGGAAAGCGAATCTGCGGAAAACCATCTGGCCCGACAGGACCAAGAGTGCGACGCCCAGCAGCGAGAGGAAACAGCTCCAAGTCAGGGTGGAGAATCTCGACGATTTCGTCATCAGTCATCAGAGCCGCCCGCAGACCATTCGCCGGCGTACCACCGACGTTCGTCAGGTGGAAGATGATCGCCATCGGTGTGCCTGCTGTGACGCGCGGACCGAGGGGCGTTACGTCCGACAGTTCGACATCCGGCGGATTGTTGCGAACGACAAAGGACATGCGATCTGCATTGCCTGAGATCTGCTCGATGGTGACATCATTGACGTCGTCACTGCTCACGGCGGCGGGGTGCGTGACCGACGAGAATCGACGAAAGCGGCCACCATCAAAGGGGTCTGTCGCGTCTCCGTGGTTGCCCGCATGCGGCTCGAGGTAATCAGAATCGTGGGCCCAGAAATCGAGAGTGTCCCCGCCTCCTTGCGAATCAGACACTGTGCCCATGGGGAAACCGGCATCTGACCACAGGCCGTCGGCGCACTCGAGATCGACATCCCATCAGGCCCCAACGACCAATGCCAGCCGCGTCTCTCTCCGGTTCGCCCGGGTTGTCAGTCCACTGGGTGTCGAATAGATCGGGTAGGCCCAACAGATGGCCGAATTCGTGCGCCATGACGCCTGTCGCATGATGCACGTCGGGTGTCGCCTGCAGGGTACCACTGGTCGGATCAATACGAATGGCGCTGCCGTCGACGCCGAGATCGTTGGTTACAAAGGGGGAATTGAAGCCAAGATTTGAAATTCCCGTCGCATTGCGAAGGATGAACCCAGCAGGCGCTGTGGCGGTGTTGATGAAGAGAACATCGACGAAACCGTCATCGTCACCGGCGTTTGGTTCACCATCCGGACCGTCATTGTCGAAGCGGGAGAAATCGATGTCCGCATCCGCCTGGCGGATGATCTGCTGCGCGAAGGCGCCATAGCCGCCGAGTGCGGTGCGTTCCGAGGATGTGTCGAGGTCTGTTTCACAGAGAGCCTACCTCATATTAACCACACGTTGTTGGCCGTAAATCCACCACTGGCGAGGATCTCAGCGACGGTCGTGTTCTCAGCGTAATACTCCCCACCGCCAGGGTATTCGTTGGTGCCATCGAAGTAGAGCACCTGTGGCAGGCGACCTGCCGGGATCGAATTGTGTCCCACGGGTCTTTCAAGGCTCGGGCAGTTGTATGCCTCTCCAGGTTCGAGGAAGGAATCCACCGACCATTCCTCCCCACCATCGTGGGACGTCAGCCACACGAGACGCTGGTCATCGCGTTCCCGCAGATTCATCGATCGGAGGGGACGCCCCTTCAGCCATTCCTGAGGGTAGGGCGTGAGCAATACGAGGGCGTAGATGGCGTCGTCTTCTCGAATCGTCGACCAGCAGCCGACAGCACGCATGTCCGGCCACATTTCTCCCAGATGGTTGGACACGTTTTGCTTCTGAATGATCCCATCCTTGACGGTGCCGAAGACCAATCGCCCCGGTGCCAGTGAATGGTGCAGGTAGAAGAACAACGGCTGTCCCTGCGAGCTGACAACGAGTCCTCCGTGTTTGATCTCAGGTGGTGGCGTCTGCTCGTGGCGTGAAAAAGCGTTCTGTGCGAGGGTGTCCATGTCTTCGGGGCGGGCAGGTAGTCGTACGGTAGAGCCATCTGCCTTCTGCCAAGTGGTGCCCTGATCATGACTGCTCATGTAACACGTCGCCTGGTGTAAGCCGCGGCAGTGTTCGTCCTCGCCCTCGTAGAAGTCGATGATCGCATGGATCGCGCCATCCGCAGCGATGGCCAGCTGGTTGTGAAACCCCGCATAGGCCTGGCCGTATCTTGTCGCGAGGTGGACGATCTGATGTGCCGCTTGCCAATCGCCATTGGGGGGGCGTCGGTAAAGGTCGACGCCACGCTGGTGGCGTTCTTTGCCTTGGCCGCGCAGTGTCAGAAAAAGGGTTCCATCCGGTGCGCAGAGAAAGATCGGATACGTGCCCACGCCGATCGGTTGCGGTTCGGTCCAGGCTGACGTGTCGTGGGGCTTGATAGACCGTCGCCACGTAACGGCTGACGCATGACCACCGAGCACGACATGCAGATATCCACTCGGATCGATCGTCATCACGCCGCGAGCATGGTTGTCGATGCCCTGGTCCAGCGTGAAGGGCTCTGTCCAGGTATCGGAAGCATGATCGTGTGAGCGGAGGCGATTGAAATAGCCTTCACGGGACACATCCTGCCAGATCACGTGGGTGTGATCCTGCGTGGTGATGATCTTGCCACTGTCATTGGTAGCGCGTTCGCTGCCCGTGTCGGAGATCAATTGCCGCGAGTCACTCATGCTGCAAGCTCATTTCGATAGGTGCGTCCCGCTTTGACGACGGTCACCGGCTCCAGACGCTGGGTCCCGGTGCGCGACTGGCCCTGCGAATCGGTGAGTGTACATGTCTCTTCACGCAGTTCGAAGATGACGGCGTCACCCCAGGCGCCGGGTGCCAGTGTGCCGATCTGATCCTGCAATAACACCGACTCAGCCGGGATCGATGTGACGCGAGAAAACACCTCGTCCAGGGTCAAGCCCAGATGCAGGAACTTGGTCAATACATTGGCCAGGTCGAAGACGGGGCCATCAACATTGTAGATGTGCAGATCAGAAGAGATCGTTTTCGGCAGAATGCCCTCGGCCATGGCTGTTTCCACGACATCCCAGGCGAAGGAACCCGCTCCATGGCCGACATCGAAGATGACACCGCGCTCAATGGCATCATGTACGCTCTGTCGCACCTTGCCACCCTCGTCTAGAATGCCGCATGCCATGCCGTGAAAACAATGCGTCAGAATGTCGCCCTGCTTCATCACCTTGAGTATATCGTCGAGGGACTCACACCAGGCAGCTTGCGGATGAATCATGATCGGCAGACCCGCAGCATCTGCCGCCTCTCGTGCCCGGTGTAGTGGGATCATCCCGGAACTCTCGGAGACGATGCTGTCCTTTGTGAGACGCACCTTGACGCCCAGAATCAGATCTCGATGCTGCTCGATCATGCGGCAACAGGCATCGACATCGGCATACTCCGGCAAGGCGAATTCACCTATGTCGCGGGTCACCATGCCCTGGCTGGCGATATTCAGTTGCGCCAGGATACGTGTCTGCGAGACCTCGATGACATACTTGCGGAAGCCGGGGAAGGTATCGGCACCGGCTGATCCGGCATCGACGACGGTCGTCGCCCCACGAGCAAGGCACGTAGGATCTGGCTCGATACCGAAGTGTGAAACACCAGGAAAGACATGTACGTGAACATCGATCAATCCAGGCGTGACATAGCGGCCGTCGGCGTCGATGACCTCGCGGGCCTGGGCCACGGGCAATGTCTCAGCGACCTCCACCACCTTGCCATTGGCAAAGGCCACATCGAGTGGCGCATGAATTGAGCGTGCCGGATCGATCAACGTGCCATTGCGGATCAGTAGATCGTATTTCATGTCCAAACCGACGTCCTTCTTAAAGGTCACTCTTCTTAAAGGTCACTGTCGCGTGATGCTGTCCCGGTTACTTGAGGTAAAGAGTGTACTTGAGGCAACAGTGCCTGTCAGGCAAGTCGCTGGGAGATTTTCTTATAGTCTCCTCAGCGCGTGCATCCTTGCATTGGAAGGAGCCTGAGCCCCGGTTTGGACGATCTGCCCCGGGCCAGACTTTTCTGATAGCTGATCCCCAGTTGACAAATTTCCAGGATACTCATGCTGGCCGAGCCCTGTCAGCGGCGGTGCAAGCGTCCTGCGGCTACGTCCATCGCTACTTGCTCTAGCACCGCCGACGCTGCTCAATCGCTGCGAGCAGCTTGGAGTAGATCGGCGGCTCACGGTCCTCGATCCCCGGACCGTCGTCGGCTTTGTAGGCGTCGCGAGCGACGCCACGTTCCAACGCATCGAGACCGTGGCAGATTCCTGTGCCGGCGGCGCGGGTTGTTGCTTGGGTGATGGTGTGAATCTTCGCCGTCGCCATGCCGACCCGATACGTGATTTGTTCCTTCTCAATGGGTGTCGTACCGCGATAGTGCGGGTGGGTCAGGTAGCGACGATCCCCACCGATCATGTAGTCCATGACAATGTAGCCCGTTGCCACGAGTTCGTGACTCACGTCCATCTGGTGGATCGTCGGTGTCGGCACATCTGTGTGGGCGGCGATGGGCGCATTGTTCTTAAGTTTCCTGGACGATCGCCTTGTCATCCCTGCCATAGCGCTGCCGCTTGAAGCGGAAGACATACTTCGTCTCGTGTCCGGAGAGGTCGACGATGTAGGAGAGATTCCAGTTGCAACCGGTGATTCTGGGCACACCTCCACCGGAGGACGGGCGAATTTCCTCGATCGAATCGACGCTGGCAGAAGAGCCGAAGACACTGCGGGCGATCCGGGCAATATCCGTCTCGGGAATCTGCTTGATTCCTTCGATAGCCTCACTCATCAGGACGCGCCTTGGGTTTTATCGATTTCGAGAGGGCGCCCATGGGGAATTTCTGGTGCTGTCCCAGGCATTTGGGTGGATTCCTTCCAGGAAGTTCTCATGGACTGAGGCAGGTTGTCCCCACGAAAACAAGGGCACGATCCGAACATTGAACAGTATTCAGTTCGCGGTGTGGGGCCGACCTATCGTAGCTTGACGTGAGTCCATCGATCTGCCCTCGAAGAGGAACGAATGACGCAGCGTTTGTTGAACCGTTATCCATCGATCGCCGACCTGCGACGTCAGGCACATAAACGGATCCCGCACTTTGCCTGGGAATATCTCGACAGCGGCACAGGTGCTGGTGAATGCATGCGGCGCAATCGCGAGGCACTCGAGGCGGTGCAGATGGTTCCACAATTCATGAAGGGTGCCATTGACCCTGACGTTGAGACGCGGCTGTTCGGTGTGGACTATGCTATGCCCTTCGGCGTGTCGCCTGTGGGACTCACTGGACTCATGTGGCCCCGAGCCGAACGCATTCTCGCCCGTGCAGCTGCTACGCAACGCTTTCCATACACACTGAGTACGGCGGCAACGGAAGCGCCTGAGATCATCGGCCCACTGACCAACGGCATGGGTTGGTTTCAGTTGTATCCCCCGCGCAGTCCTGACATCCGGCGAGACTTGCTACAACGCGCTCGGGATTCTGGTTTCACGACGATGCTGGTCACCGCCGATGTGCCCATCGCCAGTCGCCGCGAGCGCCAGGTGCGCGCCGGTGTGGTTGTGCCCCCAAAGATCACACCTCTCATGTTGTATCGATGTGCGATCCGTCCCGCATGGAGTCTGGCGACGCTAATCGCCGGCAGGCCACGCTTTCGGGGTCTGGAGAAGTATCTGGACGGTGGTGACATGCGCGACATGCTGACATTTATCGGCAAGGAGTTGGGCGGCTCCCTCGACTGGGAATACTTGCAGGCTGTACGGGACGAATGGGATGGGCCGCTGGTGCTCAAAGGCGTTCTCAATACGGCAGAGGCAGAGCGAGCAGTGTCGATGGGTTACGAAGGCATCATGGTATCGAACCATGGAGGCCGGCAGTTTGACGGTGCCCCTGCGGCGATTTCGGTGCTGCCAACGATCGCAGCTGCTGTCGGCGACCGAGCCAAGATCCTCTTCGACAGCGGCGTACGCGGTGGACTTGATATCGTTCGTGCCCTGGCACTGGGTGCGGACTTTGTACTGCTCGGTCGCGCCTTTATGTATGGTGTGTCAGCCCTCGGTCGCCGGGGGGGCGATCACGTCGCACAGATTCTGCTGGCGGATCTTCAGAACAACATGATTCAACTTGGATGCAAAACGATTGGCGAGTTGCGGGCACGCGAAATCGTGATGTGAGTCGGATCAGTGATCGTTGTCGGCTATGACTTCGCAGACAGCTTCGGCTCGTCAATGGCAAGCGTCCGATCATGCTTCCCTTGCCAACTTCGATCCGGATCGACGAGGATATCCAGTGGGTGATCGCGATGATCAAAACCGAGGCGCGGTCGCTGCATCGAACTCTGCATATTGACATGCCAGCCGCGGAATTCTCGACAGAACGCTGAAATCCGCATCATCCTGCACGACGCGAATTGGCTTGACGTCGATGACACGCTCCTCGTCCTGGACCTTACCCACGTGTAATGCTGAATTGTCTCCCCCCAACCGCCGGCGCCACCCTCCGCCTCGACGCGGGTGATTTCCAATTCTGACCAGGTATTGATCCCGCCCCGTTCCATCGCCGGTCGAACCCGTTCGATGATGGGAACCTGAATCGTGAATCGCTCTACCTCGTAACCTTGGGGAGCATTGTTTCTCTGGATGGCAGTTCGTGATGGGACAGTGCGAGACCAACGCCTTCGTCTACTTCTGCGGCTCCTTCGCGAACGTTCTAGCAAAGGACTCGGCTCCTATGCCACCGAGTCGCTCGGCCATAGTCTCGAATGCGTTGCGACGATAGTCCCAGCTCTCCGAGCGCTCAACCTGCTCGAGCCAGTCGCACAGATGCACACTGACGAGATCGTCAAAGGTCTTCTCGTCCTGTTCGATGTGCTCTGAAGTGAATCGATCAAGGATCGCATAGGGTGCCTCTCGGCGGGGGACCTGCGCATCGAAGCTGTCACGATCCATGGCACAGTTTACGTAGACGAGGTGTTCGGGATACTCGCCGATCATGTCTCGGATCTCGCCACGCTTTTCCAGAGGTAGCGTAAATCCCTGGAACAGTTGGGTTCCGTAGATGGAGTGAAAGAGACCGATTCGGGCAAAGTCCTCGTCGAAGCCCCACTCCTTCAGATCGGTGTAAACGCCGATGGCATGGGCGACGTAGGACTTCTCCGTGTGGCTGACCTGATCAGCACCAACTTTTGTGAAGTAGGCGGTGAGTTCCTTGAATGTTGGCGCCATAGCTGCGATCCTTGTCGGCAGGTGGTGAATCATCCGCATCGTTGATGTAAGTTGACCGGGCCGAGTCGAACAAGGTCTCGGCTAAATGACGACCCTCTTTCTCGCGAAAGAAATCAACATGGCACCTGATCACGCTGTGCCGGGCAAGTTTGACCTACTACTCACTGGGGCCACTGTTCTTGATCCGTCCCAAGACCTGCATGACTCGGTCGATGTCGGTGTCGTCGGTGGCCGTATCGCTGCAGTTGGTCGCGATCTGCAAGGCACGGCCAGTCAACGGATCGACTTGAGCGGTTGCCTGCTGACGCCTGGATGGATCGACATCCATGCACATGTATATGCGGGGGCGACCACGTGGGGTGTGAGTGCCGACGCGTTGTGTCTGGCGACAGGTGTGACGACGATCGTTGATGCAGGTAGCCCTGGTTGGGCGAGTCTGCCCGGATTTGTCGACTACATCGTGGCTCCCTCACGAACTCGTGTGCTGGCTTTCGTTCATGTGTCGGGCCTAGGGCTGATCTATGGGCCCATCGGCGAGTGTGAGGATATTCGCTACGTAGACCCCGAGCGGACGGCGGCTGCTATTGAGCAATGGCGTGAAGTCTGCGTCGGTGTCAAAGTGCGCCAGGGCGGTCATCAGGTCGGCGACCACGGTATCGAACCCCTGCGTCGAGCGATGCAGGCGGGTCGCTACACCAACACCCCTGTCATGGTTCACATTGCAGTGGGTGTGCCCCTCAATGATGTCCTCGGCGAGATGCGAGCGGGAGACATTGTCACCCACTGCTATCAGGGGACTGGCGATGGTATTGTGGCAGCCGACGGAGGCGTGGAACCGGCTGCGAGGCAGGCGAGGGCGAAGGGGGTGCTCTTCGACGTGGGACACGGCGGCGGATCTTTTCGTTTCGACGTGGCGCGTGCGGCGCTATCCCACGATTTCGTCGCCGATGTCATCAGCACCGACTTACACGCCCACAATGTGGACGGCCCCGTGTTCAGCCTCGCTGAGACGGCGTCGAAACTGCTCAATATGGGGGTGTCCCTCGAGCAGGTCGTACGTCAGTGTACGACGGCACCAGCGAAGGCGATCGGACGGCCTGAGCTGGGCACGCTGGCACTGGGGGCTGTGGCGGATCTGGCCGCTTTCCACGTGCGCGAGGGGGGCCAGTTCGAGTTCCGGGATGTGACCGGCGAAGTGATGATCGGCGAGCGCCGCATTGAGCCGCATCTCACGGTGCGCGATGGAACGGTCTATCGGCCTCAAGAATTGGCTGCCGAGTGCGAGGAGGCCGTCGCGAGAGCTCGGACGATGCGGGCCTTTACGGGTCGTAACTTCGCGGCGCTGGGCTGGGCACCGCCCACTTCCTGATTCAACGAAGTATCAGGCGACCTGGTTGGTGGGGAGTCGGCTCAGGGCGTCTCGGGGATTGTTTCTGTGTGCTTTTCGCAGAAGCGATCCTTGCGAACCTTATTGACGCAACCTCCAAAGGAACATGTCCCAAATCCTGGGGCGACGAGCTTGGCGTAGTGGTCGAAGCAGTAACCCTGGGAAATAGCCTTTGAGGGGCAGGATTTGATTGTGCACATGTTCGTTTGGCGATTCATCGATTCTCCGTCTTTCTATGAGTTCGCTGACGTCTTCTTCTGCAGGAGCTCGCTGAGTCTTCTTCTCAGAAAGTTCAAGTAATAGCACCAATTGTCAACAGATAGATGGCAGCGAGCGAGGGCAGATCAATCGTGGCGAAGGTTATCCGCTGATACAGCTGTTGATCGCCATACACCTGCAGGGGACGGAAACCGCGAAAGCGGGGCGACCACGTCGGTTCGTAGTCAGCGCTGCCATCACTCTGTGTCAGGTTCGTGATATCGCTCCCATCAGGCCGCATGACAAAGATGTCCTGGCTGCGGCTGCTCTGCGTCGACGCGAAGGTGATCCACCCACCGTCCGGTGAGGGTCACGTCAAAGTGGGATGCTGCATCGGCAGGGTCCGATGGAAACAACGGCAGCCGGACAGGCTCGTCACCAGTGGTTGCATCGCTCGAGTACATGAAGCGCTCGCCCTCTTGTGCCCAGTTGAAGAAAACTCTGCGCCGACAGACTTCGCGTAAAGGACTTGCCAAGCTAAGTGATGGGGCAATGCAGGCCCCCATTGCATACGTGTCACTGCCATGTGCGAGATCGTAGTTGAGCAACCCAAGCACCGCTTCATAGAAGGGCTTGGACGTCTCGATGTTACTAACGCTGATCATTAGGTGTCTCAGTGACCTCAGCATTCGTACTCTCCTCTGCGTCAGCAACCCTTGGCGTGTTCCTCAGCTGTTTCTGTGGGGAGCAATGATCAAGTCGTAGGCGTAACGCCAGTCTTCGAGGTGGTTGAGCAGCACGCCGTTGGCAATCCCCAGATCACAACCTGTGCGTTGATGGATGTCTGCCAGTTTGGGCCCCTTATGCTCGCGGTTCACCAAATGGCTCTGGAATTCTTCGACCTTTGTGTGGTTGATGTCGCCGACTCTGCCCTGAATCCAGCGCTCGAAATCCATGTAGGTGGGCAGCTCGTTACGCAGAAATTCGAGGGTCTCTTCCTGGTCCAATCCAAGTGCGTCTATGACACTGTTGTCGAGGCCGCCGCCAAAGGCCGGGTAATCGTCATGGAGCAGTCCCTTCGCGTCGAGCAATACCTTCTGCCACGTACGGGCCAACTGCATGATTCCCATGGGGCCCACATCGAGGGAGCTGACTAACGGGGCGATGCTGCCGACGCCGACGCCCTCAAGGTCCCTGGCGTGGAATAGCTGCCAGTCCTGCAACGTATTGAGCAGGAGAGCGGAGGTGTGCGTATCCACATCCGGATCAAAGCCGATGTCGGCATAGGTTTCGGCGATCTTCTGCGGCCGAATGTGCTGACGGTGGAGGATGATTTGATTGAATCGTGCGATCTTTGCGGCATGGAGCTTGCCGCCCTTCTGATCGAGAACCCAGGATTCAAAAGTGACGTAGTCGGGAAGCTCTGATCTGAGATAATCGTAGGTCTTGTCGATATCGAGCTCGAGGTGGTCTATACACCAGGTGTCCAGACCACCACTTCTGTCAGGGTATTCAGAATCGAGAATGTCGACGGCACGAGTGACGGCCTTCCACCAGGTGCGGGGTAGCTGGCTGATGCCAATAGGGCCCTTGCAGATGCTGCCTATGAGAGGAATCAACGTGATGCTCCTTTTTTTACGTTTTCGCTAACATTGGGTACTGAGGTGACCATCAGCAAGGATCGGCGATCGCCCTCTGGTTGCGCCACTGCGACTGGACGCCGGCAAACGTCTCACACGAAGAGAAGGAAGAAAGTGAATCTCGAGTTTGACGAGCAGAAGTATCCGGGCCTGAGTGCCTTTCGCAAGGCATGCCTTGCCGATCGCTACGCCGAGATGATATCGATCGCGGCAAAGAAACACAGGTGGTATGAGAACGAGAACCCGAATGCCACACCGATGGAGAGACTCGCCAAGACTTTCCAGGCCCAGTATCACGCCAGTTGCGGAAGGATCGACGAACTGCGCGACCTCATTGCCCTAGAGCCGTGGGTTGTGAATGAACCCTGGACGGCGCAAGGCTGGCTGCCGATCACGCAGGCGGCATCGGCCCATGGAGATCGGCCTGTCATCAATCTACTGATTGAGGCAGGGGCGGATCTGTCGTTGATGGTGGGGGATGCGAGTGACCGCGCCTCTGTGCCGGAGATGGCAAGAATTAGTGGTCGAGGCGAACTCGCAGACTATCTGGATGGGCTAAGGGCCAAATAGCAAGGGGCCGTCGCTTCGCAGCAGATGCGGATGCTAGCCACGAAGGATCTCACGCCTCACGCCAGATCTTGCGCAGATCGGCTGCGGCGACGCAGGTATCTACCCACACATCAGGAAAACAGGACAGTCCGTAGGAGGGGTTGGCGTTGCCGGTCTTCAGGCACCGGAATCTGGCAGTGATTTCGAAGCACAGGGGCAGACGGTGTCCTTCAGCCTCTTGATAGGCATCGGTCCTGTCCCAGGTGCGCTCGGGTGTTTCGGTAAAGGTATTGCGATGGGTTTCGATGCCAGTAGACAGGCCCGTCTCACGCGCGATCTTCTGAATGCGCTACACTACGAGTAGTGCGGCTGGCGTGATGCACGTGGTATCCGGATTGTCACCAACCTTTGAGGGTCAAAAAAACCAATGGGCCAACGTGAAGGCGATGTCATCAAGCGGACGACGGTCCCAGCGACGGTCGAATCGATGGGCGCGGAACTCCGCGGCCTTGGCATAGAGCCTGGGGGAGTTCTATTGGTCCACTCTTCCCTCAGTGAGATCGGTTGGGTCAGTGGGGGAACCGTTGCCGTCATTCTGGCACTTCAAGCTGCCGTCGGGGTGGATGAGGGTACGCTAGTTATGCCCACGCACTCCACAGACCTGACGGAACCGAGGAATTGGTCTGCGCCACCCGTGCCGGCATCGTGGTGCGAGATCATCAGGGACACGGCCCCCGCCTACGACCCTGATCTCACACCCACGAGGGGAATGGGCAAGATTCCGGAGACCTTCCGCAAACACAAACACGCCATTCGCAGCGCCCATCCGCATTCATCCTTTGCTGCCCTTGGACCCATGGCAACGGCCATCGTAGGTGAGCATCCGCCGCCATTCGGACTCGGTGAATCTTCACCGCTTGCACGCGTGTATGAGCTGGATGGCCAAGTGCTTCTGCTTGGCGTGGGTTATTCGAACCACACCTCCTTGCACCTGGCAGAATACCGAGCGACGTACCCGAGAAAACGCACGACGCGTGATGGGGCTCCGGTCAAAGTCAACGGCAAAAGAGCGTGGATCACCTTTGAAGACCTGGACAACGACGCAGGTGACTTCGAACAGATCGGCAAAGACTTTGCCGCAGCCCATCCCAAGGTCGTCAAGCGTGGAAACGTCGGAATCGCTGATTGCATGCTCATGTCGCAGCGCGCGATCGTTGATTTTGGTGCCGAGTGGATGACTTCCCAGCGCTCTTAGATGCGGAAGAGTTCAGACCCACTTGCCAAGAGGGCTGTAGAAGTCGAGCTCACCGCGAAGGAGCAAGTGGTCGGCAACGGATCCATCTGTTCCACAACCCCCTCGAGATTCACGCGTCGCAGTCCACCTGAGGCATCCACAACCAGCACGCCATCTCCAAGTGGTGTCACGTGTGCAACGCCCTGCTCAAGTAGTCGATGCCAGATGAGATGGCCATCCAAATCGTAACAAAGCACGAAGCCCTGACTGGTCCCGACCAACACACGCTCGTGGGCACCGGCGATGTGGATCCCGGTCACGCTCCCACCGAGTCGCTGCATCCACTGCCGTTCCCAGCTGTTGTCAACGACACTCTGGCCATCTGGACTCTGGCCACCTGCACCCATCTCAGCAAGGCGGAATAGATGCAGATTGGCACCGCGGCTGGCGCCGCACGCGATCAATCGATTTCCACCAGCCGTACCGAAGGCGAGGGCCGTCTGCATGCTGGTCCAACCTTCGACGAGCAACTCTGCAAGCAGCTCTCCATCCGGCTGCAAGATGCGGCACGTGGACTGATCGCTCAGAATGTCTCCGCCGACGATGATTCGTGGTTCACCTGAATTGTCCACTTCGGTGATCGCGACCCGCCCGGGAACGCCTTCGTTGTAGCGCCAGCGCCATTGTTCGCTGCCACTGCCGTCAAAGCAGCGCAGTTGAATATCGCCGCAGCCCACCGCGAAGAAGGGCTCGTCGTTGCTGACGCCTCCGGCCACTTGGACCGCCGCGGGTGTGGGCAACTCCCACCATGGCCAGGGGCAGGGCTCCCGTTCAATGACCGTCGACCAAAGGCTGTCGCCGGCGAGATCAAAACCCGTCAGACTTGCCAAGCCATGCCCGGCGGCCAACAAGGGAGTTGATCCTTGGGCCACACCGATATCGCGCACGGGACCTTCGAGCTGTGCCGTCCACCGATTGCTACCGTCTTGAGCAACGAGGCTCAATGTCCCACCCTTGGTACCCACGACGATGGACCCATCATCCAGTGCACACAGTGCCGTGATCTGATCCTGGGCATCGAAGAGGGAAGTGGGGGCTGCCCCGCTTGCACGGACGGGTGCATCAGGTGCTCGGGCGGTCGGGTGCTGGATGTCGAAGGACCTCAGATTCGGTGCAATGTCGGCAAGGTGAATCATCTGCTCTCCCGGGGCGCATCCCTGAACCAGATGCACGAGACGCACGGACTCCCCCGGCGCCAGGTGTGTCGCTTCCCGCGCCGAGAAGGCGGTGAGGATCATCTCGTCTGTGTGATATCGATCGCGCCAACGTGCCTTGTCGGAGGTCTTTTGATAACGCAGGTCTACCGGCTCTTCCTGCGTGCTCAACTGCGTCGGATCGCACAAGCTTTCTATTCGCACATCGACGAAATCGACACACGGACTTTTTCGACATCCTGTTGCTTGTCGACCCTGAAGCTCAAGGCGAGTCGGCGTGCGGAAGTGCGCCTCCACGGCGAAATCGCCTGCCTCATTCGCCGTCACTGTATCCACAATGGCCACACACTGACCGGGGTAGAGGTGGACCTCGCGCACCCAATCGGCCCCGGCGTAGTCCTTCAGCCGAGTGCGCAGATAGACGACGCCTGCAGCGTCCGTTTCATTGCCTTCGAGGATGGCAAACCCCGGGATGACACCTGCTTCGCCATTGCGCACGACGGTCACCACAGAATGATGCGCCGGGGCGGAGAGGACGAAGTTGTCCTCCTGCACGATCAGCGACACACCGAGCCGCGCGTATTCCACGATCCCCGCCGCATCATCGTAGGAATGGCTGCCACCGCCGAGGCCATCCATCAGGAAGTAGTCGTCGGTTAGTTCCCATCCTGTCCGTACCGACAGCTTGTCGAAACACCGCTCGATCGGTGCAGCGGGAGGGCACGTGACTGCGACGGGAGCCATTTCCGGATCGCGATCCCATACGTGATAGATCAGCGGATCCATCGGCACGACGGTCACACCCATCATCTCATCAGGGCGTTGGGGAGCCAAGCCGGTGTCGAAGGCCCTGGGCAACGTGGTCAGAGCTGCCAATCGGCGGTTGGGAGACGCCAGGTCATGGGCAAAACGAAAGCGCCCGTCGCCATAGTACGCGGCGGCGACGCGCAGGCTCGGCCCCGGAAACTGACGCCGCAGATCACAGTCTCCGGCCGTGGGTAGCCAGCCGCTGTTGTTGATGATTGCCATGGCACACTCTGCCGCCCGACGGGCACCGCCAGCCTCGAAATATCGATGGGATCGATCGAGCAATGCGTACTCCAGCATCACGGGCTGTGACATCCACCAGCCGTGGCACAATCCATCGCAGAGGGGTTTCCAGGACGGCCCATAGGGCTCGAAGACTCGATGCCCGATACTGCGCCAATGATCGGGACCCGGCACGTCCGGATAGTGAGCTTCGTAGTAGTCCGCCGTATACATCAACGTCAACGCGGGTATCAGCTCGTGGTTCTGCCGTGGAAACTTCGGGCTCTGCACGCGACGGCAGTTTGCCACATGCTGCCATCCTTCCTCGCTCTCGGCCCATCCATAGAAGAATCGGGTGATCGCAAGACGCTCTTCGTCGCTGAACAGGTCCATGTGTTCAACCAGCTGCCACGGCTGATAACGCGCCAGGCTGTACAGGTGCGACTGCACGATCTTGTCGTTCTTGCCATACCCCGAGGCGATGATCGCGCGCCAGGCGTCCCGGTATGCGGCGCCCAGTTCTGGCTCCCCGGTCAGGTAGTAGAGATAGCCCTTGAGATCGCCCTGCGTCGTATTGGCGACCTCCCAGATGGATGTCGGTAGAGGTTCGTCGCGGCATTCTGCGACCTCGTCGACGGACATGGGCAGACGTGTGACTCTCAGATCCTTCAGATGTAGGAGTGGGTCATCCAGTCGGGAAATCACCTTTTCACCAGCGGCGGTGGCACCCTCCGCATCACTAAAGCCCACAAGAATCACATTGTGCCCCGAGCCGAAGGGATCACATAGGGTTCGTAACTCATACCCCGAGGGACCGGGATACCAGAGATCCGTCGCACACAGTGTATTGAAGTACAGCATCCGCACAGAGCGACTATCTGCCAGGTTGCCGACGACGACGATCGGGCTGGTGGCCTCGCGCAAGAGTTGGCTATCTGGATCTTCGAGGATCCGGGCCAGAAGACCCATGTCTTGAAGCGCACCGTGGATCGACTTCGCCGCCCGCTGGCCATGGGCTGAGCGCGGTGAGGCAATCAGGACCGGCGTGTTTCTCTGGAGTGGGGTCTGCGTCTCAAGTGGTCGAGGAACTCTGATGACCGTAGAGACTTCGGGTGCGTTCTCAGATGTCATGGCTGCATTTCAAGTAATGGCGAGGCAGGGCGCGATAGAATTTTAGATATCTGACTCTACGACATCTCTGCATCTATCTCGATGGCGCTTTTACGGGTGACCTCTCCGAGTCTCTGCTCAAACTTCTCCGAGTCTCTGTGGCGCGGCGCACAGATCACCTTCCCGTTCCCTGTCTGGCTCTGCGTTGGATGACGTGTCCAAGGCTGACGATAGGGCCCAGAGAAAGGCCGGGCCAGAAGAACTGGCATTTGACGGTTAGCAGACAGCCGACCTCTTTTCACCCCCTCATGTGAAGATTCGGATTGGAGAAAGTCATTTGTACGTTGGAATAGATGCCGGTGGAACCCGAACCCGTCTAGTGCTGGCCGATGCCGAGGGCGCACTGCTGGGTGCCACCGAGGCGGGGCCGGGAAACTATCAAGTGATCGGTGCCGAAGGGCTTAGTCAGTTGATCGGCGAAATGTTGGAAGAGGTGAGACCCGCGAATGGGGCGATGCCGAAAGTCCTGTGTGCCGGTGTTGCCGGAGCCGGGCGCTTGCCAGAGCAGGAAAAACTTCGTGGCGCGTTGGAAGAAAAGGGGATAGCAAAGATCGTTCGGATTGTCACTGATGGCCGCGCCGCTTTGGAGGGGGCACATCGAGGTGAACCCGGTATCGTCTGTATCGCGGGTACTGGATCGATCGTCATCGGTAGAGATGCAGAAGGACATGAGATCCGCGCCGGGGGCTGGGGGCCGATT
>Ga0115002_10003771_pt1 | contig 18733 bp, 16 predicted proteins | sample ArcticOcean_MG_C_8_FD_89576 | JGI IMG/M metagenome (GOLD analysis project Ga0115002, IMG submission 89576) | Marine microbial communities from western Arctic Ocean - ArcticOcean_MG_CB11_86 | ecosystem: Environmental > Aquatic > Marine > Oceanic | place: Arctic Ocean: Canada Basin | collected... | reverse complement strand
TGCTGGTGACGTGGCGTGGCACCTCCACGGCGATTGCGCTCTGTGAGCGGCATGCGCTGGCGCTGCACCATGGCACGACCCTGCACGAGGTGCCGTGGGCGGAGCTGCAGCGAATTGAGCGGGTGGAATACCTAGGGAACGTGCGGCACAAGCTGGTCTACGGGGAGGACGAATTCATGACGGTGGAATCCGAAATTGAAGAGGCTGAGGAGTTGGTTGAGCTGGCGTTCGCCCTGTCTGGAGTTTCGCGCCAGGTTGATGAGCCACGCTTGTAGGTGGTGCCACATCTCTGACGATCATTGCGCTACTGGGTGTTGTGTTCCTCACAGGAGACGAACCGATTGCAGCGGTTCCGGTAACGGAATCGCTTGCTCGCTCTAATGCTGGCACTGAGATAAAGATCTACTCAGGGCGGGCGCATACGATAGACCTCTCGGTACCGACGCTTCCCACTGCAGCGGTTCAGATACCCACCGGGACACCAACGCTAGTGTGGTTCTGAGCGACGTGGTGCACGGTGAGTGATCGGGTGGAGTCTTTTGCGTACGAGACGGCGAATGCCTTCACGGACCGAGTATCGTTCACCGAGAAATCAGTCGACCACGATCGGTCGCGGTGTCATGTTGCGGGCTGCGGTGTAGGTCGACGTTTACCTTGGTCGATGCTCGTGGTGAAGAGCTCAATCGCTTTCACTCACAGTTCGATTCGACCTCGCTTGCTGTCGTTATTGAGTCGGTGATTGCGCAGGTGGGCGCTGGCTAGCAGTCCGGCTCAGGAAATTGCGGTGACCCCGGGAACTGGAACAGCATCGAGACCGAACGCGTCCGCCACCAGTTCGTACGAGCGGACACGGTCGGCGAAATCGTAGGTGATGGTGAGCAGGACGAGTTCGTCGACGTCGAGTTCGTTGGCGAGAGATTCGAGACGGGCTTTGACGGTAGCGGGGTCGCCGATGGCGGCGCGCTCTCTGGAGTAGACGATGTATTCGAGTTCGGCGGGCTTGTAGTCGAAGGCCATGGCGGTTTCGACGGAAGGGACTCCTTTGCGGCGGAAGCGCATACAGTAGCGGCTCCAAGAAAGGCGGATGGCCTCCTCAGTGGTTGGTGCGCAGACGGTGGATACGCCAGCGGTGACCTGCGGTTCGGGGTACCACTCGGAGGGTTCGTAGCGATCGCGGTAGAGCTTGATGGCGCGTGTGCCGGCCTCGGGGTTGATGAAGTGAGCGTAACTGAAGGGGAGGCCGAGGGCGGCGGCGATCTGGGCGCTTTCGAGCGAGGAGCCAAGCAGCCACATCTGTGGGTGACCGGCTCCGATAGGTTGCGCGCGGACGTCTTGGAAGGGATGGCCTTCGGGCAGGTCGTTGGCGAGGTAGCCCATGAGGTCGGCGACCTGGTTTGGGTAGTGCTCGATCGAGACGGCGCCGGGCCCGAGGGCCATGGCGCGTGCGACGTGCGCGCTGCTGCCTGGTGCACGGCCGACGCCGAGGTCGATGCGACCAGGGTAGAGGGTTTCTAGCATGCGGAAGACCTCGGCGATTTTGAGGGGGCTGTAGTGAGAGAGCATGACGCCACCGGTGCCGACGCGGATGCGCTGGGTGTTGGCGGCGACCTGGGGGATGAGCACCTCGGGAGCGGCGCAGGCGAGTCCGGTGCTGTCGTGGTGCTCGGCGAGCCAGTAGCGGTTGTAGCCGAAACGGTCGACGGCCTGGGCGAGAGCGATGGTTTCGTGGACGGCATCGGCAGCAGTGCCACCTTCACGAATTGGGCTCTGATCTAGCACGCTCAACCGCACGAGCAGTCCTCCGATGTTTGACCCGTGTCGCGATGGTGGTCACCTCAGCGTCGGGGTATCGTCGAGTTTACGACAGCAGTCGCTCCGCACCACTCGGCGCGAACCCGAATCCGCTTTCTGCCAGACGAGGTGACTGATGACCGAGAATGTTTCCGGACATGTGCGTGGTCCGAAGACGGGCGACGAGCTGATCCAGGACGCGATGCACGAATTGCCTTATGGGATCTATGTGATCGGTTCGGCTCGGGGCGACCGCCCGAATGCGATGATCGCGGACTGGGTGATGCAGGTCTCGTTCTCGCCGAGGCTTGTCGCGCTGGCGTTTGAACGCGACTCGACGAATCTTGCCAACATTCGCGCGAATAACGCGCTGACGATCAACTTGCTGGACGACGACAGCATGGAGCTTGCTCGAGCGTTTGTGCAGCCGACCTCGGGGGCGAAGGTGCAGGGACGGAGTGATGAAGCGGCTGCGGTGGAGCACGACAAGCTGGCTGGAGTCGACTACCGACGGGACTCACGGGGATGTCCGATCCTCGATGATGCGCTGGTCTGGATCGAAGGCCAGGCAGAGCAATTCATCGAAGTTGGAGACCACGTCATCGTGGTTGCAAGTGTGCTGGATGGTGCGGTGCAGGGGAGCAGTGACCCGCTGACGTCGGTAATTACGGGGTGGTCGTACAGTGGTTGATGAGTATGAGGAGGTTCTGACTGAGAGAGCTGAACAACGCTGTCTGCGTGGGATAGGCTTAAAAGCGATACTGACTGGTACCGAGTGAAGTAGGGATCGTGCCTCAGCTCACGAGGTTGCTATCGGTGTGCAGCGTTCAATTATTTGAAACTACTTCATGGTCGAGGACGATCTCAAGCTTGGCACCGTCGGGCGATCGGCCGTCATTGTGGGCGGTATTCTGACAGGCTGAACGATGACTGACGCTTATGGCGCTGCTGTTGGCGATGTAGCGGATGGTTTCTTGTTCTTTGAGTGAGTCCGTTACCCCGTCTGGTTGGGGTCGCTGTTCCGGCGGCCGTAGAGACAGTGGCAGTGCCGCTCGGGGAGACGTTGGTTGTAGTTGAGTCGGAAGCGGCGATGGATGGACTTGATGTTCGGTGCCGGGCCGGGATACGCGCAACTTATCCGGGCGGATAGCCGCACGTAGCCTCGGCTGACGCGATTGAGGGACCGAAGGCCGTCGAGGACAAGCGGGCGCCGAATGGGACTAGTGCCTAGGCATCAGACTGTGGAATGCGGTCTTTCACCGGCAGTGCGCTGAGTGTGGGGTAGCGGTTGCTTCGAAAGGAACTGGTTCTGGACCCAGTTCCTCGAATTCTTACAAGTCGCCGTGCCTGTTCCATGTTGCCAAGAGCAACATACCGTCTCGGTTGAAACTCGAAGATGTTCGAAGATTCAGGAACTGCGAGGTAGCGCCTGCGAATCATACGGGCTAATTGGCATTTTCTGGATGCTATGAGTCGAGCCAGTACCAGATGTACTCCTCGACACCGGCACCGTAGCCCATGGTGTTGCGGATGCCACCCTGCACGAGCTTTTGGTAAGCGGTATAGGAGGTACCGGCACCAGCCTGGCTGGGGGCGTACCACATGTTCTCGGCGTTGAGAATCTGAGCTTCGTGCATGATTGCCCGGCGCTTCTCTTTGTCGAGCTCAATGGCCTGAGCGTCGGATAGTGCGTCCATCCGCGGGTCGCTGATGTTGCTGTGGTTGGAAGAGTCCTCACCGAACAGGCGCTTGAAGTATGAGCCTGCCTCCGGAAAAGGGGTTTCGTAGCCGAACGCCATGCCCTCGAACTCCCCGCGGAAGGTCTGGGTGATGTACGTAGAGCTGTAGGACTGGACGTCGGTCTGTGGCGCCAGTCCAATCTGCTCGAGCATGTTGATGTGCGCTTCGGCGATCGGCTGGAAGGCGCCACCGTAGCGACCGGTGTAGATGTACGGGATTGAGTATCCGTCTTCGACGCCGGTTGCTGCGAGCATCTTCTTGGCCTCGGCGACGTCGTAGTTGAAGAACTTGCCGGATTCGCCATGGGCTGCACTCTGGGGGTTTAGCCACCAGCGGCTACCCCAGCCTGCCGGGATGACATTGTTCCAGTCCAAGTTGGTTGGGAGACCCGCGTCACGTAGCGCGAACGCGTTGTAACCGAGGTCGGTCAGGCCATCCCGGTCGAGCGACATGGAGACGGCCTTGCGGAACCGATCGTCGGCCCAGGCGGCGGCGGTGGTCTGCGGGTTGGACCAGTAGAACATCGACATGAGCTGCGATGCTTGGCCGAGCCACTGCAGATCCGGGTTGATACGACGCAGGTCGATTACGTCGTTTGAGTTGATCTCCAAACTGGCGAGGTTACCGGCCAGGAACTGCGTGAGCTGGTTTGCGTACCCTGGGATAATCGGTCGGCTAAGGTGGTCCGTGTACGGGAGCGGTTTCCCGTCTTCACCGATCTCGTAGTAATCCGGGTTGGCGTCGAATTCGAAGCCAACGGACGGCTGGTATTCCTGCATGATCCAGGGACCGCCACCGATCATGGAGATAGCAGGGTTAAATCCGCCGTCGGCTTCCACTGGGAGAATTTGGAGCAGATTGGTGTCCGCGATCTGCTCGAGGAATGTTGGGGACGGTCGGTCAAGCGTGAAGACGATAGTGTTGTCGTCTGGGGCTTCGAAGTTGATCCAGTTGTCGACCTCGGTGGAGTTGGGAGTCTCTGAGGCCTTGAGTAGGCCGACCGAGAAGAGGACGTCTTCGGAAGTAATCTTGCGACCATTCACCGGGGCGACGTTCTGGAAGTTCTGGTCGCGAATCTTCAACGTCCAAGTAGCACCATCGTCGGTCTCAGCCGAGATTGCGAGGTCCGGACCCGGGAGGGTCTCGCCACCATCGCTGCCGGCGAAGGTTTCGCGCTTGAAGAGGCGCTGGTAGACGTAGGTGCCGATGCTCTTGGTCTCGAAGCTTAGGTTGCCGTAGGGGTACAGGGTTGGTGGGTCATCGGCGTTGGCTACTCGCCAGGTGCCACCGCGCTTGATTGATGAGGACTCTGGCGTGAGGGTGTCGGGAACCTTTGTCGCCGCCGCAGTTGCGGTCGGTGCAGCGGTCGAATCGCTCTCGTTACTGCTGCTGCATCCGATGAGCGCAGCACCTGTAAGGCCTGCTATACCAACACCGGCACCGCGTAGTGCGGTGCGCCGACTGACGCGCTGACGCGTCCAATAATTGCGAGTATCTGTCAAAGCCTTCTCCCTCCGAGCCCGTGAATAGTCTTTCCAGTTATCGAATGCTGTCCCAGAGTCCCGAGCTAGTAGGCATTAAAGCTCTCCTGCGTGCGATGGATATCTATCGTGCGGAGGAAGACCATGATCCGATAAGGATTGCTGCACCACGAAGGGTTCGTGGGCATTAATATCACACAGGCAGACAAGGTTGTGTCGTGTGCTCTGGAAAGAAGCAATGGTGTTCCAGTGATTCAGACACGAAATCTGGAATTCCTATTGGGTGGTGCGGAATGTAATCCAGCAGGGTCGAATTAGAGGCGGTTGCTGACGGCGGAATCGATCCGCTCGCACAGTACTTGGTCCAGTGACTCCGTTGAGGCCGCTGATAGGCAATCTCGTAATTCCTCGCGGTTCTTGACGCCGAGAACCAAGGTGTCGACGCCCTCGATGGAGAGGGCGTAACGGTGGGCAAGGTGAGCTGCGCTGACTCCGAGCTCGGCTGCGATGACTCGGAAGGGGGCGGCGCGGCGGAAATCGACCATGTCCGGGTGTGAGTCAGGTAGATCACGGTCGAATGCGTCGGTGAGTGCGCCGGCCTGAGCGGCACGAATGCCCATGACACCGACGCCGCGTTGCTGTGCGAGTGCGATGGTTTCCCGGGGGGTGAGTGGCTCATCGAAGCGTTGGAGGCCGCCGCAGGAATCGAGCAGGTTGGCGATGCACTGGACGATCGCGGGGCGGTCTTTGTCGGCGAGGACTCTGCGGACGGAACTCGGCCAGCCGATGCCGGTGATGCCCCACGCTGCGGCACGGCCTTCTTGGACGATGCGCGCGAAGGCGGGGCGGACGGCCTCACGGAAGAGGGTGAGGGGGGTATCTCGCTGACTGCCGGCACCGTCCGGGACGATGTTGCTGTGGAGTATGAACAGATCGATGCGTTCCAGCTGGAGGCGGTTGAGGCTACTGGTGAGGCTTTGGGAGATGCGGTCGTAAACCTCTGCTTCGGGAGGGGCGCCGAGCTGGCACTTCGTGGTGACTCGGACGTCGCTGGGGAGGTTGCCCTCGAAGGCTTCGCCGACGACGGATTCGGCTTCGCCATTGCCGTAGCTGGGGGCGAGATCGAGTAACGTGATGCCGCTCTCGACTGCTTCGCGGGTAGTAGCGACGGCTTCGGCGCGGGAGGTCTCACCCCAGACCGAGACAATACCGCCGCCACCGAGGGCGAGTGAACTGACACGGCCGATGGATCCAAGGGTGCGTTGCTGCATGACAGTTCCTCTGGTGAGAGATTAGCCAGAGAACGTCTGTCGTACGAGGGATCAGGGCAATATAGGTGTGGCAGGCAACGGTATTAGCTGCGACCCACTCAGCGAACAGGTCTCCGAAGACGGGGCCGCGATTCGCCTTACGCAAGAGCACCGATGAAGAATGTGACCGACAGACCTTGGACGCCGTAATCTTCGGCCACGGGGACCCGGGACGGATCGGTGACGAGTGTCACAGGAGTTGGTGTCGCGGTTGCTGCTGTCTCGGAGCTGTGATCTGTACTCGTTTGCGGCGTGACAGTAGTGACATGGAGATCGTTAATTCTATAACAGACAATGGTGTAGAGAACGGCGACGGTCAGTGCCGCGAGTAGCGACTTCCGATTCAGCAGCGGCTTCTCTGTGTGGGGCTGTTGTTGGTGGTTGAATGTTAATTACTGGTAAGGCAGGGGAGGGACTCGGCCGGTGATTTCGGTTACTGGTTCGGTGGGTGGCGAATTGGGATTTAATAGGTCTCGATGAGTTCTCGTGACAAAATGGCCGCCGCGCCCTGAGTCACGATGGGCCATGCTGAAGGAGCGTACCGATGCCGTTACCACTCGAGGGCTACCGCATTCTGGATCTTTCGCTCTGGCAGCAAGGGACGTACGCGACGGCGATGCTGGCGGACATGGGCGCGGACGTGATTAAGATCGAATCGGTCTCGAACCCTGATCCCGGGCGAGGGGTTGGGATGGGTGTCGGGCCCAACCCGTATTTCCATTCGTTGAACCGTGGGAAGCGCTCGATTGTACTGGATTTGAAAAGTGAAGCCGGGCTTGAGGTGTTCTGGAAGCTGGCGGAACAAGCTGATGTTTTTCACAACAATCTGCGGGGCGGCGCGCTGGGACGGTTGGGAATCACTCACGAGCGACTACAGGATGTGAACCAGAACATCATCATGTCTAGTGCGACGGGTTGGGGACATCTGGGGCCGGAACGACACTCGGGTGCGATGGACACGCTGGCACAGGCGCGCGGCGGGTTCATGTCCGTGACGGGCGATGGGCCGGAGGCACCGCCAACACCAGCTGGGTTCCCGCAGGCCGATCATGTGGGTGCTATTACGAGTGGTTACAGCATTGTGCTGGCATTACTGCATCGAGAGCGCCACGGCGAGGCGCAGGACGTGAATACCTCGCTCTATGGTTCGCAGCTTTGTATTCAGTCGTTCGGTATCACCTCGGCGGCGTGGTCAGGGGAGGTGCGGGGGCAGATTTCACACCAAGAACGTCCGCCGACGTGGAACCACTTCCGGGCGGGCGACGGCAAATGGTTCATGATCGGTGCACTTCCACCGGACAAGTGGTGGGCTCAGTTCTGCGAGGTCATGGAGGCTCCGGAATTGGCGGACGATCCGTATCGGACGGCGGCGGATCGGGTGGATCGGAACTCTGAGGTGATCGAGAAGATGGACTCAATTTTCGCCACGAAACCGCGTGACAAGTGGATGAAGGCGTTCCACGAGCGGCAAATGTTGGTCCAGCCGGTGGCCAACTACCTGGATGTTCTGGAAGATGAGCAGGCGTGGGCGAACGACTATCTAGTGAAGGTTCCAGATCCGTCGGGCGAGATTCGGACGATGGTCGGGTCGCCGGTGCACCTCTCGAAGACGCCGGCGAAGATTGATCGGATGGCCCCGGAATTAGGGCAGCACCTCGAAGAGGTATTGTTGGAGACTGGCTACGAGTGGGGCGAAATTGAGGTGCTGCGCGCGCGGGGGGCGTTCGGCGCGCCGGAGTAGCCGGGCTCCTAATGCTGGCTGAGTTGCGACTGGTTCATGCGTGACTGTTTGAGCCAAGCGCCTTCTTCTTCGAAAAGCGTGGTGTTTCAAGTAAGGGCGGCCCTGAGAACATCTTCTTAGCGCTTGGCGCTGTAGTTCGCGATCACGGGGATCGGGGGGCAAGCGAAGTATCGACCGAGTGATGCCGGGATCGGAGGGCCCGTTCGTGCCGGAAGGTGTGTGACGTGCGGCCGAGTCGGGCTGTGCTCCCGCTAAACTCCGACGGAGCGACGTAGAGGGAGTTGGTGATGAAGAGATACTTTCCGCCGCGCGAGGACTGGGAGCGACGTGCGCCTGCAGATGCTGGGTTCGATGAGGTCCGGTTGGCGACGGCGATTGAGTATGCCTGCGAGAACGAGATCGACTGGCCGATCGACGCGGGCAAGATGGTGGGGCGGAATGACACGCCGCCATACAACGAGATGCTGGGGCCGACAAAGCCTCGTGGGGCGGCGAATGGGTTGGTGATCCGGCGCGGGTACCTGATAGCTGAGTGGGGTGAACCGGCGCGGGTGGACATGACGTTCAGTGCGACGAAGAGCTACGTCTCGACGCTGGTTGGCCTCGCGAAGGACCGAGGAATGCTCGGTTCGATGGACGAGCTGGTGCGTGAGCGGATCGCCGACGGTGGTTTCGACTCGGATCATAACTCGACGATTACATGGCGGCATTTGTTGCAACAGACGAGCGAGTGGCAAGGGAAGCTGTTCGACCGGCCGGATGTGGTGGATCATAATCGCTCGCTTGTGGAGGCGGATGGGAACGAGATGAAGGGCGTGGAACGGGAACTACAGCCACCGGGTTCGTTTTGGGAGTACAACGACGTGCGCGTGAACCGAGCGGCGCTGTGCGCGTTGCGGATCTGGGGCGAACCTCTGCCAGAGGTACTGCGGCGCGAGGTGATGGATCCGATTGGTGCCTCGGATGAGTGGGAATGGCACGGGTATCGAAACTCATGGGTCGACGTCGATGGTGAGCAAATGCAGTCGGTGTCGGGTGGGGCGCACTGGGGTGGTGGACTCTGGATCAGCGCACTGGATCATGGGCGGTTTGGTTATCTGATACTGGCTGGTGGCGAGTGGGACGGGCGGCGATTGCTCTCGAAAGATTGGATCGACGAGGCGACGACCCCGTGTGATGCGAACGATCAGTACGGATACATGTGGTGGCTGAACACGGGACAGCAACTCTATGAGGCCCCGTCGTCTAGCTTTGCGGCGCAGGGGGCCGGTGGCAACGTGGTGTTTATCGATCGCGAGGATGATCTGGTGGTAGTGACGAGGTGGTCGGGCGATCGAGTTGGCGTCGTGAACCGGATCGTCGCTGCATTGCTCTGAGGCCGATCGACGAGGGCTCGATCGGGGAAGATACGGCGTTGGGATGACCTGTGCTGGAACAGCCGAGGATGCAGTCGTCTATGACGGCACCCTCGTGGGAGTCGATACCGACGATGGCGGTGAATTTAGTTGAGTGATGAGCTCGAGCGGACGCGCCCACAGCGTAACTCGCTTAGGAGGCGCTAACTCGTCAGATTGAGCCTCCCGAGTTCCTCAATCAGATCTGGAATTGATCTCTTCGCCATGACGTTGGTTGTGCTGAGTCGAACAGTGCATCACCTAGGGAATTGAGCAGAATCAATTAATTCGTGGTGCGGTGACCGTGGCGCCATGACGGGACGCATGTGCGAGCCTCACGGATGCTCGTCGCCAACGCAGAGGGACGGCGCCGGTGAGACGCCGTCCCTCTGCGTTGGCGGTGGTGGCAGGAGGCGGATTCGAACCGCCGACTAAGGGCTTATGAGTCCCCTGCTCTGGCCTCTGAGCTACCCTGCCGTAGGTTTGGAGGTTAACGGCGAGGCCCCTAGCGGTCGATGCCTCTCGCCGGATCGGCTGCGGATCGAGCGTGTTCGGACGGCGAACGGCTGTACCAAAGTTGCTGCTGAACGAATGGGGTGGTGAGACTCGGAGCCTCGGTGACTACGCCTCAGCGGCACGCGGGGCCTGAGCGCTGCGGACGCGGCGGTGGAGGCGGCGCGCGGTGATGAGGCCGACGACGAGCACGAGGATGGAGAGCAAGACCCAGAAGGCAGATACATCTGATACGTCTGACTGGAGTGCCATGAGCGGCATGTTGTACAGACCGTGGAAGAGGACTGGGAGCAGGTACGCCGTCCAGAGCAACTTGCGGTTTCTGGGGCCGAAGTGTGCAAGGCCGAAATAGAAACCCATGATCACGCCGAAGAGCGCGTGGCCGGGCACCGCGGTGAATCCACGGATGATCGCGAGGCCGATTCCGCCATTGAAGACGTAGAGGACGTTTTCGAGAGTTGCGAATCCGAGTGAGACAGTGACGCCGTAGACGATGCCGTCCATTGGTTCATCGAAGTCATTGAGCCGGCGGCAATAGAAGAAAAGTACCGCGAACTTGAAGAGTTCTTCGGGGATTGCAGCGCCGAAGAAAGCTAGTATGGCTGCTCGAACGATTGCGCCAGTGGTGTCATCAGCGGAAACGCCTGAAAGCAGCAAGATTAAGATCATCGCCAGGATGACGGCCGGCACGATGCTGGCGACTCCCCAGGCGAATGTCTTGGCGATGCTGTCTCGTGGTTCCGGGAATGCGTCGTGTTTCAGGAAGTAACGGAGAATCAGTACCGAGGGGAGGAGTGCGAGAGTGATCGCGATGGCAAGGGCCACAAGGGTCTCCTGAGACTGAGCCTCTTACTCGCGGGACTGACTAAGGGTTGCCGCACCGTAGGGGGATGAATGAGGAGATGGCAAGTGCGCTTGCCATTGGTCCGATGTTCGCGCCGGGGCTACCGTGCGTCCTTCGGTTATAGCGCCGATGAAGGGATAGCCGGTGCCGGAGAGCTATCGACCATGTCGTCCGAAGAGCGGGGTGCCTCGGGAGTTCCGGGTTCAAGATGATGGTGTGGAGTTGGCGGTGTGTGAGTGGTCCTGCGAGGGGCCTCGGCTGGTGTTTGTTCACGCGATAAGCTTCCATGCACGCTGCTGAAATGAAGTAATTCGCTAGCTGCCCGGACATGGTGCAATTGCGTTCGATTCGCGTAGCACGACCGAATAAACATGTCATCGATTGCGGGAGTTAAGGAAATCTATCTCTTGGAACGGATGGCGGATGACATCGTTGCCGCGATGCACTCGCTTGGTATCGCGGGCGCGGTGGGTGTGGGGCACTCGATGAGTGGGCATTCGGTGCCGCTGCCCCAGAGCCAAGACTCGGAACTATTTGCGGCGCTGTTGCTGGTAGCTTCGACGGTCACGAAGCGTATGGGGATGCCGAGAGATGAAGACGAAGGAGGCCAGAAGCATCGGGGTAGTGTGCCCTGGGAGTTTGTGATGCATCGTCGGAGTGAGTGGAACTCGGTGATGAGATGTTCGAGCGGTTCAGCGGTCGTGAGCCGGCTGTGCTGCGGAGATGCTGCGATTACGGCCTGTTGTCCGACGTGAGAGCGGGGTTTCGTCTCGCGTGTCCACCGATGGTAGCGGCGACGAGCTACGAGGTCAGAATTCACGATCTCTCGACGGAAATTGGTGAGATTGACGTGCGGGTGCGGGGCTTTCGCGCTCAGCTACACAGTCCGGGAATCCGGCGGTTTCTTTCAATGGTTCGCCGACGGCGTTGGATCTGGTCGACTGGTTCCCGGGCGCGGAGTGATTTCTTCCCACCGCAGTACACTCACTTCATTTCAATGGGAGTGCCAGATCTTGCAGCGTGTCACGCGGGTGAGTTGAAGCTGCGGGTCCGTTGAGAGGATTTATTAGCGGTGGTGCAGGTATGAAGAGGATCCGGTCGATTGGACCGGATCCTCTTCATTGGTCTAGAGACTGGCGTTGGGCTTAGTGACCACCGCCGCCGCATCCGCATGCGCCGCCGCCACCCATGACTTCTGTAGCGTTGGGAGCCTGGATCGAGAATCCCTGTTGCATGACGTCATCGACGAAGTCGATGGACGCACCTTCGAGGGCCTCGGCGGCGGTTGGGTCGGCGATGAATTTGATGCCGCCGAACTCCACGATGGAGTCGGTTGCCTGGGGGTCATCGAGGCCCATGCCGAATTGAGGTCCGCTACAGCCGCAGCCACCGGCCTGGGCGAAGACGCGAATAGCCTGTTCGGGCGCGTCGTTCTCTTCAATCAGGGCGGATAGGCGCTGCTGGGCAATTTCCGTGACTGTCAGGTCCATCGAATACCTCGCTTCACGGGGAAGTTATCACGACTAGGTATGCCCATCTTGCCAGCCCGGAGGCTTCACGCCAACCCGTGAGCTTGCGTACCCAGCACTCAATATATTAGGGGAAAGATGAGGGATTTGCTGCGATCACTCCGAGAATCTCGTCACCGAACCGGTCTACACGTGACTCGCCGAGCCCCCAAGTCTCGAGCAGCGCGGTGCTATTTGAGGGGCGAGTGTCGACTAATTCGCGCAATGTGCGGTCTGAGAAAAGCGTGTAGGCGGGGGTTCCATCGGTTCGTGCACGCGCGGAACGCCAGGTACGGAGCGCGTCTATTAGCGGGTCATTCGGGTCGATGTCAGGGCCGAAGTCAGTGCGGGCTTTGGGGGGGCGGGTGGTGACTGCTGCTTCTGGAATCGGTGGCGGCAGGGCATCCGGGTGGGCTGCGCACCATTCCTCGACGGCCGCGAGCAATTCTGGCCCCAGCCAGTCAATTCGTCGCTCTCCAATGCCCCAGATCTGGAGAAGGTCGTCGCGGGAGCGGGGGCGGTAGGTGGCGAGTTCGCGGGCGGTGCGGTTTTCGAAGACGCGAAACGGTTCGCGGTTCGTCGTCTGTGCGATGCGGTCGCGTATCTCGATGAGGGTATCGTAGAGCGCATCGGGGTAGTTGGCTTCTCCCTCGATGGTGGTGCCGAGGCAGCGGTCGCAGGCGCCGCACTAGGCGGAGGGCTGTTCACCGAAGTAGCGGAGAACAAGGGCACGACGGCAGGTGCCAGTTTCAGCGTACTCGGTCATTTCGCGGAGGCGGGCTTCGGCGTAGTTGCGGTGGTTGCGGACGGCGGCGGTGTCGATTGCGGCCAGTGGGTCGCGGGATCGGAGCCGCAGTTCGACTTGGTCGAGAAGGCCCGAGTCGCGTAAGGAAGAGACGATCAACGCGAATGGCTCAGGGTCGTCGCTGCCGAGGCCGTAGGGAAGCCGGTCTGTCTGGTCGGCGAGTTCGATCCAGCGCTGCCAAGTGTCGCGCACCGTGTCGTCGTGGGGGTGGGCCTGGTCGATGAAGCGTTGTTGGGAGGCGCGGTCACGGCGCGCGTAGAGGAGGGTGCACTCGGCGGGGTCACCGTCACGACCGGCGCGGCCCGCCTCTTGGTAGTAGGCCTCGATGCGTCCGGGCATGTTGATGTGGACGACAAATCGGACGTCTGGCTTATCGATGCCCATACCGAAGGCATTGGTGGCGACGATGACGGGTGTTTCACCGATGGTGAATCGACGCTGGACCGACGAACGCTGCTCGCGTCCGAGGCCGGCGTGGTAGGCCTCTGCTCGAATGCCGGCATGCTGCAAGGTCTCGGCCAACTCCTCGACGACGCGGCGGGTGCGGGCGTAGACGATGCCGGAATGTCCGTGGTGTCCGCCGACATAGTCATTCAGCCAGGAGCGGCGTTCGGGCATGCCGGCGATCGGCACGACCTGGAAGGTGAGATTGGGGCGGTCGACGGTGGTGACGACTTCGCGGACGGAGTTTTCGATTCCGAGGCGCTGTGCGATGTCATGTCGGACCTGCGGGTTGGCAGTGGCGGTGAGGGCGAGCGTGCGGGGACGGCCGAGGCGTTCGCGAATCTCTCCGAGTTGGAGGTAATCGGGGCGGAAGTTGTGACCCCACTCGGAGATGCAGTGCGCTTCGTCGACGGCGAATAACTCGACCCCGGCGCGAGCGAGGCCGGAGGTGAAGGTGGCATTGGCGAACCGCTCTGGTGCGATATAGAGGAGTTGCGTTTGGCCGTTAATGAATGATTGGTAGCGTCGGTTTTGCTCGGGTCGATCGAGGTTGGAATTGATAAAGGTCGCGGCGACTCCGACGGCTTCGAGTGATTCAACTTGGTCTTGCATGAGGGCGATTAGTGGTGAGACAACGATGGTTCGTCCGACTTCGAGCGCAGGCAGTACGTAGCAGACGCTCTTGCCGCTGCCGGTGGGCATGACTGCGAGGACGTCGCTCTCACCAAGCGCGGTGAGTACATCTGCTTGTCCATCGCGGAAGTCAGGGAAGCCGAAAATGTCGTGGAGCCGACCGCGGTGCGTCTCGAGCGGTGGTAGTCGGGAGTGAGGGGCAGCATCGACGATTGGGCGAGGTGGCTCAGAGGGGCGAGGTGGTGGCGATGGAGTTGTTGCGCGCATTGGTTGCTGCGCGTTCGTGAATGGCTCGTCGATGGAGGGCGCGGGTGGGCGAGCGGCGAAAGTGCCGGCAGGGTGTGGTGCTAACTCGCCAGTGAGTTGTTCGCCACATTCGTCGCAGTAGGCAAGGGTGGAGTCGGCCTCGCCCTCGCAGTGCGGGCAGCGGGCGGTGGTGCGGCTAGCCACTGACGGAGACTCCAATGATGCGGCCGAGAGCGAAGGTAACTCCGGAGGCGATGAGGCCGAAGGCGAGCTGGCGGCCGCCTGCATACCAGACGTTGCGACCGGTGAGGAGCGTGATTCCGCCCCCGACGATGAAGAGGGCACCGGAGCTGACTGCGAGGCTGGTGATGATAGCGGTGGAGCCATCGAGGAATGCGAAGGGGACGACCGGTCCGATGGCGCCGAGCGAGAAGAGGACGAACGAGCTAAATGCGGCCACCCAGGCAGAGCCACCAAGGTCGTCCGGATCGATGCCGAGTTCCTCACGGGCCATGGCTTCAAGGGCAGTTGCTTCGTTTTCCATGAGCCGCGCGGCGACACGCTCTGCCTCTTCGGCGGAGAATCCCTTTGCGAGGTAGATCAACTTCAGCTCTTCGGCTTCTTCTTCTGGCATCATGCGAATCTCTTCGCGTTCGACGGCGATTTGCTGTTCGTAGAGTTCGCGGGAACTCTGGACGGAAATCCATTCACCGAGCGCCATGGAGATGGCACCGGCGAGCAGGCCGGCGACGCCGGTGATGAAGATGGTGCGGCTCTCGAGTTCGGCACCGGCGACGGCCATGACGAGACTGAGGTTGGAGACGAGTCCGTCGTTCGCGCCGAGTACGGCGGCGCGTAGCGCGTTGCCGCCGACGTGGCGGTGTCGCCCTTCGAGGCGTCCGATCAGCGAACCATCGACACCACCTCGGGTACCGGAGAGCACGCCGAGCACTCGTGCGTGGGATCGTTCGTCGCTGGGCAGACCGGTGTTGGCTGATTCGGGTTCGTGGTCGTAGACGTGCCGGTCGGCCTGTTCTTGATCAGCGACGGTAGGGAGGACAGCTGTGGCACCGAAATGTCCGGCGATCCAGGAGAGTGCCATGGCCCGCCATGTGGGGCGTCGTGGTGGTACGGAAGCGCCGCCCTGTTCGAGCTGTTGTTCCCAGAATACGGCATGTCGATCTTCGGAGTCCGCGAGTCGGAGATAGAGATCGGCAACCTCTTCTCGATCCTCGGAAGTGGCCATGGCGCGATAGAGGTGTGCGGCATCGACCTCGGCCTGACGGAATCCGCGATAGCGCTTAACGTCGGCCGCCGTGATGGTTGCTGGAGGTAAATTGGCCATCGCCATCCTCGAGTTGTGGCGCCCTGTTGGACGGCTTCGATCGATGCGGCCGGGGAGTGTCGGCATCGTAGCAGCGAGCGGGTTCAAGGGTGCGTTGACCCGATTGCCCGTGGCCATGACGATGGGAGAACGGGGTAGTGGAAGTATCGTCATGCGCGGTGCCGTGTTGCTCGTCCCTCTGCTCATGCTGCTGGCGGTGATTTGCATCGGGGATGACTCCGAGCCTGCGGGCGATGAGTCCTCGATGGCTGAAGTGAGCGCGGCCCCAATTCTCGAATCGATCGAATCGCTGCGGGAGATTGATTTCACGGCGGCGGCGCTGGTAGGGCCGCTGATCGATGCGGCGGGTGGGGGCGAGGTAGTTCCGGAACGGGTGGAATTTGCCGACCTAGTGGGTGACGACGGGGTGGAAGAGGCGTTCGTGATCGTCGAATCGGGAGGGACTCTGGGTGACCTTGGTGTTGGTGTATTTGTAATCGAGGGAGGGCAGGCGGTGCTGCGGCAGTTTATCCAGACCGCGGGGCGGGTGGAACTGCGGTTGGACCTTGTGGTGATACTGGAAGGCGTGTGGGCGGACGACGATCCGCAGTGTTGCCCCGCGGAGCTACTGGAGCGATCGTATCAGTGGGACGGCGCGCGGTTTACTGTGATCACTGAACAGGTGGTTAGTAACTCGGCGCAATAGCGATGTGGGTTAGCGGTTTCGGATCCTGTAGGCCGTTTCGCATATGCAGGAGAAGACGAGACCTCCAGCTGCGATTGCTGGGAGGATAGACTACCGGCTGGCGATTTTTCCCGATATGGAGCTGCTGACTACCCTCAGACCGGCAGCGATGGGGAATTGAGCGAACATGAATTCGATCAAGGCAAAGTTTGCTGTAGGAAACGCCAATCCCATGGGTGAGTACGTGCCGACTCCAGGCTCACCGGGGCATTTGTTGCTGTCTCTGGGAACGCTAGCAGGCAGGTCGTAAGAATGACATATGAATGACGGATGAATCTGGCAGTGTTCAGGCAGTTCTCTCACCAGAGGCCGTTCGGGGGTCGAGTTGCTCAAGGGCGGCGATTGCTTCCTCGAGGGATTGGGCGACCTTCGCGGGCTCGGCGATCATGAATTCGACGACGAAGTGACGCAGACTGTCTGCTCCCCAGGCGGTGCGGAGCTGCTCGCTGAGCCTGGGTTTGAGGTGGCGGGTGAGCGAGGTGATCATTCGTCGATCTTGCTCAAGGCGTGCGAGCAGCCCGGTGAGCGCAGGCGCGCCGTACATCACGGCAGCGATCGTGCTCGGATGCCGGTCGCTGCGTGCAGATGGTGGAACTGCTTGGCCGATTAACGCCTCGAAGCTGATGCAGGCGAGTTCAAGTGTGGCGATAAGGCCGGCAACTTGTTGTCGGGGGCTGACTCCACCGTTGATCAGTTCATCTGCGCGCAGATCACCGATTCGGCGGAGTGCGACACCGGCACGCCGGTGTAATTCGCCGGACACCTCCTCGAGGGAATCGAGTGACATCGAGTCGAAGGGGGAATTCGCTGTCATCGTATCCTCGCGTAGGCTGTCGGGATGAACGGGATCGGTCTCCGCATGCATGTATTGGCGATGATGGCCCTTGTCGTCAACCTCTGGGCGGGTGGCGACTTGATCGATGGTTGGCTTGGCGCCGGGGTGCGAACGGTCTTTGAATTGTTGCTAATCCTCGGCTACATGCTCGTTGTGCTTGGGATGAAGGCGCCGTTGCGTCTGCGCTTCTGGCGGCGCTCCGATTCGCGGGAGGATGAGCGGGAGTAGCGTGGGGTATCGAGATCCTGATGAGATCGCGGGCTGTATCGCCAGTCACGGCGGTCTGTGGTTCGATCAGAGCGTGGGCGATTAGCTCAGTTGGTTAGAGCGTTCGGTTTACACCCGAAAGGTCGGAGGTTCGAGCCCTCCATCGCCCACCATTAACACCACTGATTTCAGTGGGACAGCCAGAATGCTGCAACTGCCACGAGGCCGATCCCAAAGATCTCGATAATTGCGCTTTTAGGTCCGCAAAACTCACCGGGAATCCGAGTGCACAGGTCGATTCCGATGAATACGAGCGCAGCAGTGAGCCACGTCAGGATTAAGATGACCATGTTGTTCTCGTCCTCGAGATCACGATCTCATTGATCGTGCTTTTCAGGCTCACCTACACTCACTCTTGATCGGGGGCTTCATTGCCGAGCAACAGTAAGCACGAATGGCAGACGACAACTCACCAAAAAGCGATCGAGCGAAATCCGGAGCGGAGCGAGCATTTCGAATCCTCCTCCGGAGCGGAACTCGATCCGCTCTATGGGCCGGAGGATCTGGCGGACTGGAACTACCACGACAAACTGGGGTATCCCGGAGAATTCCCGTTCACTCGCGGCGTGCAGCCGACGATGTACCGCGGTCGTCTGTGGACGATGCGTCAGTACGCCGGTTTTGCAGACGCGGCTGAATCCAACCGTCGCTACAAGTTCCTGCTTGAGCAGGGGCAGACGGGACTCTCAGTCGCGTTCGACCTGCCGACTCAGATTGGGTTCGACTCGGACGATGACGAGGCGATCGGCGAGGTCGGCAAGGTTGGCGTGGCGATTTCATCGCTGGCAGATATGGAAACGCTGACTGAAGGCATTCCGCTTGAGCAGATCACGACCTCGATGACGATCAACGCGACGGCACCGATCCTGCTTGCGTTCTACGTTGCTGCTGCAAAGAAACAGGGTGCCGATCTTTCGAAGATTGGCGGCACGATCCAGAACGATATCCTGAAGGAATACATCGCGCGTGGGACGTACATCTTCCCGCCGCGTCCGTCACTACGACTGATCACGGACTCATTCGGGTGGTGTCAGGAAAATCTCCCGAACTGGAACACGATTTCGATTTCTGGATACCACATGCGCGAGGCGGGTTGCACCGCCGCGCAGGAG
>Ga0115002_10003768_pt1 | contig 18738 bp, 16 predicted proteins | sample ArcticOcean_MG_C_8_FD_89576 | JGI IMG/M metagenome (GOLD analysis project Ga0115002, IMG submission 89576) | Marine microbial communities from western Arctic Ocean - ArcticOcean_MG_CB11_86 | ecosystem: Environmental > Aquatic > Marine > Oceanic | place: Arctic Ocean: Canada Basin | collected... | reverse complement strand
CACCTGCTGCGCCCATAGGCCAGCCTTCGGCGCGATGTCGAGCCAGATGTCTCGCGTGTGCAGCGCTCTTTGGTGAATCTGCCCCGGCGCCTGCCCCACGGGCCAAACCATGCCAAAGTTGCGCACGGAGGCACCCATGGCACGTGGTGAACGCTCGAACAAAACAACCGACAGTCCTCGTCGTGCCGCGCTCAGGGCACAGGCGAGTCCGACGATACCGGCGCCCACGACGGCTACCTGTGCCTGACGGGTCAAGGACGATCCCATGGCAGGGAGTAGGTTTTCACATAGGTCATGGCTTTCATCGTTTCGATCACTCCCTCTTTGTAGCCCAGGCCGCTCGATTTGATGCCACCGAAGGGTGTCCATTCCAGGCGATAACTGGGCGCCTCATTGATATTGACCGTCCCTGCCTCGATGCCACTAATGCAACGCTGAATCGAGGGCCAGTGCTGACTCACCACGCCCGATGACAGACCGTATTCCGTATCGTTGGCGATGGCCAGGGCTTCTTCGAGAGTATCGAAGCGCAAAATCGAAGCAATGGGACCAAAACTCTCGGAACGAACCAGAGGGAAATCGTTCTCCACAGCGTCGACGACGGTTGGTGAGTACAGGGCACCCTCTCGATGATTGCCCTGCAGAACGCGTGCCCCTGCAGCGACTGCCTCGTCTACTCGCGCTTCCAGCACACGCGCCGCCGCCTCGTCAATGACCGTTCCCATATCGGTGGTGGAATCGTATGGATCCCCGCAATTCAGCTCAGCTGTCCTCGAAGCGAGATCTTCTGCGAACCGATCAGCGAGGGATCTGTGCACGAGCAGGCGTCGGATGGCTGTGCATCGTTGGCCAGAATTCTTGAAAATGCCCGCCATGGCGATGTCGACGGCCTCATCCACATCAGCATCCTCGAGAACCAGCAGGGGAGAGCTGCCTCCCAGTTCCAGAATCAGCCGCTTGTAGCCGGCGTCGGCGGCAACCTGCCGACCGACTGTACTCGAACCAGTGAAGGTCACCATCTCCACATGTTCACCCTGAATCAGCAGGGGGGCGATCTCAGCCAGATCACCATTCACGACATTGAAGGCATTGTCAGGTAGGCCACAATCGAGAGCCAACTGAGCCAGCCAATAAGCTGAGAGGGGCGTTTTCTCGGACGGTTTGAGCACCACCGGCGTCCCCACCGCTATAGCGGGGGCTACCTTGTGAATGACCTGATTCATGGGATGGTTGAAGGGTGTGATGGCACAGACCAAACGAAGTGGCTCGCGCATGGTATAGATGCGGCGCGATCTCCCATGGGGCGTGATATCGCAGGGATAGACCTCTGAATCATCTTCCAATGCGCGTGCAGCAGAAAAGCGCAGCACATCGCCGACCCGGCCCGCTTCGTAGGTCGTATCCCTGAGGCACAATCCCGCCTCATCGGTGATCATTCGCGCCACTTCATCGCGACGAGTATCGATTGCATCAGCCATGGACAGCAACACATCCGCCCGCTGCCGCCGCGTCAGATCAATTCGAGTCGCATGTGTCTGCTGCAGGATCTTCTCCACTCGCTGCGCAGATGCGAGCGCTACGCGTCCCACGAGTTTCCCGTGGAAGGGATTGGTCACGTTCAGCCACTGACCACTCGATTCTTGTCGCCCGCCGCAGACTGTGCCGAATTCAAGCATCGGCGATGCCATCACACAGGACGTGGAACAGATCGTAATTGCGCATCTGCCCTGTCAGCAGCCGATTGCGGCAGGCCTCGTTCAGTGGCCGATTGACGATGAAGGGCACCGTCGCCTCGTGCAGGCCACCGTGCGACCGCAGTCCCTCCGAGACATTGCTCAAATCGTGCCAGTTGGGTGTGCGCCCCAGCACGGTACCGCGGTCGGCCAACACGACGAGGTCGCCAATACGATCGACAGGCAATTCGAACAATTCTGCCGCTTCGTTGCGTGTGTGAACCGCTTCGACACCGTCGATGGCTCGGAGAATCTCAAGCGATCTGTCGATGTGCTCATCTTCTATGTAGACGGTTGCATACGATCCGAGGGCGCCGTGGTGGACGACGTAGGGATCGGTGATTGGCAGAATCACACGCGCTTCGCTAATTCCGGCGTCTACCAGAATGGTCTCTACGTAGCGCACATTCGGCGTGCCATCTTCCAGCGTCTTGGCATTCATCCCATGGTCTGCGGTGATGCCGATGATTGCACCCGATCGGTCCAATTCACCAAGGAATTGATCGAGTCGCGCGAAAAATTCGTCGGCCTCCGGTTCACCAGGTGCCCACTTGTGCTGGACATAGTCTGTCGTCGACAGATACAGCACCTTCGCCGTACCCGCCTCCATCAAACGGGCACCCGCCTCAATGCAAAATACGCTCGCCTCGGGATCATAAATTCCCGGGTTGTCTCGTCCCACCATATCAAGAACACGGTCGATCCCATGCGCTGCCATGGTCGCCTGCTCTGCTTTTTCAACGGAGAAAGCGATCGCTCCCTCTGCCAGCCCTTGGGCCAGAAAGGCACGCAACTTGTCTTTTGTCGTGACGGCAGCGACATCGATCCCCGCCTGACTGAACGTAGCCAAGAGTGTCGGACACCTGAGCCAGGCGGGATCGTTCATCAGCACCTCAGCATCAGTCTCCGCGTCGTAGTAGAAGTTTCCAGGGATGCCATTGATCGCTGATGGAACACCGGTGACGATGGCGACATTGTTTGGATTGGTGAATGATGGCACAACACTGCGTGCCTCACCGCGAATGCCATCGTTCACGATCGACGCAAGATTTGGCATGCGTGCGGCGGCAGCATCCAGATAAGCTGGCTCGCAACCGTCAAGGCAAATGCCGACGATGGGCGTTTCGGGCACTGTGTAGCGACGACCATTGACCTCGACTGTCAAAGGTTGGGTGTTTGCACTCATGTTCTCTCCGAAGTCATTTCTTGAGTAGCTATCGTCTTACCACTACAAGCACGAGTCTGGCGCAACTGCGACACGCAACCACGTCTGGCTGCGCGCCTCCGAAAAAGCCTGCGACAGCTCTGACAGCGGTCGGGGTGGGGATACGAGATTCTCCAGCCGGTCATCCTGTCCAAGTTCGGCAAGAAAGTCCACGGCCTGATTCAGGTGACGTGGTGCATAGTTGTGGACTCCCTGCAAACGAAGACTCTTGCGAATCACCTGCTCTCCCGTCAGTGGTAGCTGGCTGTCGGGGTGGACCATACCAACGAAGACGTACGTGCCACCAATTCTCAAAGCCTGCACACCGTCTGCGACTGCCGGCGCGTAACCGGCCATCTCCAAGACGGCATCGCACTCTTTCACTTGACCCACATCGTCTGGGTGGATGGCGGTCACATCCCAGGCGGCGACCTGCTGTCGTCGCTTCTCCAGTGGATCGCAGCACCACACGGATTTCACACCACGATGACGCAGAAGTGCCGCCGCATAAAGTCCGAGTAGGCCAGCTCCTTGAACCAGAATTCGATCAACGCCCTCTGGCAACACGTCGATGGCGGCCACCGCCGTGGCGAGGGCACAATTCGCAGGAGCAGCAACTGTGTCACTGATCGTCGCAGGCACATCGACTAGGTGGGTACCGCGCCGCAGCAGCACATGCGACGAGTAGGTTCCATTCAGGCCGGTGCCGTCGGTCAGACTCGCATGACCGTATTTGAATAGGTCGTCGCACTTTTGCGGAAGGTCCAGTTGCTGGCAAAATCGACACTGTCCACAACTATCGGCCAGCGTCCATGTCACGCGCCGGCCCAGGTCGTGTTCGACACCGGTTCCAGCTGCAATGACCTCTCCGATGCCCTCATGCCCTAAGATGGCGGGGGTTGGCTCGTGTCTCCGCCCCTCGATGGTGTGCACGTCGGAACCACAGAGCGTCGCACAGCTGATGGCAACGATCCGCTCGCCCGGTCCCGGCGTCGGCAGGGGGTACTGTTCAAGCCGAAATGGCTGGCCAGGTCCATCAAAGACCTGCGCGACAACAGAAGAGGTCATCGCCAATTGGCTTCGGGGTCGACGGACGTTAAGGAACGCATGGCCTTGTCTCGCCTGGTCGGTTAGAGGATCTGGTGGTCGATGTTGGCCGGGACCATGTCGTGGATGTCCGAGTCGCGCAGAGCCGTCGGCGACTGTTTCTCCAGGACAGCCTCCGAGTGCAATTCACTGATCGATCGGCATCCTGCCGTGGCGATTGTCGATCGCAGGATCTGCAGTACAACGGGCAATTTCTCGAAGATCGAACCCAGATGAGGAACATATCCGGTGATTCCCTCTTCAAAGAAGAGGCTCTTCAGTTGCGAATAGCGGCGATGATTGCTCGCTTTCGCACTGCCCTCCATCCAATATTCCTTGACGATCTCTCCAGCCGCATTGCGCATCAGATTTCCCGCTGACTCGGTGTAACGAGCAAAGAAATTGCCCATCATCAACGAGTTGGCACCCAGGGCCAATGCCACCGACATGTCGGCGGGGCCACTGATGCCACCATCGGCGGCGATGGGAATGTAGTTGCCTGTCTTGTCTGCATGCCGATCGCGTGCGGGACCAATGTCCAGAAGGGTCGAACCCTGGCCGCGCCCCGTTGCCTTCACTTCTTGGGTGGTGCAGCCCGAGCCGATACCCATACCCACTTTTACGCCATCGACGCCGGCTTCAGCCAGGAAGTCAAAGGCCTGCGACGTCACAACATTTCCACCGATGACGGGGACTTCATAGTTGCCTTTGATCCACTCAATCATCTGTCGTTGGTAATGTGTGTGACCATCGGAGGCGTCGATGACGATGACATCGGCCTCTTGTTCCACCAGGCATTGGACCCGTTCACGGTCCTCAGGGTGAGTGGACACGGCGGCGCCCACGAGAAGGCGTTTCTTTGCGTCAATGGACTCATTCGGGTGCTGCAGATGCTTGTCCAGGTCTTTCTTGAAGACCGCTGAAATCAGCTTGCCCCCATCGTCGACGATGGGAAGAAAACCGCGGCCGAATTTGATCATCAGCTGGTTGGCTTCCTTCAGATCCTGAATATTGACTCCATGATTGACATCCGAGCGCATGCGCTCGGCCACGGTGCAGCTGTGATCTCGGCGCACATCGAAGTCTTTGTCCGTGATCACACCCAGCAGTTTGCCATGAAATTCGCCAGAATCCGTCACTGGAAACGTCGTATATCCAGTCTCTTCGATGATCTGAATGATGTTGGCGATCGTATGCCGTGGTGAAAGCGTCGTCAGGGAGGTTTGAAAACCAGCCTTGAAGCGCTTCACACGGCCGATTTTCTCGGCCTGATCTTCAATCGTCTGACTCACGGGCAGGATGCCAATGCCACCCAGTTGGGCAATGGCGACGGCCATCTCTACACCTGTCACTGCTTGCATCGCCGCAGACAGGAAGGGAGAGTGCAACTCGAGGAATCCGTCAACCTTGCGGCACAAACGGGTTGCCAGGTCAACGTTCAGAGCATTGCCGTCCGGAGGTGTGAAACCCGGCAGAATGCGGAACTCTCGGAGGCTGTGCGACGGAGCGTCGAGAACCTTCGCCATAGTGGCTCGTCCTTACAAGAGACCCCTGTCAGCATGCACGGAGTCGGTGACCGTCAGGGGTGGGGGAGGGCGAACAGGGCTGGGTGGCCAAGAAGTGGCCAACGTGATCGGTCGCAAAAATAGATCGTCCTTTGCGAGATAGATCACAGAACTTAAGTGTCTGACAGCCTTTATTCAACGTGGTAGGCAGCATAGTTTTGGCACGACCATCACCACTTCATCGTCCCGAACGGGATTTCAAGGAGTTGTCCATGCCTTGCAGCCGGCATTACTCAAATCGTGACAGTGGCTCTCCCTTAACCGGCTTCCTTCTCGGATGCCTGGCGGGGATCGTTTTGGGCGCAGCCCTCGGCGTGCTCATGGCGCCTCATCGTGGTGACATCACCCGGCGAAAGTTGGCAAGAACAGCCGGTGAAAAGCGTGACCAGGTCGTGGAGCGTGTCGAGGATCTCATGGTGCACCGGCAAGAGGAGATGGAAGATGCCGACGACGAAGCAAATAGCTGATTCCTTCAGAGAGCGACTTGCTGATGTCGCCGAGCGTGGCAAAGTCATCGGGCAGGCGCTCGGTGTCCGAGCCGACATGGCGGCAACACGCCGACGTTTGCGAAATACGTATGCCGAGCTCGGCGAGCAGATGTATCAGCGGCTCCAAAGCGGTGAGTACGAAGGCGACCATCAGTTGCTATCACTGAAGGAGCGCATAGACGGCCTGAAGGCGGAGGCTCGAACCCACGAAGGTCAGCTGCGGAATCTCATGCAGAGTGGATTTTCGACGGCCGGCACAGCGGACGACGCGGTGTCAACGTGATCCGTTTCCTTTTTGGCGTGATCATCGGTCTGGCGTGGGGGCTATGGCTGTTCAGTTGCCTGATGGAGGTTGCCAGCGAAACCGAAGCGGACTCGGGTCAGTTGGCTGAGCCTGCTTCATCAGAGTAGTGGAGTTGATGCAGGCGGGCGTAAATCCCGCCGAGACGAACCAGTTCATCGTGTCGGCCCTGCTCTCGAACCTGGCCATGGTGTAACACGAGAATCTGATCCGCATTGCGGATTGTTGAGAGTCGATGGGCGATGACGACGGATGTGCGCTCCTGCATCAGTCGTGCGATCGCGTCCTGAATCAACTGTTCCGTCTCCGTATCGATGTTTGATGTTGCCTCGTCGAGGACAAGAATCTGCGGATCGAAGGCGAGCGCTCTGGCAAAGGAAAGCAGCTGGCGTTGTCCGGATGACAGACTGGACCCTCCTTCGGCGACGGGCTGATCGAATCCCTTCGGCAGTCGATCGATAAATCGTTCTGCATTCACATAGCACGCAACCTGGCGTACGCGCTCGTCGGCGATTCCTTGATCGCCCAGACGAATATTGCCGGCGATGTCCCCGGTAAACAGAAATACATCCTGTTGCACAATCCCAATTCGACGGCGCAAGGCGTGTACGTCCCACTCTTGAACGTCCATGCCATCTACGCGCACCGTCCCTTTCTGTATTTCGTAGAAGCGACACAACAGGTTGACGATCGTCGTCTTGCCCGAACCGGTGGCGCCGACCAGGGCCAGGCTGTGTCCTGATTCCACACGGAAGCTGACGTCCTCCAGAATCCAGTTCGCCCCTTCTGGGTCATACTTGAAGTAAACTCCTTCAAACTCAATCGCCGCTGCCGTCGGGTTGGAAGACTGTGTCGCCTTGCCGCCCTGTGATTCGGTTGGGTGGTCGAGCAATTCGAAGATTCGTTCTGACGCGGCCATGGCACTCTGTAGTAGCGCGTAGCGATCGGAAATGTCCATGATTGGGCGGAAGAATCGTCGCACATACTGCAGAAAAGCGATCAACACGCCTAGGTCTATCCGCTGCTCTATTACGGAGCCTGCACCATACCACACGACGACGCCCATGCCGACGGTTCCGATGAATTCTGTGAAGGGGAAGAAGATGGCGTAGTAGTGGATCTCACGATCCTCTGCGCGCCGATAGGGCAGATGTTCGTTGTCGAATTCGGTCAGATTCTGACGCTGGCGGCCAAAGAGCTGCACGACCTCCATGCCCGTGATGTTTTCTTGTAGATACGCATTGAGACGGGCGAGTCGGCGCCGCAACTCACGATAGGCACCCATGGCCTTGTTCTGCAGATAGAACGTGGCAAGCGCCAGGATCGGGATCATGGTGCACGAGGCCAACGTCAGGTGCCAGTCCATATCGGCCATAAAGGCGATGATGGCGATGAGTGTGAACAGGTCCATGAAGACGGAGACGACGCCCTCAGTAAAGAATTCATTGAGGGCTTCCACGTCATTCGTTGTTCGTGTCATCGTCCGACCGACGGGTGTTCGGTCGAAGTATCGCAAAGGCAGGCGCTGTAAATGCTGGAAGATCTGTCGGCGCAGATCAACCATGACATACTGGCCCGTCAACTCGGTCACACGCGTCTGCCCGTATTGGGCGGCATACTGGACAATGATGCTGAGGAAATACAGACCAATCAGACCATAGAGCCCATCCACGTCTCCGCGCAGGATGTGCTCATCCACACCGATCTGTGTCAGTCGCGGTCCTACCTGGCTCGCCGTCGCCGAGATCAGAATCAGCACGAGAGCAGCAGCGACTCGTGCCTTGTAATGGCGAAGGTAGTCGACGAGGCGCAGTACCAATGTCAACTGAACAGGGCGCTCTTCGGCCTCCTCTGCCTCGATGGCGGTGCTCACAGGTTGTCCAATTCAACTGCCAGCTGTTGGCGTCGCGCCAGGTCAGCGTAGAATCCGTCGAGCCCTACCAATTCATCGTGAGTGCCCTGCTCCATGATGCGACCCTCATCGAGGACGATGATGAGGTCCGCATTGCGCAAGGTTGAAATGCGCTGGGCAATCAGAATGGTTGTCCGCTGCGCCATGATCTGACGCAGATGACCGAGGATGGCTGTTTCCGTATTCGTATCGACTGCCGAGAGGGCATCATCGAGGATGAGGATGCTGGGTCGACGCAGCAGGGCGCGGGCAAGTGTCGAGCGCTGCTTCTGTCCACCAGACAAGGTGACACCTCGCTCGCCAACAATCGTCTGGTATCCGTGCTCGAATGCTTCGATGTCGCTATGTACCTGCGCCTCATCAGCTGCTTGCCGAATCCGCTCGTCATCTGCCTGTGCATCGCCATAGGCGAGGTTGGTGGCCATCGTCGTTGAAAACAGGAAGGGGACCTGGGCAACATAGCCGATGTGTTGGCGCAGCTGGTCCAGTGACCACCTTTGCAGAGGCAAGCCGTCAAGAAAGATTTCGCCCTGGGTCGCTTCGATCAAGCGTGGGATCAGTCGGGCGAGTGTCGTTTTCCCCGACCCGACGCGTCCGATGACGCCCAGCGTGGTACCTGCCCCGATCTTCAGGTCGATCTGCTGTAGTGCGGCCATCTCTCCATAAGAAAATCCCACGTTGCGAAATTCGATTTCGCCGCGAGGGGTCCTTTCACTTCCTGTATCGGTCTCCACTCTCTCGGTGTGGGTGTCGTGAATCTCCGCATCGATACTGAGGATTTCATTGATCCGACGCATCGCTACCAGAGCCCGCTGTAAACGGTCGATGACCCATCCCATGTAGGAGATGGGTTGGATCAGAAGTGTGAGATAGGCATTGAATGCGACGAAATCACCGATGCTTAGTCGTCCTTCAATGACGGCTGCTCCACCCAGCCAGAGATTCAGACCCAACCCGAGAGAGGCAATGAGAAAAGACAGGGGGCGATAGACGGCACGCGTGTGGATCAGCTCGTTGTTGCGACGCAGGTACTCCAGATTGAGTGTCTCAAATTCATCTGACTGTGCCGGCCCTTGGACGAAGGCTTTCACGACGCGGATACCGGATACATTCTCCTGAATGAAGTTGCTCATCTCGCCGAAGTGTTCCTGGATCGCTTTGAAGCGGGTATGCACCAGGGAAGCCATGCGGATGATGAACAGGCTCATCAGAGGAAGCGGTGTGAGAACCCAGAGTGATAGTTCCCAATCCACCAGGCACATCATGCAGATAGAGAACACGAAGATGAGGGTTGTTTCGACAATCCCACGGACACCGTAGGTGAAGAAGATCCGCACCGCGTTGAGATCGTTCGTCGCCCGAGCCATCAGATCACCCGTTCGCTGCGTCTGGTAGAATGACAGAGGCAATGTCAACAAGTGGTCGAAGTAGGTCGTGCGGATATCGTATTCGATACGTGTCGACGCACTGCCCAGCAGGCGCCGCATACAATAGCCACCAATGGCGACGACAATGGCGAGAGCCAACACATTTCGAATGTGGCTGCCGACCATGGCCACACTTGCATCTGTCGGCACACCAAGCGCGTCGATGGCCAACCCCAATTCACGGGGGATGATCGCCGCCGCTGCCTGTGCGAAAGCAATGGCGAGCACACCTGCCAGCATGCGTCTACGGTAGGGGGCGGCGTAACGTGAGAAGGGTCCGAACATGGCTGGAAGCAGAACCGTCACCCGCAGTCAGCGGGAGCGGAGCAATTCGGGAAAAGTGGTATGCAGGGGGGATCTCAGTCTTCCAATTGCGCGACCCCGATGGCTGATCTGATTCTTCTCCGCTGCGGAGATCTGCGCCATCGTCGATCCGAGGTCTGGTAGAAGAAAGACCGGGTCGAAACCAAAACCTCCTGATCCATGCAGCTGTTGCATGATCCGGCCCTCGCAGACTCCATCCGACTCGACAAGGGGATGGCCCTCGGGTGGGCAGGCGACGAGATGACAGCGAAATCGAGCGCTCCGGTCAGCATCTGGAACACCCTGAAGCCGTTCCAGCAGAAGTTGGCAACGACCGGTGTCATCGAGGTCTGCAGTGCCAAATCGGGCAGAGTGAACGCCAGGCGCCCCACCGAGAGCGTCTACCTCGAGTCCGGAGTCGTCGGCGATCGCGATACAGTTCGCCGCTTGAGCGTAGACTTGCGCCTTGTGGAGCGCATTGTCGCGAAAGGTCTCACCATGTTCATCGACCTGGAGATCGCTCAACCCCATGTCGCTGAGACCAACGATGTGTATGCCAGTGAGAAGGTGACGAAATTCAGCCAGCTTGCCAGGATTGCTTGTGGCTACGAGCAATGGCATCTGCGGCGCTCCGCGTTTCTACCTACTGTCCGCCTTCCTGCGGTCGATCAATCTCAGCGAGCTGATGCTGACAGTAATCTTTGAAACGGCTGTCGCCGACAGCCGCCGCATAGTAGCGACGCGCTTCGTCCACTTGGCCCAGCTTGTAGTGAGCATCGGCGAGAATGACCTCTGCAGCATGGAATTCACGGCGAAGATTGACTGCTCTTTTTCCCGCCTGAACTGCATCGCGGAAACCGCCGATACCAAGATGAGCCTCTGACAAGCGATAGTGGGCGTCTGCATTCTTTGCTTCGAGCCGTGTCGCCTGCTTCAACGGATCAATTGCCTCACCATGACGTCCCAGCTGGTTCAAGGCCGTGCCGATTAGGACAAATCCTTCAGCATAGTCCGCATTGATTGCCACAGCTTTCTGCAGGGTTTCCACTGCACCTTCAAGGTCTTCGGATGCAATCTGCACGTGAGCAAGGCCCTCGAAGGCGTCGGCAAATTCGCCATCCAGAGAAATGGCTTTTTCATACATACTGCGAGCCAGGCGCAAGTCCCCGGCGCGGCGATGGATATTTCCTAGAGAGACGTAAGGCCATTTGTAGGTGGAATCAGCTTTGATCGCGGCTTCGAATGCGGCCTGTGCTTTATCAGGCTGACGCAACTGGAGATGACAAGTGCCAATGCTGAAGTGCGCCTGTGCGTTTTCCGGTCGGTAGGTGAGGGAGTTGCCAAAACGCTCGATGGCCTCGCCATAGCGCCGTTGCTTGCGCGACTTCAGGGCTGCCTTGAAATAGAGATTTCCCAACAATCGTGGGATTCGCTGAGCCAATTCTTCCCGACTCGTCCCATGGCGAAGGGCTGCCTCGAGGGACGTGGCTGATTTGTCGAAGTCCTGTAAGGAGGCGTGTGCCATGCCAAGTGCATAATGTGCGTCACCATACGTCGAGTCGATTTGTACAGCCTGCTCCAGTGCAATGGCTGCGTTGCGGAAGTCTTTCGACTGCAACAACTCATAACCCGTCCGATAGTGGTTGACGGCGTCAGTTGCCGGTTGGCCCTGAATCGGTTGGGTCTGGCCCTGAATCGGTTGGGTAAGGGCGACTTGCACACAGGCGAGGGCAACGCTGAAAAGGGCCGGGCGGAGTATCGGATTCATAGTTTTTTGACAGGGGTTTTCATACGAATTGGGGTTTTTGGCCTGAGCCGGAGCAGGGCGCTCAAGCTACTGAGGTGCTTGTTGGTTGTCAAAGACTTTCCCCTGGTTTACACTACGATCGATAGGACCGTAACTTCTCCTGCCACAACCCTTTCCGACGAAAAGCCCTGCTCTGTGCTAGAGTTCTTCTTATCGCCGACGTATCTGCTGTACTACGCTGCGGATTGGTGCCGCGACGAGTTGCCCGGGACCTACACGGGAGATGTGGGCATTCAGTTCTTTGAGTTGTCGGCGGAGTTGTGGTATTGGATCCTGATTGGTGCAGCCTGCAGCGCCTTGGCCTCGCATCTGTTGCCACGGGCCCGACTCGACCAGATTCTGAAACGACATCGGACGGGCTCCATCGTTGGTGCCAGTCTTCTCGGCCTGCTCTCGCCCCTGTGCACTTTCGCCGCGATTCCCGTAGCCGCCCGTGTTCTACAGTCCGGCGTGATCGCACCCCCTGTCATGGCCTTCCTTTTCGCCTCACCTCTGATGAATCCGGCGTTGTTCGTTTACACCTATGGCACGCTGGGCCTCGAGATGGCAACGGCTCGAACCCTCACAGCCCTGTCTATTGGGCTTGTTGCAGGTTTCGGAACGCATCTGTTGCAACGGCATGGCCATCTGGCAGCCGTGATCCTGCCGCGACCGGAAAGCTCCGACGGCGATCATCAACCTTATCCCGCGGTGGCCGGTGGCTCCGGCGCCGCTCTTCCCATGCCATCTTGGGGAGAGTTGCCAGCCAGATTCCTGAAGGATCTTGGTTTCATCGCCAAGTGGTTTACGATCGGCATCCTGATCGCGTCCCTTTCGGCGGCACTGCTGTCGCCTGAGATGGTCAGATCCGTGCTCGGTGCTGGCAGTCGCTGGTCGGTGCCAGCAGCGGTCGCGCTTGGTGTCCCCTTGTATGCCTGTGGTGGAGGCTCCCTCCCCATCGTGGAAATCATGATTCAGATGGGCATGACCCCAGGCGCCGCTCTTGCCTTCTTCATCGCTGGACCTGCAACGAAGTTCCATACACTGGGTACCCTCGGGGCCGTCTTCGGCAGACGAATGCTTCTCTGGTATCTGGCTGTGATGATCATCTGTGCTCTGATGTGGGGTAACTTCTACCCCTTTCTCGATGACCTTCCCCTGCGTCGAAGCAGCTTTTTTTAGATCGTACGGTCATGCTGCGTCGAAGCACATGTCGCATGGATGCTTGCCGTCGAAGCGCCGTGCCCTCGGCGTGATTTCGTGGACGCAATCTGCGCCCAGGCTTATCCTTGGCACTGTGGCAGACCCTGACCGAAAGAATACGTGGCTGTTTCCCATGCTCGCTGTCATGGCGGCAGCCTTGTGGGCGTGTTCCGAGCCGTCGTCGCCGGAGCCGCTGTTCGAGCAATTGCACAGTCTTCGCTCGGATGTTCGAGAGAAAGCGGCGGCGAAGCTGATCCTGTATGGTGAAGCCGTTGTCGAGCGACTCATTGAAGAGAGTCACTCAGAATTTATTCGGGTCCGTTTCGAGGTCGCAAAATTGCTCGGACGTATGAAGGATCCCCGCGCCACAGATACGCTGATTCGGATGTTGGGAGATGATTCTTTCAACGTCGCTCAGTATGCAGCGTGGGGGCTTGGTGAGCTGCGAGCACCGTCGGCGGTGACAGAACTCTTGCCTCACCTCCAGACCCCCTCGAAGGGGTTTCGTGCTCAGGTGGTGACCGCCCTTGGGCGTTGTTACAACGACACGATTCATGCTGACCTGCGCGACACTCTGACAGGAATCGTGACAGTCCAGCTAAAGGATCCGACACCGAAAGTGCGCATCGCCGCGCTGCAAAGTGCCCGGCACCTTGGCTATACGGGCATGTCGCCGGCCTTGATTCGCTTGTCTCGTGATCCGTCGGCAGAGGTTCGGCACGTCGCCGTTCAAGCGCTGGGTCAAATGGGTGCCGGTCTCGTGCCGCGCTCGAAGGGGCCACTCAGTGGTCAGGATCGATCGAACACTGTGGAAGCCCTCGTCGCTTCTCTGGACGAGCCGTATCAGAGTATCCGTACGAAAGCGGTGCGATCGATTGAGCAGATCGGCGCACCCGAAGCAACCCAAGCCCTACTGAGGCTGCACGCCGAGGGCACAGAAGAAGACCAACGCGAGACGCGTCGTGTGCTGGAGGGCCTCGGTGCATCGTAAGACCCTGCAGAGGCACGAAGGATTTACGACATGAGCACCAACAACCTGAAAATCGGCTTTCCCTCTGGAAGTTTGCAGGAGGCGACATTCAAGCTCTTCGGTCGAGCCGGCTATCGTATCAATCTACCGTCCCGCTCCTATGAGCCCGAGATCGATGATCCCGAGCTCTCTGGCCTGATGTTCCGAGCTCAGGAGATCGCCCACTACGTGGAGCGAGGAGTTCTCGATGTGGGGGTTACTGGCAAGGACTGGGTAGAAGAGTGGCAGGCCGACGTCGTCGAAATCGGCGAACTACGTTACAGCAAGGCGACATCGCGTCCTCTGAGGTGGGTGATCGCAGTCCCCGAGGATTCTCCCATCAAGACCCTCCAGGACCTGCAGGGCAAGACAATCGCCAGCGAATTGGTCGGTGTGACCCGTCGCTACCTCGCGGAGCGAGGCATTCAGGCAGAGGTTGATTTTTCGTGGGGGACCACAGAAGTAAAAGCCGGAATCCCTGGCGTGGCAGACGCCATCGTAGACGGAACCGAAACGGGATCCTCTCTGCGAGCGAATCGACTGCGCATAGTAGATGTGATGCTTGAGTCCACGACCCGGTTTATCGCCAACAAGACTGCATGGGAAGATCCGTGGAAGCGTCAGAAGGCGCAGAATCTGCTCACTCTCTTACAAGGGGCACTCGAGGCAGACAGCAAGGTAGGCTTGAAAATGAATGTCCCGAGAGCACAACTCGCTCAAGTGATGGAAATACTGCCCGCCCTGCACGCGCCGACGATCTCCAACCAGACCGACGAAGACTGGGTTGCCGTCGAGATTATTGCCGATGAACGTCTTGTCCGTGACATCATCCCGCAATTGAAGCGTGCTGGTGCCGAGGGGATTATCGAGTATCCCTTAAGCAAAGTCGTCTACTGACCATCCCATGATCGACATCTTTTCTATGATCGACATCTTTCTATGATCGAGATCGTCGACTACAGTCCCGATACGACCTTGCCGCCGAAGTTGGCGGACATCCTTGGGCGCCAGGCGGGCATTCCTGAAGAAATTGAAGAAGCAGTCCGAGACATTGTCTCTGAGGTAAGGAGCGATGGCGATGCTGCCCTCGTTCGGTTTAGCGAGCGCTTCGACGGGGTTGTGCTTACTCCAGAGCAGTTTCTCGTGCCTCCCATACAGCTGCAGGACGCCTTACATGCGGCGGCACCTGACCTGGTCGAGGCGATCAACGCGGCGGCTGCCAACATTCGCGCCTTTCACGAGCGTCAGCGTAGCAATTCCTGGTTCATGGAGGACGGTGACTCCGTCGTATTGGGGAAGAAGGTCACCGCCATTCGCCGGGTCGGACTCTGCGTCCCCGGCGGTGCGGCGCCACTGATCTCCAGTCTACTGATGGCCGTCGTGCCCGCTCAGGTTGCCGGCGTGGAAGAGATCTGCATCGTCACTCCACCTCAGGAAAATGGTCTCCCACACCCAGATTTGTTGGCGACAGCTGCATTGCTCGGAGTCGATGAGGTATACGCCTTGGGTGGAGCGCACGCGGTGGCCGCTCTGGCCTTCGGCACAGACTCCATCAGGTCCGTCGACAAGATCGTAGGCCCTGGCGGTCCTTATACGGTGGCAGCCAAACGCCAGGTTTATGGTGTTGTTGGCATTGAGATGGTGCCTGGGCCCTCAGAGATCGTCGTGCTCGCCGACGAGGCAGCAGATCCATCCTTCGTTGCTGCAGATCTGTTGTCTCAGGCTGAACACGGAACTGGCTTGGAGGCGTCTATCTGTATCACCAACTCGGCCCGTCTGGCTGAGGCGGTGCAGAAGGAAGTCGAGACACAGGCGGCTGAATTACCTCGCCGCGAGCTGATCGAGGCGGCACTTGCTCGATTCGGCGTCATTGTCTGTGTGTCAGATCTCGATGTAGGTGTTGATCTGGTGAATCGCCTAGCCCCGGAGCATCTGGAATTGCTTGTCGACGAGCCCTGGGCCTGGCTGAGCAAGGTTCGTGATGCGGGTGCAATATTTCTCGGAGAAGCGGCGACGGAGCCTGTTGGCGACTACTATGCTGGCACGAATCACGTGCTGCCGACCAATGGTGCCGCCCGATTCGCCTCGTCCCTGGGACTGTCCGACTTCGTGAAGACGAGCAGCATCGTCGCCTACTCGAGGCAACGACTCGAAAAGACGGGTGATCACATTATGCGCCTGGCGCGTGCAGAGGGCTTTGAGGCTCATGCACGCGCTGTTGGGGTGCGATTAGAGCGCTGGAGGAAGTCTTGAGCAAGCAGAGACGGTCCCAGATTGAACGGAAAACCTCCGAAACGGCGATTGAACTAGAGCTGAACCTTGACGGTTCGGGTCAGGCAAAGGTCGCTACGGGTATTGGCTTTTTCGATCACATGCTTACGGCTTTCGCCAGGCACGGCTTGTTTGATCTGACGGTGTCATGTGATGGAGACCTCGACGTAGACGCCCATCACACGGTCGAGGACGTCGGCATCTGTCTGGGTATGGCCTTGGCTGAAGCCGTTGGAGACAAAGCGGGTCTCGAGCGCTTTGGGCACAGTTACGTCCCCATGGACGAGGCACTGGCCCGTAGTGTCGTAGATCTGTCTGGGCGATCCTATCTGGTGCTGCAGGCAGGTTTTGTCGATGAGATGGTCGGCGAATTTCCAGTGGCGATGGTGCAGGAATTTCTGCGCGCACTGTCAGATCATGGACGCATCAATCTGCACGTCGATTTGTTGCGCAGTGGCAACGATCATCATGGGATAGAGGCGATCTATAAGTCCGTGGCACGGGCTCTGTCTGCCGCCGTCATGCGCTCGGATCGAGTACAAGGCATTCCCTCCACCAAGGGTTCGCTGTAGGGCACGGTGAGTTCCCCTCGCCAGGTACTCAGGTCATTCTTCTACGCCCTCGTCGGCGGCTACGCTGGTCGCATTGCCAGCGTCATTCTCACTGTCGTGCTCCGCAGCGACGAAGTTCTGGGCCGAGAGGCCTTCGAGCCCGTCATTCTCCCCTTTGTCGTTTTTATGATGTTCGCCAGTCTCAGTCAGGTAGGCCTGATGCAAGGGCTCCTGCACTTTCGTGACGACACGCAAGAGTTCCTCGAGACGCACTTCACGCTCAACTGCATCGTCAGCGTCGTCGTATTCTTCCTGACCTGTCTCGCAGGACTTGGGCTCTGGTTCCTGCTGCCGGATTCCTGGGGATGGGGCGGGCCGGTCATCTGCCTGCTCGGACTGTTTCACTTTCTCAGGAGCCTTACCCAGACCTCAGAGGCGTTGCTCCGACGGGATTTCCAGTTCGGTCATCTGTCCCTGCTGCACGGATTTGGAACGATTCTGGCACTTGGAATCGCCGTGGCCGCCGCTGTCCATGGGCTGGGCCGTTGGAGCCTCATTCTCGGAGGATGGTCTGCGTATGCCGCCTCTAGCGTGGTCTATGCCGTCGTGTTCTCAACGGGTGTCTGGCTGCTGCGCCCTGTACCCCTGCGTTTTCGGCTGGACCCGCCCTGGACACGGAAACTCCTCGACTATGGGCGCTGGCTGTGGGTCGGCTGGGTACTCCAGAGCTTCGTCTGGCTCTACGATAAAGTGATCCTCGGTGTCTTCGTTGGAGACAGTGAGCTCGCCCTCTACGAAAACGCCTGGTGGCTCATGTTTCTGCCTACCGCTGTGATCAGCCACATCATCTTCAACTACACCAGCGCTCTGTATTCTCGCTACCAAGATGACGAAGAGAAGCTATCTGAGCTCTTCGAGACCATGTCGAGTCTCGTGATCAGATGCTCTGCGCCCGTTGCCATTGGCCTGGTTATCCTCGCCCCGCAGCTGATGCAGCTACTCGGGGAAAGTTGGTCTGGCTCGGCGCAGATCATGTTGTATCTGCTGCTCTTCGGACTCACCAGACCTCTCTTGGATGAGGGCTACGGCTTGCTGTGGGCTCGAGGTGACGCCGTGTCTGCCACAAAAATCATGGCCAGTCAGGCGCTGATCGCCCTGCCCATGGTTCCACTTGCTGTCATTTTTTTTGGCACTCAGGGTGTAGCCATTTCCATAGGGTTGATCGCCCTCTGGGGCCTTTGTTTCCTCTGGCGACGAGTCAATAGCCATATCATCGTTCACTATCGGAGAATGCTTCTCGTGCCGGCCGTAGCCTGCGTGGCAGCTGCGGCTGCGGTGAAACTGGCTCCCCCTGTTCCAGAGATCTCCATCCCATTGTTCTCTACCACGTATGGCACGATCCTGGTGATCGCTGAGAGGCGAAGGCTCCGTGAGATCCTCACCCGCATTCAGCAGGTGAGGGCTGATTCGTAGGCACCTACAAGACCGCCATCCGCAATGCCCTGGCACGGATCTAGCTTGATTGCCGTCATCAAATCATACTATTTTCCGTAGATGGACAAATTACTCGGCCATTGTGACCGATGTCACTGTGCGGTCCACCGGCCGGTCGTATCCTGAAACAAGGCCCAAGAACACGGGTTCCCAACAGCCCGTATGTTCTGATAAAACCCTAGGTTGGGACACTTTTACTTACGGGAAAGTGCTTGACACTCAATTTCCCCAGTGATATTATAAGACTCCCCTTGCGCCAAGGCGCCAGGGGCTAGTGTGCGTATAGCAGAGGTCTAAAGATCACCGACAGCATCATCCTTCAGATTTTGAGTGGCGTTTTTTGGACAGTAGCTGAGTGGCGGTTTTTGGACAGTACAACAGAGGAGAAACGGCGAGACAGCCGGT
>Ga0115002_10003767_pt1 | contig 18739 bp, 20 predicted proteins | sample ArcticOcean_MG_C_8_FD_89576 | JGI IMG/M metagenome (GOLD analysis project Ga0115002, IMG submission 89576) | Marine microbial communities from western Arctic Ocean - ArcticOcean_MG_CB11_86 | ecosystem: Environmental > Aquatic > Marine > Oceanic | place: Arctic Ocean: Canada Basin | collected... | reverse complement strand
TCGGATTATTCATGCGCGGTATGTCAATCACCCTCGCTTCCATTGGCGGCCTCAACAAGAAGGGTAAATCGATGATCTGCTCGCTGATCGTGGGCGGCGTCACCTAATCCTGCTCAGCTGGTCGCCGTGGTATTCCATGACCGTCTTCTCATGTTCATCTGGGGTCTCGACGGCAGCATTCAGGTCAATTTCAACCAGACTCTCGCGCAATCCAACACTCCGGACCACATGATGGGCCACGTCATGAGCGTCGCCATGCTCTCCATCGCCGGCCTCATGCCCCTCGGCTCGCTCATCGCTGGTTGGGGTGCCGGACGCTTCGGTTCCAGCGAATGGCTTGCGGGTTGCCGAGTCCTCATGATCTTCCTCGGTATCGTTTCATGGACGCGTCTACCCGCACTGCGAGAGATGGATTAGCCTGCCCCTCAGAGCACTAAATGATGGGGAGACCAATGACGAAGCCACACTTCGGAGTGATGGTGCCGCAGATCAAGCGCACTTGGGAACAGTCAGAAGCCGCCAGCGTCGAATTCGAACAACTCGGCTTCGATTCCCTCTGGGTCAACGACCACCTCTACGGCCCCCAGTCCCCCCAGATCCCCATACTCGAGGCTTGGACACTCATTGCCGCCCTCGCCGCCAAGACCGATCGAGTTGAAATTGGCACTCTCGTCACACCCGCCGGCATGCGCAACCCGCAGCACCTCGGCAAGACTATCGCCACCGTCGACCACATCTCAGGCGGTCGAATTATCGCAGGACTCGGTTCCGGATGGATGGAGCGTGAGCACACTGACTTCGGCATGGCCTTCGGTACACCCGCCCAACGCACCAAGCAGCTCCGCGAGACCATCGCCCTCTTCAAGTCCACCTGGGTCGCCGCCGAACCAGCCACCATGCACGGGAACTTCGTCAACGCCACCAACCTCGTCACGGAGCCAAAGCCCACACGCGTGCCACCAATCTTGATCGGCGGCACCGGCCCCAAAGTCACGCTCCCGCTCGCCGCTCAAGAAGCCAACATCTGGAACAACCCCGCCGGTGGCCAGGGCCGCCTCGCCGAACACATCGAGTCACTCCACACCGCCATGGACCGCGTCGGTCGTGGCCACGACGAAGTCACCATCTCCCAGCAGTGCCTCGTCGCCATCGCACCCAATGACGACGAAGCTGGCCCAATGATCAAACTCGCTCAGCGCATTTTCGGCGGGCACATGGGCGACCCTACCGGCCCCCTCGCCATCACTGGCACCCCCGAGCGCGTCGTCGAGCAGATCGGCAAACACATCGATCTCGGATGCACCATGTTCATGATCGAGTTCTTCGGAACAGACACACGCATCCCCGCGCGCCTTTTCGCGGAGTCAGTGCTCCCCCATTTCGACCGCAGCTAGCACCGCAATCGAAGGCTAGGACTCCTTCCATATCCGAACCTCGGCCTCCGGGGTCTGGGTTCCGTGCGAAGTCTCCCTAACAGGCCGCGTGTAGCGATTTACCCGTGATAGGCGAGCGATTCGAATATCGCGGTCTCACGCAAGTCGTCGGCACTGGCACCCACCTACATCCCCACCAACAGATCCGCCCGATAGTGTGATCCCGCGATGGCCATCAGATCTCGAATAAGCCTCTGAGTTGACCACGTCCACCGACCAGCAGATTGTCTTCGAATCCACGTAGTGCGTCCGTCTCATCGGCATACACTCGTAGCAACATGCTCCCTGGCCAAATCATCTTCGATTTCTGTCAGGGACCGACCCCCACTCACCATCATCGATCACTGCACGAGGGTAAATCGACTCTTCGTCGTTCGCCTCGAACAGATCGGGGAACGAATGAACATCCCTTGCTTCATCGGTCTTGCGAATGTTGAACGGCATCGGCAATTTCCAATCGTGGGATGTGTCCGAAGAAATTAGAGCGCTGGATTTGTGAGGCGTTAGTGAACGCCATTTGGTGCAATCCGCACGCCCGCCTCAGAGTCGTCGACTGCAATCGTCGTCCGCCCCGCAAGCCAATCGAGGACATCCTGTCCCGCCAGTTCTCGACGCCAGCCCGTCAGCAGCGGAATGTCCGGTTCGGAATCATGGTCGCCAACCAGCCACCAGGAGATCACATCGTCTGTGTCGCTTCTGGTCGCGACGAACCGAGGTGCCACCTCAACTTCACGGCAGCGAGTCTGAACGATGCCACTAATGATCGCTGGCCACGCCTGACCAACCTTCGGCAACCGAGGCGCCTTTGGCGGCGCTGGCGGTGGGTTGTCCGAGCCGTCATGCATCAGCTTGATCAGATCACGCCCGTAACGCTGCGCGGTCCCGTTGCCCATCCCACGCACTTCATTGATATCGCGCTCGTGTCGCGGCGGTCGGCGACACAGCTCCAGCATCGTCCGATCGTTCATCAGCCACGAGGGCGGTCGGTTGTGGTGCAGCGACTCGCGCTCGCGCCACGCAGCTACCGCACGAAGCGCTCCGAGAGAACTCGGTTTCAGTGCGTTCCAACCTCGGATCCGCATGTATATCTCTTCTGGATCCGGTCTCTGCGCCCACACGTCCGCTAGCCGGTTGCACTCATCGTCCACCCAGTCGAGACGATCACGCGCCTCTAGGTCCGCCCGAAGATGACGCCAGATCCGAGGGAGATAGCGAACATCATCCAGCGCGTAGGAAAGCTGCTCCAGCGAAAGCGGACGCTGTGACCACTCAGTGAACTGAGCGCCCTTATCCAGCTCTATTCCGGTCACGCGCTGCACCAGTGGACCATAGCCAATCTGGTCACCCATGCCCAAGAACGCCGCTGCCACCTGCGTGTCCACCAGATGCTCAGCACGCGCGTCAAACTTTCCACCCAGCAGCGCCAAGTCAGCCTGTGCCGAATGCACAATCGTCTCGATGTCAGGCGCCTCGACCAGCTCAACAATCGCCTCAACATCAACCGCCAGCGGATCGATCGCGGAAACCGTCGGGTCTTCAATGTCGCCCCACGACACCTGCAGAAGTGACAGCTCGGGGACGTACCGCCCCTCAGTCATGAATTCAAGGTCTAGGCAAAAGCTCCCGGCATCCGCGATCGCGTCAGCAATATCCTCCACTTCCGCAAGGTCGGTAACGGGCGGAGGTAGCGAATTATTGTGCGAATTCGAGGTTGGGCGAGCAGTAGTCACGCGGACGACGGTAACACGGCCCGTGCTGACGTTCCCGCCACGAACTAGGGGACTCTAGCTACTCGATGAGATGATCACCAAGTCCAGCCCGCTGGCAGAAGATCAACTAGGCCCTCGCAGACATGAAGCTTTCCTCGTTACGATTCGCGAACACACAACACCATCGGACTGCGGCCGTACACGGGCGGACGTTTGCCGTCACATCGCCAGCCATTACTGTTGCCACATGACCGCCACCGATGACTCCCTCGCCGCACAGAAGCAGCACCTGCGCACTCAGGCACGCGCTCGACGTGACTCCATATCCGCAGCCGACCGCGACGCACGCTCCACCGCCCTCCTTGTCCGCCTCCACTCACTCGATCGCTTCCCAACTGCCGCAGTCTTGCACACCTACGTCGGCATCGGCTCCGAGGTCGCAACACTCCCATTGATCGAAGAACTTCTCCAACTCGGCGTACGCATCGCCTGCCCCCGCGTCACTGGCGGCGACCACCTTGAACATCGCGAAATTCACTCGACGAACGATCTCGTCGAAGGAGCGATGAAACTCCTCGAGCCCGACTCAGATCACTGCCCCGAACTTCCCGTCTCCTTAATCGATCTCGTCCTGGTCCCCGGTCATGCCTTCACCCGTGACGGAGACCGACTCGGCTACGGCCGCGGCTACTACGACCGCTTCCTGGCCCAGTGCGAGGCCACGTCCATCGGACTCGCTTTCGACGATCAGCTCTTCGACCAACTGCCAAGGGAGACGCATGATCGGGCGGTGGATATAGTAATTACGGAATCCGAAACGATTCACACAGGAGCGCGCAAATGAACATCGAAGCGAACATCGCGCTGGAAACCATGATGGCCATTTGGTATGTAGGCGTCATCGCAATCGCAGGCGGGATGACCGTGCCGCTCGGACCCGCCAGAATCTGGGTCCTGCGCTCCGGCACGGCCATCATGGCTGCCGCCGCCGCAGTCATGGCCTACGAGTTCGTCCACCTCGGCTAACCTCCACAACACCTCGGCACATCGCGCCAACCACCTAAATGGCTCTTACACTAGGAACTCCCCCGCGAGCCATAGGCCCTCTTCCGGTATGTCGTCACGGTCGCCAGAATAGACACCATCTGCTTGTCCGCACTGAAGATCACGCCGAACACCTCCAACTGACCAGACCGCTCGAACATGCCATCGGCCCATTGCATCACGCAGAGCATCGGTTTCGGAGCCCATTCCGCCAAAAGTGACGTCGATAACCCTCGCTCACACGTGGAACCAGTTATTCTATAGAGCACACCACGGAGGTCCTATGACTACTATTGACGAGACCGTCGCAGAACCGAACGAACGCACCAAGATTACGGTGGTCAGCGACTTCATCTGACCGTGGTGTTATGTCGGCCTCGTGGAGGTCGAGAAGATCCAAAATAACTGGGATGTTGACGTCGAGTGGGCACCCTTCTTTCTCGACCCTACCATTCCCCCTGAGGGCCGCGAGCGCACGCCACAGACCACCGCCGACAGCCCCAAGTCCCAGCTCGAAGAGCGCGGTGACTCTCTCGGCATCGAGTTCCGCCGAGGGCGCTCCTTCACCCCAAACTCCCACCTCTCCCTCCAGGCTGCCGAGTTCGCGCGTGAACATGGCTCAAAGGAGCAGCAACACGAGCTCCACAAGGCCCTGTTTAAAGGCCACTTCACCACCTTCGATAACCTCGGAGAACTCGATGTTCTGGTCCGCATCAGTGGCGAGGTCGGCCTCGACTCCTCCGCCATGCGAGAGGCGCTCGAGGCCGGCACTTACGGTGCTCAGGTCGACGAAGGCATCGCTTGGTCCCGCTCAGTCGGAGTCACCGGCATCCCCACCTTTATCCTCAATGACCAGTACGCCGTCGTCGGCGCTCAGGAGTACGAGGTACTTGAGCAGGTCATGGAGAAGCTCGGAGCAAAGCGCCTCTAGCAGTAGCAATTACCCCGAGTTGCTCGGTTCGTCTTGAACTGAGCAGTCCTCGAGCAAGAGTTGCCCCGTCACGATCAACACCACAGTTATGTCTGCTGCCACCACCAGTATGTCCGGTTCATAGCCCTGCACGCCACCGCCCTGAAACGGCCCGCCCAGCTTGAACCCCTGTCGGTAGTGCTCCGCCAGTGCAGCGTCGGTCTCGGTGCCCATCAGCCGGGCGAGCTCGGCGTAGTCTTCGGGGAAGAGTGTGAACCGTCCGCACATGGGCGGGAGTCTAGCGGACCAGCGGTGGAGCTGGTGGCGAACTGTGGACGCGGAGTTCCACGATTGCGCTGACCATCTGGCCGCCTTGATGGAGGCCGGCGACTCCTCCTGGAACGTGACCACTGAAATACGGGCCAGTGCACCGCAGACGATCGATATCATGCGCGGGTGACGCACTCTGGCAACCTGCCTGACCTGTGCGCTGATGAACTGGATTACCGAAGCACAGACGAGGCATGACGTGATCGACGTTCAATTACACCCCGACGGTCCGCAAGCGCGGGCAGAGCGCTGCGGGCTCGGGTCCGTGCGCTCCAGGCGGACGACCCCGTGCGTCCCGTGACCGTGGCGGTGCCCTCGAACTACGCAGGTCTTGCGTTGCGCCGCGCACTCATCGTGGACGGCAAGAAGACCGAAAAGCACCATCGGTTCCTCGGCGAAGATCTCCTTGCTCGCGACTACGCTTCGAGCCGCCTCGATTCGGAAGGCGCCTGGCAGACGGCAAGACGGCTTGGGAACGGAGGCGAGCGGACGTAGCGGAGCATGCCTTGTACTTACATCGCCAGCACCTCCAGCGTGTTCCACGCCAACCAGCTCGGCCTACGGCTCCGTTAACGATTCTATTTTCGTCCTCCTCGTGCCTCACGCGTATTACACTCTCCCGCCCCAAACTTCGTAGCATCCGTGACGCTCGATCCCCGCCTGTGCGCACGGCGAGAAGCGCCCATACTCCACCAATGACCGACAAACACCCGCTTCCTCTCTCCGAATCTCACTTCCACAATTGGCTCCGCGACGTCTCTGGAATCGAGGACTGGCGACGCATCGTCCGAGATGACGGCCAGCGAATCCTGATCTCGAAGTTCGAGGAGGGTTTCGCCGCCCGAGTCCACGAACTCATCTCACTCATGCCAGAGCTTTTCGACGAACCAGCCATCCTCGCCATCTATGAGCGTGAAGCCGCAACCGCCCCCGGCACCTCACGAGTCGACGCGTGGTATCGAGCACTGCACGCCATGCTCCGCACCGCCGGCGACCGCCACTCCATCACCAACCTCCGCCAGGCCGAGGTGCGCACCGGCATCGACTCCGTCTATGCCATCCTCCAGACTCTGCTCTGGACCGACCCAAAGATCGGTGAGCCCTACCAGTCTCGTGCGGCAGAGCGCTCCGCTTATCTCGAAGCAATCGAATCGATGGACGACACACACGACATGTTTACCCGCGTCTACGGCTGGTACGAGGACCGACAGGTTCTCAACCATTGCCCCGGAGCACCTTTTGCCCGAGTGATGCTGGAGCAGGGTTGGCGCGTCTGTTCGGGCGAGGACGTGCCAACTCAAGAACTCCGGAGTTGAACTGCAGGACAATGGACCCACTTTTCATTACAAACGCGACTGAACTGTTGACATTACTATTCCCACCATGGGAGCCACTTAACCTGGACCGATGCCTCGCAATCCCGGAAAGATAAAGTGCAGACAATTCGCGGCAGCACTCCGTGTTCGCGGCTAGGTTGTGGTTCGCGAGGACAAGCACGACATCTGGGAAAACGGCGGAGCGAAAATACAGATGCGGCACATGCGCAAAGGCATGAGAACGATCCGCAGCATTGTGAAACGGATCATCGAGCAAGAAGAGTTCCTTGTCGGCTGGCAATTTCAGCGAACATCTATCACGCGATCTCGCGGCACAGTCCTACACTTTCACGCTCGCTCAAGGAAAGGAATCCGTGTGGTCCTCACAGGTGTGGATTTTCCGGGAGCGATCGCCGAAGGCGATACCCCGGACGAAGCCATCACCGAGGGCCACGAAGCTCTCTCGAGATGATTTCCTACTACCTGGACGAGGATCGGACCGTCCCAGAACCGATCGCGACCCGCGAATTCTCTGATCGCACCGAGTTACTGCTGAACCAAAACTACACGGATGTGTCGTTGACATAGCCGCCGAACAGGGAGTCAGCCTCAATCGCTGTCTCACCGCCGTAATCCCGGACGCCGGCGACGCCCACCATCTCGGCACCATGCGCGCGACGAGTTCGTCTCGCTGCTCGGATGGTGAAGCTCGCCGGTGCTGCACCTACCGATACACTGTGCATCGTCGATGCCGACCGCAACCTACTCCAGCGATCAGCTCACCCCTAACTAGTCCTTGGTTACTCTGACCCACTGCCTTCCAGATTTGCACGCACGAGGTGCCTCTGCAGCTTCCCCGAAGCCGTCCGCGGTAGCACTTCCGAACTGAACTCGATCCGCCGGGGAACCTTGTAACCAGCCAGAGTCACCCGAAGCTGATCCGCCAGATCCACCGCCACCGGCGCTACCAGCTCATCTTCGAGGACTACAACAGCCGCGACGAGATGTCCCCAGAACTCATCAGCCAGACCCACGACCGCGGCCTCCAGTATCGCCGGGTGCGCAGCCAATGCCGCCTCCACCTCCGCTGGGTAAACGTTCTCCCCCCCAGTCACGATCAGATCGTCACGTCGGTCAGCTATCGTCAGATACCCCTCGTCGTCCAGATACCCGAGGTCCCCTGAGCGCAGCCACCCGCCTCGCAGCGTCTCCGCCGTCACCTCGGGGCGCCTGAGGTAGCCCGGCGTCACCGTCGGACCAGCCACGAGGATCTCCCCGATTTCTCCCGGTTCCGCTACACGCCCCTCCGAGTCGATCCGAATCGTCGTCGCCGACAGCGGCAACCCCGTCGACCCAATCTTCCGAAGTGCATCCACCGCCGACAGCGTCGCCACTTGCGACGTCGCCTCCGTCAGCCCGTACGTCTGCAGCACTGGCAGGCCACGGTCCCGTGCTCGCTCCAGGAGCTCCGCCGGTACCGGCCCACCGCCCACCAGCACCGCACGTATCGAGGGCGGGTACCTTTCCTCGTCCGCATCGAGCATCCGACGCAGCATCACCGCGACCACCGAGAGCAACGTGATGCCCTCTTCCCGGATCGCCCGATTGACTCGCTTTTCGTCAAAGCCGTCGTGGAGCACGGCAGTGGTCCCATAAATCGCCGAGCGCAACAGGACCGATAGTCCGCCGACATGAAACAACGGCATACAGGCCAGCCAGCGATCAGCCGTTTCCACACCCAGATTCTCGCCCGAGGCAACGGCGCTCCAGTAGAAGTTGCCGTGCGTCAGCAGCACCCCCTTCGGCGATCCCGTGGTTCCCGAGGTGTAAATCAGGCTGTGCACGGCGTCCTCATCGAGCGATTCTGTCCCATCGATCACCGCCGTTCCCTGCGGCAATTCACTCTCGATCGCCAACACCCGCACGCCACCCCCCACCGCCGCCGCCCGCGCCTGTTCGAGGTGAGCTCCATCTGCGAGCAACAATCCCGCTCCTGCATCGTCGAGTTGATACGCCAGTTCGTCGCTCGTCAGACGAGTATTCAGCGGCATCAGCACCGCGCTACTCCGAGGAATCGCCTGCGCCAGCACCGCGAAGTCGAGCCCTGCCCTGGCCAGCAGCGCGATCGGCATTCCTGCTTTAGCGCCCAGCACCGCGAGCGCAGCCGCTGTGCGCCCGACACGACCATCTAGCTCGGCGTAGCTAACGCGGTCGCCAGAAGGAGTTTCAATGGCTGTGTGATCTGCGTAGGTACTCGCGCGACGAGCCACCCAGTCGGGAATCGGAAGCAACTCGTCGTTCACGCGGAGACTTTGATTTCGGACCATGGTGCGGTCGCAATCACATCCAACGCGTCGTTTTGCGCAGCAATCCCTAAGCCCGGTGACGAAGGCAGATCCATCCGTCCCGCACGAGGGCGAATCGTCGACACGACAAGATCAGTCGACAGATGTACTCCGGTCGCAAGCCCATGCGCCGCGTCCGTCGGCAGCACTGCCGCCAACTGCAGCGCCGCTGCGATACCGATCGAGGAATCGAAGGTCGTCGTCGCAAACGCCACAATACCGTGTTCAGCCGCACGTTCCGCGATCGCGATCGCCGGCCGCAATCCTCCGAGAAACATCGGCTTCAGCACCACGAAATCGGCGGCATGCAACTCCAGCACCCGCTCTAGGCACTCCGGATAATCGACTGCCTCGTCAGCAGCGATCCGCAGTGGAGCCACATCGCGTAGTCGCGCCAGCACCTCGACATCGTCCGCCGGCACCGGCTGCTCGAGCAGCTCAATCCGATGCGGGTACAACCCCTCAAAGGCGTGACGCGTCGTTCCCTCGTCCCACGCCCCATTGGCATCGAGTCGAATCGTAGCCACAGGACAAGCCTCCCGCAGTGCGGCGACACGGGCGATGTCCTCATCCAGCGCCGCCACCCCAACTTTCAGTTTGAGCACGGAGTACCCGGCATCCATCGCCTGCTGACCAAAGTCCGCGACTTCGCGCGGTTCAACACCACCGATAATCGCGTTTACTGACACCCACGGCGCAGGATCCTTTCCCAGCAACCACGCGATCGGTTGACCAGCAGCCTGAGATTGCAGGTCCAGTTCGGCGACATCGAGAGCACAGCGCAGCGCTGTCGCCCCCGGACCCTCCGCCGAGGCTCCCCCATCTTCCAACAGGATCGTACCGTGCTGCTGAAGCAGATCCAGCACGTGCTGTGAGTTCCCTCCATCGATGTGCGCCATCGGTGACGCTTCGCCGAATCCCTGGCGACCGTCCTCGTCCACCAGCTCGATTAGTACCCCGTGTCGGTGATTAATCGTTCCGCTGGCAGCCTCGAAGCGGCCACGCATTGTCAGGCGGAACGGCCGCCAGCGAAGTGCACAGATGCCGGGAATCACTGAGTCAGTCCGATCGACAACAGGATCGCGAAGATAAAATGCAATCGCGCAGTCGCGCGTAGCGCCGCGTTCAGCGGCGGCCCATCCACCCGAGTCAGCACCGCAATCGCCGGACTGATCACCGCCGGGATCGACATCCACGACAATAGTGTCCACCCCGAGTACGGACCCACCAGAGCCAGCGCCGCCGCCGAGGCGTATGCACCACCCACAAACAACACGTACTGGTATCTTGCGAGGCGACGCCCTAGATAGACCGCGAGCGTGTACTTGCTCGCCGCCCGGTCCGTCTCAATATCGCGCACGTTGTTCACCACTAGGATCGCCGTCACGGTCAGCCCTACCGGAATCGAGGCAGCCAGCACGTGCCCCGTCACCTCACCCGCCTGCACGTAGTATGTGCCCGTAACGGCCACCAAACCGAAAAAAATGAATACGAATATTTCGCCCAATCCTCGATATCCGAACGGCCACGGCCCCCCCGTGTAGGTGACCGCCGCCAGGATCGACGCCAGCCCAATCGCGATAACCGGCCATCCACCGAGGTACGTGAGATACAGCCCAGCGACGCTCGCAAGCGCAAACGAAACCAGCAATCCCGCCAGCACCTGCCGCTGCGAGAGCAACCCAAGCTGCGTGACACGCGGTGGGCCAATCCGGGTGCTGTTGTCCGCCCCACGACGAAAATCAAAGAGGTCATTCGTGAAGTTCGCGCCTACCTGCAGCGCCAACGCGCCGAACAGCGCCGCCAGCGCAGGCCAGAGATCGAACGAGTGATCCCGCAACGCAACGGCGGTACCAACGGCAACCGGTGCCACAGCCGCAGTCAGCGTCGGCGGGCGCGTGGCAGTCAGCCACGCCGTGACTGAGCCGGGACGGATCGTTGTCAGTTCTGCTGCCATGACGAGCCAAGTTTACGGCAGAACCTCGCCACAGGCAGTGCTGCCCGTTCACCCATCGCTAATCTCGCCCGAGTGAATTCGCCGCAGGTACTCCAGCACCGAATCGTTGAACGCCGCAGCATCCTCGAAGTGCGCCGCATGCCCCACTCCCTCGATCGCCGCGAATTTTCCCCGAGGTAGCACATCCAGCAGCTCCTGTGCGATGTCTGTGAATTTCTGATCCAGGCTACCCGCGATCAACAGCACCGGCGCACGCACCTCACCGAGGCGGTCTATCACCGGTTCTTGCGCGCCCGCACCCATCCCCCGCAGGCTGTTTGCCAGCCCCACCGGATCACTCCTCATACGCTGTTCACGAAGCGCCGCAAGCCGCACAGCCGGCATTCCCATTTGCGTGTCCCACAGTCCGATGGACTGCCAGAAGTCGACGAATGCCCCCAGTCCCTCGTCCCTGATTCGATCAGCCAAGGCTTCGTCGCCTTCGATCCGTGTAGCCCGCTCCCCAGCATCCGGCAAACCTGCGGTCACACCCTCCAGCACAAGAGCATCCACTGCATCCGGATGCAGTACCGCTAGCTGCAGGGCCGTCCTCGCACCCATCGAGTAACCGAGCCATGTCGCGTGCTCATGGCCCAACTTCGCTAACAATGTCACCAGATCCTCGGTGCACCGATCCATCCGGTAGCGGTCCACCTCGACCGGCGCATCCGACTCCCCGTGACCAACGATGTCAATCGCAATTACCTCGAACTCCGGCGACAGCAAATCTGTCAGGCTATTCCACGTCGTCGCTGATCCGGTGAAACCGTGTAACAGAACCACCGCCGGACCACTCCCATGCTGCTCCACGTTAAGCTGCAGTCCATCCACCTCAATTCGCGCCATCACCCAACCTCCACACCTTCGAGGTACGCCCGAAGCGCCACCCTCGCCTCGTTAAACACCTCGCGATGCAGGCCCACGTTCGTCGATCGGTCAGTCCGTAACTCGATCACATCGAGGCCCGGCGTCGCGATCGCCTCCCTCAGTTCCGCGGTCGAATCACGATCCACCAGCCTGTGCCGTCCGCCATACATCGCCACGATGTGGCTCAGGTCCAACCCATGCGGGGCACCAAACCACTCTTCGAACCGCTCGGATGCCAGTTCTCGTTGTGGCAAGAACTCGAAGATCCCTCCACCGTCATTGTTCACCAGTAGCACGGTGAGATTCAGCCCATGCCGATGCGCCGGCCACAGCCCGTTCTGGTCGTGGAAGAACGACAGGTCGCCGATTACCAACACCACCGGCCCCGCCGATACTGCCGCCGCACCAGCCGCCGTCGACACGACACCGTCGATCCCGGCGGCTCCGCGAGTTCCCAAAATCCGAACCGATCGATCGAGCTGGGGAAAGAAGCTATCGAGATCTCGAATCGGCATGCTGTTCCCCACAACCAGCGTCGCACCCGCTGGCAGTACCTCGCTCAGGTCGATCGCCGCCTGTCCCTCGAACGGCACATCCAGCGAATTGATCGCCTCGGCGAGGGCGATCGATGCCGTCGCATTCGCGTCGCACCATAGCTCCCGCCATGCAGCCTCTGTAGCACCCCCAACACCGAGTTCGGCCACCAGTGCCGCGCACAGCAACTCAGCATCTGCGCGAACCGCCGCGCCATCCAGCGCCTCCGGGTCGCGCCAGCCAGCGCTACCCATCGAGGCGTCATCAACCACGAACTGCCGCAGCCCTTCAGCCCCAGCCAGCCAGCCATTCAGCGGTTTCGAGGTCGGCTCAGCACCAAAGCGAAGCACTACCTCAGGCGTCGCCCGCGAGATGAACTCCGGCTCCCGAGCAAGTGTGTCGACTCGCTCGATCACCAACGAACGGTCATGCACTCCAGCACGCAGTCCCGACAGTGGATCCGCGATGATGGGCCAGCCGAGTTCCGCCGCAAGCGTCGTAATCGCCTCTACCGGTAGCCCCAGCGACTCGGGTCCAGCGAGGATCAGCCCCCGGCGCCCACCAACTTCCTTCGCAAGGCGCCGCACCTCTTCGAGGTCTGGCGCCAGCCGTGCCGCACCAGACCTGCCTGCCTGTTCAATCGTCCGTGCGGGCACACCAACCGTATCCGCGGCCAACAGCGGCTCTCGGAATGGGAAGTTCAGATGCACAGCGCCAGCCGGTGACTCCATCGCCAGCACAGCCGCGCGTGATGCCGTCGAGCGCGCATGTCGATCCAGCAACGTGTCCCCGATGGCCACCGGCATATCCGCGAACCACTTTGAGTGAATCCCGAAGAGATTCGTCTGACCGATGGTCTGCGAAGCCCCTCGGTCGCTCAGCTCAGGCGGACGGTCTGCCGTCAACACCACCAACGGAACTCGCGAGAGTCTCGCCTCCACAACCGCCGGCAGAAAGTTCGCCGCCGCGGTCCCCGAAGTACAGACCAGCACCACCGGCTCCCCAAGCTGCCGAGCAATCCCCAGCGCGAAGTACCCGGCTGAGCGTTCATCAAGGTGAATCCACGACTTAATCGAAAGCCCCGGCGTCGTCAGCGCCAGCGTCAGTGGCGTACTGCGTGAGCCAGGCGCAATCACAGCGTGGCGCACACCGCTCGCCGCAAGCTGCGCGACGAACGTCGCAATGTAACTGTCATGGGTCACGGGCACGCTTGCCCCTCTATTCGCCCCGACTACGCAGGGATGGCACTCTTCTTCGAGCCGATCAAGCCACCGAACGCCTCTGCCAGCGGGCGGAGCTTCAGCGTCACCTCGGCAAGTTCCGCCTCGGGATCGGAGTCTGCCATGATCCCATTGCCTGCGAACAGCCATGCGCGCGATCCGCCCACCAGTGCGGACCGCAATCCCACCGCGAATTCCCCGTCTCCACTGCCATCTAGCCACCCAATCGGACCCGCGTACCAGCCCCGATCGAAGCGCTCATGCCGCGCAATCACCTGCCGCGCAATTTCCCGAGGCCGACCGCACACCGCCGGCGTCGGGTGCAGTCGCTCGACCAGATCGAGCACCTCGATCCCCTCAGCGGCATCCCCAATCACCTCGGTCGCCAGATGCTGGATGTTACGGAATCGACGCACCGTCGGTTCCGGATCCACCTGTAAGCCAATCGTCGCGTCCGCCAGACTCTCCACGATTTCGCGCACCACCACCTCGTGCTCGGTCCGGCTCTTCGCATCAGCCAGCAGATCTCGACCCAGCACATCGTCCTCTTCAACCGTCTCGCCACGCCGCTGCGAGGCTGCCAGACCCAGCGCGTTCACCCGTCCTCCGACTCGATTCACCAGCAGCTCTGGACTCGCACCGATGAACGTCGAATCGTTTGCGCTGAAGCTGAACACATGGCAGTCCGGATAGTTCACTCGAAGCTGTCCCAGCGCGGCGCCAACTGAAAGATCATCATCGGCCGCAACTTCAGTCGAGGTCGCAAGCACCGCCTTCTCGTACTGCCCGTCACGAATTTCGTCCGCAATTACCCGCACGCTGTGACGCCACGCGTCATGGTCCACGGGACGAACCGTGCTCAACTGCGCGTTCGCCTTCGGCTCGACGCTATTCGCAGTCTCTCGCGAGTCGAGTTGTTCGATCACAGACCGCAACTCATCCGCTTCCACACCTGGTGCCAACACAACACCGACGCTCGCACCATCTCGCACAAACAAGATCCGAGGAAGCACCAATAGCCCAGAGCCAAATTCGGTCCACGGCGCTTCAGCACGGTCGTTCGGTGCGAATCGGAAGCCGCCCAGCAGTCGCGGACGAAGTAGCGAAGCGGCACCGTCGGCTACCTCGCCAAGCAATTTTCGGATCGCCTCGCGCGCCTGCACTGGGGTCTCTCCCGTCGCAAGCTCAACCCGACCCGCCTCACCGATCCCCACCAGTGCGAACCGATGGTCTGGTCGCTCGTAACTCGCAACCACCCCCGCCGCCCGAGGCGATTCGAGCAGAAGCGTCGGATCAAAGTCATCGGGAAGAGAGATTGAGGCGAAGGATCTTGGGAAGCTCTTGCCGGTCGCCTCATCGAGGCGTGCGGCGATTCCATCCAGAGCGAACCGAACCGACATGAGCCAATCTTTCTCGCGGCACTGGGGCCCACAAATGCGACCAAACGGGCCGTGCTCAACTGTTCGGAAGTATAGCCACCCCCGCTGCTACGGGCCGTAGCGTCTCCAACTCAGCAATATGCACCACGCAATACCCCACACATCCGAGAAATACACTCAACCACAGGCGAGAACGAGCGAGCCAACTCCTGCTGCGGTCGTTGCAGCGAACCGGTCTGGACAGGCCGAGCCCCGGCTGAGTCGAACGTTCCAAGTTCGCCGGCTTCTACGACATCCACATCACCTGTCCCAACTGCCAACTCCAATACCAGGTCAGCAACAGCAACTAACTCGGAGTCATTGGCCACAGCTTCGGTGCGATCTTCACCATCCGCTCCTCGGTCGTCGAACTGACCTGGGTATCGATCCGCCGGACAGGTCTCGATCCAATGTGGAACCATCGCCGCTCTCAGCCTCATGACCACGGCATTTATCTATCGACCGGCAACGTCGATCTGGTCCTCACTGCGCTACATCTAGAGCTTGATACGCCAGCCAGACAGCACCGCTCTGCACCCCAGCAGCCCCCAGGTAATCGGTGGATAGTTAGCGAATTCGGATCTGCTGCTCGGTCCGCGGTGTCCCATTACGGCTGCTCACAATCGTCAACGTCGAGAGGTGTCCCGCATCGTGAGGCGCCAGTAACCCAATACACGTCGAACCGGGCTTCACGAACCCGCACGACCAGAACCGCTCCTGCAGCGGGTCATCTGCTGAACCAACCCACAGCTCAAACCTCCGCTCCGGACCTTCGATATTCGTCACTCCACCGATCGTGAATTTGATCCCCACCGCCGGCACATCAAATGCCATTGCCAGATAGTCAAAGTCCATCTTCCACTCCGGCCACTGCAAACCACCCACAAGCGGCCCAACACCAGCCGGGGTACAACCCGCCGCATTACAGGCAGCCATCGAAACCTCGCGAGCACCACTCGTGAAGACATGTGTCTCGGACTCACTCCCTGCGCTATTCACCACTGTGTCCCAGTCCACCTGCCCAAAAGGACTCGCTAGGTCAGTACAGGTCAACGGAATCGAGCTAAACGGGAAGCTCACGCAATAGTCATATTCCGCGGCGCCCAGAAGCTCACTCCAACCCAGCGCGACCCCGCCCGCCAGAGAACCGCTACCCGCCTCGAACGAAGTAAACGAAGGGATCCCGCTCGGCTTCTCCTTGCTGAAGTCGGAACTCACGCTCACCGTCGCCGTCGCAATGTGCGCAAAACGGTCAGTTGCCGTCACCTGAAGTTCAACCGCGGTATCAGTGTTCACGGGAGCCGTGAAACTCACCTCGGCACCTTCAACTACCAGCGCCACCTCTGGCCCGGAGAGCACCTCCCAGTCGTACGCTAGTGGGTCATCCTCCGGATCGGAACCCACCGCAACAATCGTAACGGGGGCCCCTGGAGGCACCAGCATATCCGAAAGCACCTCAAGCTCCGGCGCAAGGTTCACGCCGTACAAATCCTCTAAAAACGCCTGCTCCCCAGAAGTCGCCACCACCGTACATGTCGCCAGATCAGAGGGGTCGAACGAGCCAAACATCAAATCAGTCTGCTCGGAGCTATGCCCAAACCCCAATACATGCCCCAACTCGTGAGAAATTACCGAGCGAATACACATCTCAGGGATGTCGAGCGTTTGATCGATGACCACATCGAACTCGACGAATCGACGGTCAATCGGCGTACCGATGTTCGGAATGTCGAACCAACTCCCACGCGAAATCGCCGCCGCATTTCCCGTCACCACGTTCCGAAAATCGTCGAATCCAATCTCGTGGCGATTGTTGGTCCCAGACCATCGAAAACCCACCGTGCAGTCCTCGGTGTATTCGAAGCCCACAGCGGACTCCATTGTGTTCCACATCGCCACAGCATCACGCACATACGTCCGAAAATCGTCGGCGCTCAGATTGGACGGTCGATTGAACTGGTGTGTGCAGACGGAAAGCGGCAAATCGGCCCTGAACCAGTGCGCCGGTACCCCGCCGCAGTTCGATTGAATCCCGCCATCGGCGCAGTCCGTGAAGTAGCTGATTCCCTGCGTGCCCACAATTCCAAGTTGCGTCACCTCGTAGGGCCGGTACTCTTTGCCATCAGCCTCCACGCTCGCCAATCCCAGCAACTGTCCCAGCACAAACACAACAAGCGTCAGTAAAGCGAAACCCAGCACACAGCGGTGTGCACCTAGTCGGGCATCGAGAATTCGGTGCAAGCTTTGCTCCGCTATGTTTGCGTCTGGTCTGCGGCTGCGGCAGTTATTATAACGGTCGCCCATCCGGATCGTTCGGCCCATAACTACGCGAGCACTCGCGAATTTTTCTCAGCCCACCTGATCGGGACTGCGATACACCATGAGCGACGGGCCTGCACCTTTCAAGCCATCGCTCGTTCCAATACCCTGCTGCCGAAACACGTTCGTGGTGAGCGCATCGCTCGCCCGAGAAGGAGCGCGACCATGCCCAACTCCAGCAGGCACCAAAACGGCACAGCTGCCTCTGGTTCTGAACTGCAGCGCCCGTACCCACCTCAAGCCTCGCTCCCACCCGCCGATCCCAATCCGCCTTACCGTCTCCCCCTCCAGGGCGTTCGAGTCCTGGACATGAGCGTCTTCCAGCAGGGCACCTATTCCTCCGCAATGCTCGCTGATATGGGTGCCGATGTCGTCAAAATCGAGGGTCCCAACTCACCCGACCCCGGTCGCGCCGGAGCCGGTGGGAACTCCCCAAACGGCCTCAGCCCCTACTTCCAGCACCTCAACCGCAACAAGCGCGGCATCTCCCTCGACCTCAAATCTGAAGCCGGACTCAATACCTTCTTCAAACTCGTCGAAACCGCGGATATCTTCCACAACAACATGCGGCCCGGCGTCCTCGATCGGCTTGGTATCACCTACGAATCCCTGCGCCAACGCAACCCGCGGATCATCATGTCCAACGCCACCGGCTGGGGAAACGAAGGCCCCGATGCCACGGCTCAAATGGGAAGCATGGACATCCTCGCCCAGGCACGCGGGGGCATCATGTCCGTCACCGGCACACCCGAAACCGGCCCTATTCCCGTCGGCATCCCCTTCGCTGATCACGTCGGTGCCATCGTCTCTGCTTTCGGTATGATGACCGCGCTCTGGGAACGCCAAGAGAGCGGTGAAGGCCAGATCGTCGATACCTCGCTCTACGGCTCGCAACTCTGCATACAGGGACTTAACATCACCGCCAAGATGTGGGGCAGCCAAGAACCCCAGCTCCTCAGCGACGAAGATCGCGCACCCCACTGGTCCCGCTATCTCTGCCAAGATGGTGAATACCTTATGGTCGGCGGCGGCCAGCCAGCCAAGTGGTGGGCAGCCTTCTGCGAAGTCATGGGCGCCCCCGAACTGATCGAAGGTGTTCCACCCGTCCACGGTCGCCACCCGCTCAACAAGACCCGCCGCGCCCGCCTCCAGGAAATCTTCCTCACCAGAACCCGCGACGAATGGCTGTCAATCCTTCGCCCCCGCTTCTTCGTGCAGCCCATCTCCGAGTACGACGAAATCGCCCGCGACGAACAAGCCTGGGCCAACGGCTACCTCACCAACATGCCCAACCCACT
>Ga0115002_10003764_pt1 | contig 18748 bp, 19 predicted proteins | sample ArcticOcean_MG_C_8_FD_89576 | JGI IMG/M metagenome (GOLD analysis project Ga0115002, IMG submission 89576) | Marine microbial communities from western Arctic Ocean - ArcticOcean_MG_CB11_86 | ecosystem: Environmental > Aquatic > Marine > Oceanic | place: Arctic Ocean: Canada Basin | collected... | reverse complement strand
ACTTGGTACTCTTCGATCAGTCGCCAACAGAATTCATGACTATTCATCCCAGTGTGGGTCACATCGACGTAAAGGTAAAACGCGCCGTCTGGAAATACCGGAATGACAAAACCGAGATCCCGCAAACCGCGCGCTAAGAGATCGGCGCGCTCGAGATAGGTCACGGCCCGCGCTCGATGTATCGCCATCGCCTGCTCGCCGAGCGCAGCGAGCGCTGCGTATTGGGCTATCGAGTTTGGCGAAATGACCAGGTTCTGCGCGAGTTTCGCTAACCCATCCACGGCCGGTTCAGGCACCACCAACCAGCCGAGACGCCAGCCGGTCATGCCAAAAAATTTGGAGAAACTATTCAGCACGTAGAGATCCTCCCGAATGCTCAGCCCCGTGGCGTACTCGCAATCGGCGCCGGTAATGCCCTGGTAAATCTCGTCAAGGATAAAAAACCCATGTTTCTCCGCGACGGTTTGAGCTATGTCGAATATTTCTCGCGCGGGCAGCATCGTGCCAGTCGGATTGGCGGGCGAGGCAAGCAGTACACCCCGAGTGTGCTCGCCCCACTGCGCAGCGATGGCAGCCGCGCCTGGCTGAAAGCGTTCATTCGCCGAGACCGCAAGCGCCCGCGGCACGGCCCCGACCAGGTGCGCAAATACCTCATTACACGGATATCCCGGGTCGGTAATGAGCAATTCATCGCTTGGATTCAGCAGCAGACCGGCTAATAGCGTCAAACCCCCGCTCGCGCCGCTCGTGATGACCACCCGTGCCGGATCAACCTTGACGCCTAAGCTCATGTAGTAGTCGCCGACGGCTTGTCTCAATGCCGGGATGCCCAACGCCTGGGTATATTTAGTTCGACCATCTCTTAGTGCGGCGATCCCCGCATCCACCACGCAATCTGCGGTCGCGAAGTCTGGCTCGCCGACCTCAAAGTGAACAACTCGCTTGCCTTCTTCTTCGAATTCCGCGGCGCGTTCGAGCAATTGCATGACGCGAAACGGTTTTATCGCGTCCACCCGCTCTGCAAACTGGTTATTTTTCACGTTTGAGTAAATTCCATTTGAAACTTCAGCAATTTCAGCATTTTCGTATGGTTTTCCGCATATCGTTCTGGTATTTTACGCGCCCTTCGCAATCCGGGGCATTTACGCCCGTACGTATAGGAAGTTTTATGGCGGCTAAAGCAAACGCAACGACAGCAACCAAAAAAACAACTGGGAGGCGATCGGCTAAAAAGTCGAAAAAAATTGACGCCGACTCCCAGTTTCGCAACTACACGCCTTACGAATCTGCCAAAAAAGAAGAATACATGAGTGAGAAGCAGGCGGTGCACTTTCGCGCCATTCTCATGAATTGGCGGACAGAGTTGATGGAAGACGTCGACCGGACAGTACACCACATGCAAGATGAGGCGGCGAATTTTCCTGATCCGGCTGATCGAGCAACCCAGGAAGAAGAATTCAGCATCGAACTGAGAACTCGCGACAGAGAACGCAAACTCATTAAGAAAATCGACCAAACGCTCGATAACCTCGACCAAAACGAATACGGGTTTTGCGACAGTTGCGGCATCGAAATCGGTCTTCGACGCCTCGAAGCACGCCCAACGGCCACCCAATGTGTCGATTGCAAAGCACTAGACGAAATCCGCGAGAAGCAGACCCACGGCTAATCCGACGGAACCTGCCTGGCATGTATCGGGCAGTTCCGAGGAACACGGATCTCAGCTCTTCGGGCGCTCCACGTCTCAACCTATAGGGCGCTTTGCGCCTTCGCCCACCGGCCCATTGCATATGGGGTCATTGGTCACGGCGTTAGCGAGCTTCCTGGACGTCAAAAAAAACAAAGGCCTGTGGTTCATACGGATGGACGACCTAGACCCACCGCGCGAAGTAACCGGTGCAAAACAACAGATTCTTGACGCTCTGGCCGCTCATGGGCTGCGCCCTGATCGCAATGTCGACTGGCAAAGTGGCCACACGGCTGCCTATCACGCGGCCCTCGAGCAGCTGGCACCGGCCTCATTTTATTGCAACTGCTCACGCAAGAGCCTCGCAAGGCTTGCGGTATATCCTGGCACTTGTCGCCTGCAAACGTCACAACGCGAAGACGCGGCAATCCGCATTCACGTGCGCGACAAGGACTTGTCGTTCAACGACCGGGTGGTTGGTACACAAAGTTGCAACGTAGCGGAAGATTACGGCGATTTCATCATCCGACGCCGTGACGGGTTGATGGCTTACAATCTCGCCACTGCAGTCGACGATGGAGCCGACAGCGTAACGAGTGTGCTACGCGGCCAGGACTTGCTGCATGTCACGGCGCCACAACGCTACCTCATGCACGAACTGGGGCTCACTCCGCCGGATTATGCTCATATACCACTGCTCACGTACGCCGATGGCACTAAACTATCGAAACAGACTGGCGCGCCACCGCTCGTGGACGCCAACGCAGACGCGAACCTCAGGGCTGCGTTGTACTATCTTGGTATGCCGGACCCAAGCGACCAATTGACCGTCGACCAATGCATCACCTGGGGACTTTCGCACTGGTCGCTCAGCGATGTGCCGAAGCGACTCCCAATATACAAGGTCGAGTAAGACTGCCAATGATTGCCCTAGAATTTGGTAAGATCACGCAATGATAGATGTGCTGCTTTTGGATCAGATTGAGGAACGCGCCCGCGTTCTGGCAGAAATCCTCCGCGATCAGGGTATGGCAGTATCAAATGCAGCTAACCTCGATGAACAGACGCTAAGTCGATTCGACTGCCTCATCGCAATGGATGAGCTCATCGACGCTGAATTGACAGCAACCGCCGCTGAGATCGCCGTCATCGTCACGACGCAAGCTGGCAGCATACCTGCAGCGGTGTCCAGCGTTCACCGCGGCGCGCGCGACTACCTCGTATTGCCTTTGGCACCGGCTCAGTTGATTGCGGCCATCGAACGCGCCACTGCTTCGGGGAACCCAAAAAATAGCGGCACACTCGAGCAATTTCCGATGATCGGATCATCCAGCGCAATGCAACTCATTAAGGCGCAGATCAGCAAAGTAGCGCCTACCGACTCGAGCGTACTCATTCTAGGCCAGTCCGGAACCGGCAAAGAGCTCGTTGCGCGGGCATTGCATGCCAGCAGCAAGCGTGCGAACGCGCCTATGATTTCGCTCAACTGCGCGACGATTCCAGACAATTTGCTCGAAGCTGAACTGTTCGGCCTGACCCAATACGACGGCAACCCCGGCACCTCGAGCGGCTTGGTCGAAGCGGCACACCGAGGCACACTCTTCCTCGATGAAATCGCGGAACTGCCAGCCACCGCACAAGCACGTTTGTTGCAGGTCATGCACGGGCAGAACAGAAAAGTCGGAAGCTCAACGCCAGAGCAAGTCGATGTTCGGATCATCGCGGCCACTCATCGCAATCTCCAGCAGCTCACGGAAGCGAACCAATTTCGAGAAGATCTCTTCTATCGTCTCAACGTGGTTACCTTTCTGTTGCCGCTATTGCGAGAACGAATCGATGACATCCTCGAGATCGCCAATTGGCTACTCGCAACAATCAGCCAACGGCTAAACAAGGAAGGGCTCGAACTTGCGCCCGAAGCACAGCAGGCAATGCTCCGCTACCACTGGCCGGGCAACGTCCGTGAACTAGAAAATGCTATCGAGCGCGCCGTCATTCTGAGTAACGATCATTCGCAAATCACCCAGACTTTGCTTGCCATCGACCCGAAGCACAGACCCGACACGTTCGAACTGCCGACCGATGGCGACCAAACATCGCTCGAAGACTATTTCGTACGATTCGTGAACGAGAATCAGGATCATATGACAGAGACCGAACTTGCCAAAAAACTCGGCATCAGTCGCAAGAGTCTCTGGGAGCGGCGACAGCGACTGAATATTCCACGGACCAAGACTAAGAAGCGCGGACCGCGCCGGGAGTCTAACTAGTGTGCGTCGCAAATACGCAGTATTTGGCGGCGCGCACTTCGAGGGGCAGAGTCGCGACAGGAGTCGCGGCCAAGTCAATTCCGGAGGCCTCTTGTTTTAAGAAGAGGGGGGGTTTCTTCCCACAAGGAGGCAAACCGTCGTCGCGAAAGCGCCTGCGGCGAAAGCAGTATGGTCAGGACGACCATTTTGGGACAGGAACTAGCTAATCGTGAGTGGGCCCGTTCCGCAAATAACTAAACACCACGGCGTCAACCCAAATGAGGTCGATCAGAGCGCACTGGACGTAATCGACGGCCTTTCAAAGGCCGGTTTCGACGCATTCTTAGTCGGTGGATGCGTACGCGATTCTCTATGCGGCGTGGCCCCAAAGGACTTTGACGTCGCGACCAACGCGACCCCTGACGAGATCAAACGAACATTCCGCCGTGCACGTTTGGTCGGTCGACGCTTTCCCATCGCTCATGTGCGCTTCGGTCGGGACATCATCGAGGTATCCACCTTCCGCCAATCCCAGCACGACGACATCGAAACCGACGCTCAAGGCATGATCATTCGCGACCATGCATTTGGCACGATTGCCGAAGATGCATTCCGTCGCGACTTTACCATTAATGCCTTGTATTACGACCCGCACAGCAACGAACTAATCGACTACGTCGGCGGCGTCGCCGACATCGAGGCGCAACGCCTGCGTTTTATTGGCGACACAGAATCCCGCCTTGCAGAAGACCCCGTGCGCATGCTTCGCGCCTTGCGATTTTCCGCCAAGCTTGGATTCAAGATTGACGATGAAATATTGCACCAGGCAGATGACGTTGCCATTCGTTTGGAATCCATCCCCAAAGCCCGCATTTTCGACGAATTTCTAAAGTTATTCCTGAGCGGGTATGCCTCACCCGTGTGGGATCTTATGAAAACCACGGCACTGCGCGGCGCCCTCTTCCCAACATGTAACCCAGCAAGCGAGCTTGTCTCAGCGGCAATGCGTAACACCGATAATCGCATCGCAAACGACCAACCCGTCACGCCAGGTTTTCTAATCGCGGTATTGTTGTGGGACGACTTCCAAGCACGAGTCGCCGAGCTTGCGCCGAAAGAGCGGGCACACGGTTTGCAAGACATTGCGTTCAAAACACTCGCCGATCAACAAATCAACATCGCAATCCCGCGCCGCTTCGGACAATTTGCGCGCGATGTGTGGGCATTGCAGGACCGGCTCACCGCCCGCAACCCGAGAACGGTGATGCGACTGTTGCATCACAAACGGTTTCGCGCAGGTTTCGATTTCCTGCAGTTACGTGGCCAGACGGAACCCGACGAGCACGAGGCCGCCGAGTGGTGGAGTCAATTGCAGGACGCCTCCCCCGAAGAGCAAACCGACCTTGTAAGCGCGTTACCGAAGCCGCCAGGCCAGGGCCGCCGAAGGTCGAAGAAAAAACAGCAGCCTAACAGTTGAATACGCAGGCCTCGTTGTCCATGATTTGCATCGAGCACAACCAACAAATTGAACTGTGAATCCAAGCCTCGAAAACAATGATCCGCCAGGTTCGCAAATACCCGGCCACATCACCCGCAAAATCGCGCTTGCGCAAGAGCGGCAATCGCTGCCCCGGCATATAGCGGTCGAGGGGCCCATTGGCGTTGGCAAGACCACGCTCGCTCGGCGCTTGGCGACCGCGCTTCGATACCCCCTCTTGCTCGAACCGGCAACGGAAAACCCTTTTCTTAACCGCTTCTATCTCGACCGGCACAGCCACGCCCTACCCACACAACTGTTTTTTCTTTTGCACCGCGCGGGGCAAATTGCCGACGTGCCGAAAAACGACCTGCTCGGTCCAACGCTCGTGGCCGATTTCATCATGGAAAAAGATAGGCTATTCGCCAAGCTCACTCTAGATGACGAAGAGTTCCACCTATATGAACAAATCCACAAGAATCTGAACATCGAGCCGCCCACTCCTGATCTAGTGATCTACCTGCAAGCACCCGCCGAAATCCTGCAACAGCGAATTCACGGGCGCGGTATCGACTTTGAACAACACATCGAGCCGGAGTACCTACGCGACCTTGCAGATTGCTATACCGAGTTTTTCCATTATTACGATGACGGACCATTGTTAATCGTCAATGCGTCTGAAATCGATTTTGCCAACAACGACCACCACTTCGAAGCGCTACTCGATGTGGTCATCGACATGGAAGGCACACGTCACTTCTTCAACCCAAATCCAACGCTGCTATAGCCGGGATCGTTAAATGTGGAGTCTACCGCCGTATACTGTGTGAACCCGGTACGGAGGGGCAATGAGATGAGGATCGTCGCGACACTTTTGACGCTGAGCTTGGGGCTTGTTGTAGTCTCGGCGTTCGCCGAGACTGAGATCTCAGCGAGTGCTGAGACCTATGCCGAGCGGCTTGGCTGGCCGGAGGGTACACGAGCCCTTATTCTGCATGTCGACGATGCCGGTATGTCCCTCGACTCGAATCGGGGCACGATGCGTGCGATCGAGGAAGGGGTCGCAACATCGCTCAGTGTCATGATGCCGACGCCCTGGGTGCCCCAGATCGTGCGCTGGATCAATCGTTCGCCCGAACACGATGCCGGGTTACACCTCACGCTGACCTCGGAATGGCGCGACTATCGATGGCCGCCACTCAGTGGCATCGATGCCGCAGGGCTCATCGACCCAGAAGGCGCAATGTGGGCTAATGTTGCCGATGTGCTGCAGCATGCCAGTGCGGACGAGGTCGAGCGCGAGATTCGCGCGCAGCTTTCTCGAGCTCGCGGTATGGGTTTTGAACCGACCCACCTCGACTCACACATGGGCACGTTGTTCGCCGAAACTAGCTTTCTCGAGCGCTATTTCAAAGTTGGCATCGAAGAAGGCATCCCCGTCATGTTTCCCGGCGGCCACAACTATTTCATCGCCCACAGCAACAACCGGCTCGCGCCGCTCAGCTTGCAGGGACAGGTGAGCGTGTGTGGGCTGGCGGTCTCCCCGTCTTGGACGACCTGCACAATTACAGTTACGGCTGGCCGCGCGCAGAGAAATCCGAGCGGTATGCAGCCGCCATTAGAGAGCTTCAGCCGGGGGTTACGATGATGATCATGCATTGTACGCAGCCGACTCCGGTCTTCGAGTACATTTCTGATTCGGGTCCGAGCCGCCTTGGCGACCTGCAGGCGATGCTCGACCCTGAGCTCAAAGCGGTGATTGTGGAGGAAGCGATCGTCCTGACGAACTGGCGCGAGCTGATGACGCGGCGGATTGCGGCGCGCTGACGGTTGTTCGAGCAGCATGCGCCCAATTGCTTGGTGCTATTTGCCGAATAGGATTGTGACCCTATGGAGAAGATAGAAGCGCAATGCGGTGCCAACAACGCCGCCGACCAAAGATGTGCCCGCCATGAAAGCCGGGAAGGCAACGAACGCCCATAGTGACCATTGCGCGGGCAGGAGCACCGGCAGTGCAGTTGCGAACCACAACATTTCTGGTCAACATTTCTGGACAGGCGCTCATCAATGCGACGCTTGCCATGGGTGCGCGCCGAAGAAACATTGCCAGCCCGAACCCCCCGAGTAACGCTAAGGGCATGCTCTGAACAATTGCTAGGCGAGCAATGGCAGCACTTTCCGAAGGGAACGGACATCTCGGTATACTCGCAGAGTGAACTGAACGCGGTGGCGAAGCGGCTCAATGGGCGGCCACCCGCGCATGGACTCCTCGCCGGGGCTCGAACATAATTGGGCCAAGTGTCCACCGAAGCAAAAACCTGGGTCCACCGCCACTCATTAAATGCGCGCATTTGTCATTGGGTGAGCGTCATTTCGTTCTTCTATCTCGTCTATAGCGGGGTCATGATCTTCCTCCATTTCCCAGAATTGTACTGGGGCAAAGTAGGTTTTCAGGGCTACCCAGCTATCTTCAGATTGGAAGACTGGGGCATTTCTTGGGAACGAGCCGAGGAGTTAGGCGATCGGCGTTGGGGCAGAAGCTACCACTACCTGTTCGCCTGGGTGTTTGTGTTGAACGGGCTGGTGTATCTCGCCTGGAACCTTTGGCAGAAGAAATATCGGAGCAAAATGTTGCCGAGCCGAGAGCAACTGACGAGCGACCATTTAACGGGTGAAATCCGCAACAAACTCGCTTTCCGCAGGCCCGGGACGACGGCAACGGACAAGTACAACGTGCTGCAGAAGATTTCTTACCTCCTTGTCCTATTTGTGATGTTCCCATTCATGATTATCAGCGGATTGGCACAGATGCCGGCCTTCACCGCGATCGCACCGGAACTCATCGATATGTTCGGTGGCCGACAAACAGCGCGTACATTGCATGTCATATGCACTGTTTTGATGTTGCTCTTCGTGGCAGTACACCTGCTGGAGATCGCATTAGCCGGAGCAGTGCCCCGTATCCGCTCTATGATTACTGGGAAATTCGAAGGCGTGAAAACACCCAAGCAGGGTAAATGAGGGGTCAGCGTGAAAACGTACGAAGCACTATCGAGTTCTTGTCCGGAAACGGCATCCCTGCCATTTCTTCCCAATGGTTTCCCTACGGAAAATGCCTCGAGCTTCCTGCCCTTGAAGTGTCTGACGAAAATAGCTTCACTTTTTAGACAGACACTAACTAGTCCGGGCATCCTACCCTCGAAGTCGCCGCCCAAAACGGTGTATTTGGGACGTACACTATCTAGGCGAAAATTTGCAACCAGCGCACTCGGTGGATTGCTATTGTCAGGTTGCGACACAGAGTTCTATCGACCTCCGGTCATTCGCGATGGTCCGATGGGCGTGGCCGACGTTTTGACCATGGCATCCCAACGCTTTCTGCTGTCCGGCCAACAACTGGTGCAGGAACATGACACGCGTGAGATCACGAAGAACTTTCCTGTTTGGAACCAGGCCAACCCGGAGGACGAGGACTACCAGCGCCTTAAGGCCGGTGGCTTTACGGATTGGCGGCTGGCGGTGACCGGACTGGTCAATCGACCCACTGAGCTTACGTTACAAGCGCTTAAACGGATGCCGCGCCGCAGCCAGACCACAATGCATATATGTGAACAGGGTTGGTCGGCCATCGCCCAATGGACGGGCACGCCGCTCATGGACGTGCTGCAAGCGGCAGGTGGTGTGAAGCCCCAGGCACGCTACGTGATGATTCACGCTTACGGTGGCTGGTACGAGGGATACGACATGTTCGATGCGGTGCATCCGCAAACCATCCTGGCGTATGGCATGAACGGCAAAGACCTGCCTCAGGGCCATGGCGCACCCTTGCGGTTACGGGTTGAACGGCACTGCGGCTACAAGCAATTGAAATTCATCAAATCGATCCAGGTGGTGTCATCCGTCGAGGATTTCGGACGCGGCACGGGCGGGGTCAACTCGGACTACGGATTCCACTGGTACGCCGGCGCCTAACCGATTGGCGCCATCACTTAGAGCGACGGCCGACCAACTATGTGCGCACTTGATCACACTTTCGACATCGATTTGGCCAAAGCTGTGGCCGACACAATCAAAATCGCCCAATAAGCGTAATCTAGCGGCGCTCGGACATACAACCATCATCTCGAATTCACGATGCTAATCGCAACATCCACAGCCGATCTAATCACTGATTTGGACCATTTGCGCGGGACGTCGAATGAACAGAGCGGTCCCCGAAAAAGCGTGAGCTTGGTTGTTACCAGCGGCGATTTGCACGCAGGCCCTCGATCCGTTATCAAGGCTGCGCATTCTGCCAGCGATGTGGTTGTCGTTGCGATAACACCGAATCCACATATGGCACACCGCAATTTGGTCGCCACGGCCCAATTCAAAGACACGTCGTTGGTCGACCAAGCCCGTATTGACCTTCTGTTCGTGCCCAGTGAGCAGGAATTCTTACACCAGCAATTGCCAAGCGCGTTCTCGCTGCGCCTGCCGCAAGGCTATCCCATCGACCTGGATAAGAATTACCTAGAGCAAACATTGACGCTTAACCTCAGCTTCTACAACATCGTCAATCCGGACGTTATCGTGTACGGGGAACGCAAATACATCGAATATCGACTACTCCGCCAATTGGTCACCGATCTATCCATTCGTGCCCAAGTTCACTGCATATCCACAGTACGCGCAGGCGACGGGCTTGCACTCTGTTCCAACAACGGCAAACTAACGGTCTCCGAACGAAGCCGTGCGCCTATCTTGTACCAAACGCTTAACAACGTAATCCACGCCCTTCGAACGGGTGCGAGAACCTTTGAAAAACTGAAAACAAGCGCTCGAATAGCACTCAAAAGAGCTGGTTTTCACATCGATTCATTTGCGATCTACGACGACGCTAACCTCTCCGCTGCGCAAGCCGATACCCACGAGTTTCGCATTATCGGCGACACGTTACTCGGGTCACACCGGCTGCACGACAATATGGGCATCCGTCTTTGAAGCCCACTGGGCTTGCGGGCTGGCAGCGCCTCGCTCGAATTGCCACCGACCGTGCAGATACCCACCTCGCGGACACGCTGAACCAAGATGCCAGTGCGCGCCGCATACACCTTTCCGGCATTCTTTTCGACTTCAGCAAACAACGAGTCGATTCAGAGGTCATCGACAATTTGCTCAAACTCGCCGACGAAGCCGGCGTGCTCGCACTTCGCAAGCAGCTTTTTGCCGGCGATCGCATCAACCTGAGCGAGAATCGACAGGTCTTACACCCGGCGTTGCGCGCTGGCGCGCCGGGTATTGATCCGAACCTCAGCGAGGCGGTCACGCAGACGCAAAAACGCATGCATGAAATTGCCGCTCTTCTACGCTCTGGCGAGTGGCGCGGATGCTCCGGTAAGCCAATCACCGACATCGTCCATATTGGAATTGGCGGCTCTCACCTGGGACCAGAATTGGTGGTCTCGGCATTGCGCCATGAACACACATCGCCCATCAACGTGCACTTTGTGGCCAATGTCGACTCCAACGATCTGATGACGACGCTTGCTCATCTGAATCCCGAAACCACGCTATTCGTTGTCGTTTCCAAATCGTTCACAACGTTGGAAACCCGCTTGAATGCGCAAAGCGCGCGCACGTGGTTCGTAGAGCGCACCAATGCGCCGATTGATGCCCACTTCATTGCCGTTACCAGCAATATCGAGGCTGCACGCAAGTTCGGTCTTGACCCGGCGAACCTATTGCCTATGTGGGATTGGATCGGTGGCCGGTATTCGCTTTGGTCAGCCGTCGGTTTACCTATTCTCATCACGTTGGGTGCTGACAAATACCAAGCCTTCCTCGACGGTGCGCGCACGGTCGATGAACATTTCTTGAATGCGCCTTCGGCTGCAAACGTACCGCTTCTCAGCGCTTTGTTAGCCACCTGGAACTACAACTTTCTCGGCGCCGCAAGCCATGCAATTCTTGCCTATGACGAACGCTTGCGCCTCTTGCCTGACTACCTGCAACAGCTCGAGATGGAGAGCAACGGCAAATCTGTCAACCGCCACGGGGAAAGCCTCGACTGCGATACGATGCCCATTCTGTGGGGTGGTGTCGGTAGCAACGGCCAGCATGCGTACCACCAGCTCTTGCACCAAGGCACCCGATCCTACACGGCGGATTTCATTGTTGTCGCCAATGACGAAGGCGCAATCGAGGAACACCACAATTGGTTGGTGGCAAATGCCCTAGGCCAAAGCCAAGCAATGGCCGTGGGTTTCAAACCGGAATCGGCCACCGATAACCATCGCAGTGTCGTCGGCAACCACCCAACCACATCGGTCGTTCTCGATGCACTCGGTCCTCGCCAACTGGGCGCCCTCTTGGCCGTTTACGAGCACAAGGTTTTTTGCCAAGGCGCGATCTGGGACATAAACTCATTCGACCAATGGGGTGTCGAATTGGGAAAGGAACTTGCACTGCCTATCTACGCGGAGCTGGCCGGCAGCGGCGAAGAGGCCGGCGTGACGCAAGACACGGCGACACGACAACTAATCGACTACCTGAAGAAAAAATAAGCCGACGCACCCGCCCGAGTGGGCGCCTATGACGATACAGCTGGACGACAAATCCGGATAATAAAGCCGCCAATAAAGTCGGCAAAAGCGGACAACCCAAGGGAGGCATTTCATGAGCCAGGTTTATCCTGTCCCCGAATTCATTGCAGACCGTTGCTTCATCAACAACGACCAATACACAGCCATGTACGCCCGGTCTATCGAAGATCCGCAGAGTTTTTGGGCTGAACAAGCCGACAAATTCCTCGATTGGCACGCCAAATGGCAAACCGTTTCGATCGCGCATATGCAAAGCGGTGACATCAGCTGGTTCGGCGGCGCTAAACTCAATGTCACCGAGAACTGTATTGACCGGCATCTAGCAGATCGCGCCGAGCAAACTGCGATCATCTGGGAAAGCGATGATCCAGATGTCGACGCTCACATCAGCTATCAACAGCTATCCGATGAGGTCTGTAAGTTGGCCAACGGTCTACGTGCACGCGGCATAGCCAAGGGTGACAGAGTCTGTATCTACATGCCCATGGTTGTCGAAGCTGCCTACGCGATGCTCGCCTGCGCGCGCATCGGCGCCATCCACAGTGTGGTGTTCGGTGGGTTTTCGCCGCAGTCGCTACAAGACCGAATCCTCGATTCCGATTGCCGATGCGTTATCACAGCCGATGAAGGCGTGCGTGGTGGTAAAACCGTGCCACTCAAAGCCAATACCGATCAAGCCCTAACTGCGTGTCCCAACGTGCACACGGTAGTCACCGTTAAGCGCACAGGCGCGACGGTGCCTTGGCAAGAAGGCCGCGACATATACTACGACGACCTGGTCGCCGATCAGGCGACGACGGCAGAGCCGGAGATTATGGATGCGGAAGATCCGCTCTTCATTCTCTATACGTCCGGATCGACCGGTAAACCAAAAGGTGTTCAGCATTCCACTGCCGGCTATCTGTTGCATGCCGCCATCACCCACAAGTACGTGTTCGATTACCACGATGGCGACGTCTATTGGTGTACGGCAGACGTCGGATGGGTTACCGGCCACTCGTATATCGTCTATGGGCCCCTTGCAAATGGCGCTACAACCTTGATGTTTGAAGGTATCCCTACTTACCCCGACGCATCGAGGTTCTGGCAGGTCATCGACAAACACAGCGTCAACACGTTCTACACCGCCCCCACGGCCTTGCGTCAACTCATGGGGCAGGGCGACGAATTCGTCAGCAAAACCAAGCGCAGTTCACTGCATCTGTTGGGCACCGTTGGCGAGCCGATCAATCCTGAGGCATGGGAGTGGTACCACCGCGTCATCGGCGACGGCCGCTGCCCGATCGTCGATACATGGTGGCAAACCGAGACTGGTGGAATCATGATCACACCGCTACCGGGCGCCACTGACTTGAAGCCCGGGTCAGCAACGCTGCCATTTTTCGGTGTCAAACCTGCCTTGGTTGATGCCGAAGGACAGGTAATCGAGAGTACCGAAGCCTCCGGTGACCTCGTGATTACAGGATCCTGGCCTGGCCAGATTCGCACCATCTATGGCGACCACCAGCGCGTGATCGACACCTACTACTCAACATATGACGGCTTCTACTTCACGGGTGACGGCGCACGCAGGGATGCGGACGGCTATTATTGGATTACCGGCCGAGTGGACGACGTGATGAACGTATCGGGCCACCGCATCGGCACCGCTGAGATCGAAAGTGCGCTTGTGCTGCATCCCTCGGTCGCAGAAGCGGCCGTAGTCGGCTTTCCTCACGACATAAAGGGTGAGGGAATCTACGCATACGTTACATTGATGGCCGGGGACAACCGCGACCGGAACGAACTGATCGCGGAGCTCATTGACTCCGTGCGAACCGAAATAGGCCCGATTGCGAAGCCCGACGCTATCCAATGGGCACCTGGATTACCGAAGACACGCTCCGGCAAAATCATGCGCAGGATCCTACGCAAAATCGCTGCCAACCAAGTCGACGATCTCGGTGACATATCGACCCTGGCAGATCCGAGCGTGGTCGAGGAACTCGTTAGTAGCCGGGAAGAGTAACGGGGTCGGAGAAACTCCGGCCCCGTTACTCTGCTAGCTACGCTTCGCCGCTGGCCGCTTCTTCCGGCTCCGCGGTGTCGCCTTGCTCAGCATCATCGCCGTCTTGATAGTTCGGCAACTCTTTGATCGAGAGCTTGATACGACCGCGCTGGTCAACATCAAGTACAACCACATCGACTTCTTCGCCTTCTGACAAATAGTCGGTGACCTTCTCAACCCGTTCTTGCGCAATCTGCGAAATGTGCAGCAGGCCGTCTTTGCCCGGCAAGATGTTCACGAACGCGCCGAAATCGACGATGCTCGCGACTTTACCGTGATAAATCCTGCCCACTTCCGCCTCTGCGGTAATTTCGTTGACACGATCCACCGCGGCATTCATGGCATCTGAGTTCGCCGCATAAATACGTACTAGCCCATCGTCATCGATATCCACTTCGGCACCGGTTTCATCGACAATACCGCGAATCGTCGCGCCGCCTTTACCGATGATGTCGCGGATCTTGTCCGGATGGACCTTTATGGTCGTCATCGCGGGCGCGTTTTCGGACAACTCCGGACGCGGGGCGTCGATGACTTTATTCATTTCACCCAAGATGAAGTGGCGCGCTTCATTTGCCTGCAGAAGGGCCGCTTCCATGATCTCTTCGGTAATGCCATCAATCTTTATGTCCATCTGTAACGCAGTGATGCCCTTCGCGGTCCCGGCGACCTTGAAGTCCATGTCACCCAAATGATCTTCATCGCCAAGGATGTCGGTCAGCACGGCGTACTTGTTGCCTTCCTTAACAAGGCCCATCGCCACGCCCGCAACCGGTGCTGTGACCGGAACGCCGGCGTCCATCAACGCGAGTGACGTACCACACACACTCGCCATCGAACTCGAACCGTTTGACTCTGTGATCTCAGAGACCACACGAATCGTATAGGGGAAGTCTTCATCGTTGGGCAATGTCGCTGCAACCCCCCTTCGCGCGAGGCGGCCGTGGCCAATTTCACGGCGCTTGGGGCCGGACATGAAGCCAGCTTCGCCAACGCTGTACGGCGGGAAGTTATAATGCAGCATGAAGGTGTCTTTGAAAGTGCCTTCCAATGCATCGACCAATGCCGCATCACGTAGCGTGCCCAACGTCGCAACCACGATCGCTTGGGTTTCGCCCCTGGTAAACAGGGCCGAGCCGTGAGTCTTGGGTAGAAGACCGACTTCCACACCAATGGCGCGTACGGTTTTTAGGTCACGACCGTCAATGCGGGGCTCACCGTTCAGCACACGCTGGCGAACGAGGTCTTTTTCGACCTTGCCAAAGATGTCTGACACATCGTCTCGGTCATACTGAGGCGCGTCACCTCCCGAAAGTTCCTCAACCACCTTCTCGCGTAAATCGTTAACAGCAGTCTGCCGCTGCATTTTGTCACTGACTTTATAGGCTGCCCCCAGATCGGATTTAACCGAGTCACTGACTTTGCCTAAGAGCGCTTCGTCAGTGGGTTCGGCTTGCCAATCCCAAGCCGGTTTGGCAGCTTCGGCGGCCAATTCTTTCACGGCCTGGATAATGGACTGCATTTCTTGATGGGCGAATAGAACGGCACCCAACATCTCATCTTCGTTGAGTTCCTTCGCTTCGGACTCGACCATGAGGACAGCAGACTCGGTCCCAGCGACCACCATGTTGAGCTGCGAGGTCTTCAATACTTCGTAACCAGGATTCAGCACATAGTTGCCGTCGATAAAGCCGACGCGAGCCGCACCAATGGGGCCCGCGAACGGAATACCCGACAAACTCAACGCAGCGGACGTTCCAATCAACGCCGCTATATCCGGATCATGATCGTTGTCCGCCGATATAACCGTCGGTATAACCTGGACTTCGTTCATAAAGCCTTTGGGAAACAAAGGCCTGATGGGTCGGTCAATCAACCGGCAGGTGAGCGTTTCTTTTTCGTTTGGCCGACCTTCGCGGCGGAAAAACCCACCTGGAATCTTGCCAGCTGCATAGGTCTTCTCTTGATAATTGACTGTAAGTGGAAAGAAGTCTTGCCCGGATCTCGCGCTCTTCGCGCCGACTACCGTGGTCAAAACTACCGTGTTGCCAATGGTGACAACAACCGATCCAGTCGCTTGTTTGGCAATTTTGCCCGTCTCTATGCGGACCAGTTCATCGCCAAGTTGAAATTCTTTAGTAATGGGGTTCAAATTTTTTCTCCGTCCTTCTTACTTGCTTCTCTAATTAAATACATTTTCGTTCATCTCTAACTTCCAACCTCACGCGTATTGCTGCCAATCTTTATCGGCGCAGCTCGAGGCGTTTAATGAGGTTCGTATATCGTATCGTGTCCTTACCGCGTAGATAGTCCAGCAATTTACGACGTTGGTTGACCATCCGAATCAGTCCCCTGCGGGAGTGATGGTCCTTTTTGTGCTCGCCAAAGTGTCCCTGCAACGTATTGATGTTGTGGGTCAACAAAGCGACCTGCACTTCCGGGCTACCGGTGTCGCCATCTTCGAGTTGATGCTCTTTGACGATCTCGGCTTTCCTAGTGGCGCTTAATGCCATGTCATTCTCCAATATGCGTTGTGTAAGTTTTGCCCATCAACCGCGCATATTTGCAGTCGATGAACTCGTTGGAAACGATCGTCGATCGTTTTAGTTTTATGGTGTCACCACCAAACGACGCGGCGCAATGCGCCCATCGTCTAACACTTCTCCGACACCGATAAATCGAGTTCGATCTCCATCGGTGTTATCACTCAACCGTACCCACCCACTAGTCGGTGAATGTGCAACCAAAACCGGCTGACCTTGGCGTAAGTAGTACGCTGTCGATTCCGACAACCTCACTTCTGGCCAATGGCCAACGGCACTGGAAATCGGTTTTAGAAAGCGGTCGAGCGACGTCTTGTCCGCTTCGTCTTCTCCGCGCGCAGCGATGAGTTCATCGAGCGTAACCTGATGCCCCTCATCAAACGGTCCGGCAGACAGCCGCCGGAGCGCCGTAACGTGCGCGCCGCAGCCTAACGCATCACCCAGATCTTCTGCAATGGTTCTTACGTAGGTGCCTTTGCTGCAATGCATTTCTAACTCAAGCACATCGCCGTCGTGTCGCATGAGATTGTTTTCGTAAAGCGTAATGCAGCGGGCTTCACGTTCTACTTCTATGCCCTGGCGCGCCAGCTTATAAAGCGGTTGGCCATTGTGCTTCAATGCGGAATACATTGAAGGCACCTGCTTGATGCTGCCGCGAAACGCATCTAGTTCGCGTTCAATTTCTGCGGTTGTCACGCCACTGGCATCGCGTTCTTCGCGCACGTCTCCCTCGGCGTCGCCGGTAACGGTGGCCACACCAAGCTGAAGTCTTGCCCAATAGCGCTTATCTGACGATAAAAGAAATTGCGAGAATTTGGTCGCTTCGCCGAAACACAACGGCAAGACCCCGGTCGCCAATGGATCGAGACTGCCCGTGTGACCCACCTTTTGTGCGCCGAACAAACTTTTTACTTTCTGCACCGCATCGTTAGATGTAAAACCCGGCGGCTTATCCAACACCAATATGCCATCGACGGCGCGGCCGCTACGGCGCCCGTTGCCGCGGCCCCTTCCACCTCGACCTTTGTCTCGACTATTGTCTCCCGGGTCAGACTGACTCATGGCAACCTCGGTCAGGACCTAGAAGAGCTTGGTCCTCGCTGTCGTTTGCCCGTTCTTCAGCGACTCCTCGCACCTCAGCAATTCCTTGCGCCTGTTCTTGAGCAATCGCCGTATCGATCAAGCGCTCCATCGCGGGACCTTCCTCAATGAGTGCGTCGTAATGGAAGCGAGGTTTGGGGGTCGTGCGCATTTTGTGCCGCTTGGCGAGCTGCGAACGAAAATAACCGGCCGCGCCATTCAACACTTCGATTAGCTCGCTTTGCGCTTCTGGCGTCTCAGTCTCCAGGGACGAGACATAAATCTCGGCATACGACAGGTCCTTGCTCACCCTTACATCGTTCACGCTAACAAACTGTCCGACACGTGGATCACGCATTTCGAACTGTAAAATGCGCGCAAGCTCATCGCGAACGAAATCAGCAACTTTAAGGTCTCTAGACATGGGTGCGTTAGGGGGCTTGGCAAATCAGAGCGCTCTAGCCACCTCTTTGGTGTCATAAACTTCGATCATGTCGCCGGCTTTTACATCGTTGTAATTACGCACGCCGATACCGCACTCGGTGCCGTTGCGCACTTCATTCACATCGTCCTTGAAGCGCCGCAATGACTCCAATTCGCCTTCGTAGATGACGACATTATCGCGCAATACGCGAATGGGCTTGTTACGGAATACGGAACCATCCGTCACCATACACCCGGCAACTTGACCAAAGCGCGGCGAGCGGAACACATCGCGAACTTCAGCCGTACCTATAATTTCTTCACGCACCTCGGGCGGCAACATGCCCGACAATACCGCTTTCACATCGTCGATGAGTTCGTAGATCACGCTGTAGTAGCGCAGATCTATGCCTTCTTTTTCGAGCAACGTCTTGGCTGCTTTATCTGCGCGCACATTAAAACCGAAGACGGTTGCGTCATACGTCACCGCCATCGTCGCGTCGGACCCTGATATTCCTCCTACGCCGGAACCCAGTACTTGGGCCGAGACTTCGTCGTTGCCCAGGTCCGCCAGCGCTTGCACGATCGCCTCGAGACTACCGCGCACATCGGCCTTGATAACCAGCTTCAGAACGCGTTTTTCGCCCTCTGTCATGGT
>Ga0115002_10003763_pt1 | contig 18749 bp, 15 predicted proteins | sample ArcticOcean_MG_C_8_FD_89576 | JGI IMG/M metagenome (GOLD analysis project Ga0115002, IMG submission 89576) | Marine microbial communities from western Arctic Ocean - ArcticOcean_MG_CB11_86 | ecosystem: Environmental > Aquatic > Marine > Oceanic | place: Arctic Ocean: Canada Basin | collected... | reverse complement strand
TAGAAAGTTCAAACGTTTTATCGTGCGACCCATCTTCCTCTGCTTTTTGCGCCATCAAGCCCACATTAGAAACATTGCCCATCGTGGTCACATCAAAAGCACCGTGTTCTCTACAAAAATCAATGGTTGCCTGATAAATACCCGCATAACACCGATCGGGAATCGCAAACTTTGTATCGTGAAGCGCACCATCTGGCCCCCACATTTTGCCAGACTCACGAATGGCAGCCGGCATAGAGGCATCGATAATCACATCACTGGGCACATGTAAATTTGTAATGCCACGATCCGAATTCACCATCGCCAGTTCAGGGCGACTTTCATAACACGCACGAATATCGGCTTCTATTTCTGCGCGTTGTGCATCTGGCAATGTTTCTATTTTTGCTTCAACATCACCCCAACCATTATTGACATTCACACCAAGCTCTTCAAACACAGCCGAATGTTTTTCAAAAACATCCTTAAAGAAAACAGTAACCGCATGCCCAAAAATAATAGGATCTGAAACCTTCATCATTGTGGCCTTAAGATGCAAAGACATCAACACACCCTTCTCTTTTGCATCTTCAATTTGCGCCTCATAAAAAGCCTTCAACGCGCGACAACTCATCACGGTTGCATCAATAACTTCCCCGACCTCAACCGCTGTCTTTTCTTTCAATACCGTTGTATTGCCATCCGAACTCACAAACTCAATTTTGACATCGCCTGCCTCTACAATCACAGCCGACTGTTCACTGCCAAAAAAATCGCCACTGTCCATATGCGCCACGTGAGACTTTGAATCAGACGCCCACGCACCCATCGGATGCGGATTGTTCTTGGCATATTCTTTCACTGCAGCAGCCACCCGACGATCTGAGTTTCCCTCTCTTAACACAGGGTTGACCGCACTGCCCAAAATCTTAGCGTACCGATCCTTAATTTCCTTTTCACCATCTGTCCCTGCTTCTTCCGGATAATCTGGGATATCATATCCCTGCGACTGAAGTTCTTTAATGGCACCAACCAATTGAGGAACCGACGCACTGATATTGGGCAACTTAATAATATTGGCTTCTGGTGTCTTGGCCAATTCACCCAATTCCATCAATGCGTCAGATTGCTTTTGGCTCTCCGTCAGATTTTCCGGAAAATTTGCAAGAATTCTGCCTGCGAGTGAGATATCCCTTTTCTCTACAACAATGCCTGCTGCTTCTGTAAACGTTTGAATGATTGGCAAAAACGAGTAGGTTGCCAATGCAGGGGCTTCATCTGTTTCGGTATAAATAATCTTCGATGTCATTCTGTTTCCCTAAGTTTTAATGGTATAATTTAAGGGTGATACTGGGCAGGGAGACCCGCCCCTACTACAACTTAAAGTCCAAACTCTGTGGTTTTTTAGGAAGCGGATTCTGACGATGTGCTTCTTCCATCACAGCGATCTGTTTGCGTGTTTGCTCAGGTTTAATCAATCGCTCTGCCCCATTTATGAGCACGTCATATACATTGTTATAAAACCGCTCTGGGCCACTGGGCATCGATTCGAGTGTATACCCAACAGCCCCCTCAGTTCGCACTTCGTCGAGTGTCCAGGACTCTTCTGTATACTTGAGTTCTTCACGTGGATACTTGCGATCGATCGACCACAACCACATGTCGTGTTTGGGCGCCGTATCGGGGTCAAAATATTTCCACTTGAGCTCGCGCGCCCCACCAATCAAACCCCCATTTGTGCCGCTGATATTATATGTAAAAGGATCTGAGTAGGTATACAAAGAGCTGATATCAATATCAATCTGAGGTGCTTTTCGCTCGGGGTCCCACAGTGTCATCGTAATATGATTTTCAGCATCGCCCTCAAACGGGTTGCGACAATCCATACGACAAAAAACCTCGGGTGTGTTTTCCCACCCAAACAAACACAGCGCTTGATCTACAGCATGGGGACCCGTATTCAACAAACTGCCCCCCCACAAATCTTGCCGCGTTTGCCAATCCCATCGCCGTCGAAACCCACTCCAGGCCGAACGAATATGCACAATATCACCCAACACACCCGATGCAAGCACTTCTTGAATCTTATCAAAAAAGGGTTGCAGGCGATTATTCTGAAACGGGAAGAACAGACGATTATTTTTATCAGCTGCTTCGGTAATGCGATCAAAGTCGGCAACCGTACGCGCATTGGGCTTTTCACAAATCACGTGATAACCCGCATTAAGAGCCGCAATACTGGCATCAACATGGAGAGGTGATGGCAATGAATTGACAAAAAGGTCAAAACCACCTTCTTCGAGCATAGGACGCCAGTCGCTATAAACCTTCTCTGCCTTAAGCTCAACCTCAGCATCTTCGCGACGCTCAGGAAGCTGATCGGCCACAGAAGCAATCGTAAATCGATCGGTATCTTGCATTAAACGCTTTGAATGGATATTGTAACCACTGCGACCTTGGCCGCCAACGGCTACGCGAATTTTGTCAGACATGGGTGCTCCTCTTTTGTAATAACTGCGGATAATTGGATAAACACCTAAAAGTTATCTTAACAGTACACCATAAGGATTTCCATATTATACAAAATATCTTGCCAAAACAAGTGATTTAAAAACCATCGGTGAACGAATTCACCATGCATCCTCTACCTTATCTGAACAACAAATCTGTTCAATTAATCTTCCTAATCACTTGTTCCGCGGTGATTTATCCAGTACAGATAACAATTGCTCAAACCCGCATAAGCATATTGTCTATCACAAGCGTTGCCGCGCCAATGCCCAACGCATTTTCACCCAGTATGCCAACCTCTATCTCTGGGCATGATATCTTTTGTGAATAAATCTTCTCTTGCAACTGCGTTTTAATACGCGTCATAAAAGGCAAATAAAGCGTCAACTCACTCTTATTAAAGACAATCATCTCAGGGCTCAACAAATTCGTCACATTGACCAGCCCAACAGTAATGGCATCCGCCGCATCATGGAGCAATTCAGTACATATAGGACACCCCTCACGGGCCACAGCCACAACATCACCCACTGTTACTTCACGCTGCAATCCCGCCATCCGACGCTTCAACAAGCGCGCCGAATCAGACCGCATCATGCGCACCCCATGACCTTCAATAGCCGACTCACTTGCTATTGTATTCAAACACCCTCGCATCCCACACGTACAAACAGCCCCATTTGGATTGATCACCATATGGCCCAACTCACCTGCTGTGGCAAAATGGCCTGTATACAATTCTCGATTCACAATAATGCCCCCACCCAACCCCCTTGAGATATGCACACCAAAGATATGATCTTTTGCCATGGCAATGCCAAACCGTGCCTCACCCAAAGTCATTGCATTGGCATTGTTCTCCAAAAATGTGGGCAACTGAAAAGCATCTTCAAACAACTGTACAAATGCAATGCCTTCCCAACTGGGCAACGTCGATGAATACACAGCCACACCGCGTTGTTTGTCAATGAGCCCCAAAAAACTGATACCAATGCCCAACACCTTTTGACGATCCACCGCACTGCGTTCAATCACATCATCCGTCAAACGAATCACACCCTGCAAAATCGCCTGCGGATCAATTTCAAGATCAATCGCAGTTGTTTCCCGAGCAATCACCTCACCCTTACTGTTGGTCATAATCACAACAACGCCATCTTGGCCAATATCGATGCCAATCAAATTAAAAGCATCGGGGTCAATCTCCATCAACACGGGTTTGCGCCCCACACCGGCAGCTACATCTTCTGTATCCGCCGGATAAACAATCCCCTGCGCCTCCAACTTCTCAACAATTGCCGAGACGGTAGAAGGGGATGCATTGATGAGTCGTGCAATGGCCACGCGGGAAAGACGCGTATTGAGATGCAGCGCCTTGAGCACTTGCGCCGTTGTTTTATTCTTCAACAACAACTGGATATCATAAACACGCACATTATTTCCAATCGTCAAATGGATTGTTTGTACTGGCCAAGGGCAACGACACACGCGTACCCGCTTTGTGAGACGCATGCGCCATCATCGCCATTTCCAAATGCACACGAGATTGTGCCAAATCAACCAACGCCCACTCGGGTTCGCGCCCCTCAAGCATATCAATCATAGAACGGGCCATGCGATGATGTGCGTTCACCCATTTGTCTTTATCTGGTGGGGGTTCCGAAGGGATGACTTCCCAACGATCATCATCAAAAAGCCCCGGATTCACCAAGGGATGATAATAAATATCCGGTTGATTAGACATCGGTCCAGGCAAAGACAGCGTCCCTTTTGTACCATGAATATCGATGCGATAAGGAATCTCTTTGCCATCGCCCCGATAAGATTCAAAATCAACCGCAACCCCACCCGGAAATTCATAATACGCTTTAATGCCATCCCCCGCCACCAACCCCATACCTTCAACACCTTCTTTCACATCTGCCGGTGTTACACTGCGTCCATCCTGTGTCAAATGTGCATGGCACCACAAAGGCGTGCCCCAAAGTTGGCAGACAAAATCAAGAAAGTGTGGATACAAATCCAAGAACAACTGATCGCCCCCGTGTTCGCCTCCCATGCCATAAATGCGTGCCAATCGCGGTTCACCGATCTTGCCCGATCGAATCAACGGAATGGCCACCTTCTGAATGGGCGGATGCCCACGCCAAGGATGCGCTACCACCACCGAAGAACCCGACTTCTCACACGCGGCAATCATCTCATCAACTTCGGCCACAGAAGCCGCAACAGGTTTTTCCATATAAATATGTGCTCCTGAAGCCGCACAGTTAAAAACCAAATCCAGATGGTCCCCTATCTCACGCGATGCCACCACCACAATATCGGGCGATTCTGTTTTCAACATCTCCACATAATCGGCATATCCTTTAGGCGCACCCGAACGTGCCATAGCCGCTTCACGCCCCTCATCATCTGGATCGGCCAACGCAACAAGCTCTGCCCCTTCTACACCCGTAAACGCCCGATCCAAATAATGACCGTAACTGCCTCGGCCCGTGTGACCAATAATTGCGACCCGCTTCATTTTGCACCTCCTACCAGTTCAACCGATTTTCCTGTCGCCATCGATTCATAAATCGCATCAATCGCACGCATCTGAGCAACACTGTCTTCTAGTGGAATACGATGCGGTGCCCCCGTTTCCAAACAATCGCACAGGTGTTCCAATTGCAGCGCAAATTGAAACACAGGTTCAAATTCAATCACTTCTTTTCCATCGCCTGTCTCTTGTTCAATGGCAACCAACTGATCCTCATTATTCCACGCCTTGTCCATACGCAACATGCCTTGGTCACCGATAACTTCGGCATATTGAGACCGCCAGGCATTAAACGCCACCGAAATTTGTGCCGTGCGCCCACCCCCAAAATCCATCACGATAGTAGACGCATCGTCCACTTCAACCCCTGGCAATTCAACCGCAAAAATACGCTCGGGTTCTGCCCCAAACATAAACCGTGCATGATGAATATTATAACACGCCAAATCAAAAATACTGCCGCCACCTTGTTCTTTGTTCCAACGCCAATTCTTTTCGGGTCTTCTATTTTCGAGGGGCACACCTGTGCAAAATGTGCTGCGCACCTGTATCAATTCTCCTATCGCCCCCGAAGTAACCAATTCCTTCGCTTTGATATGCATCGGATGATACCGAAACTTAAACGCCTCAGCCACCAACACACCGCTTTCTCTTCCCGCTTGTGCAAATGTCTCTGCTTCGGCTGCATTGATCGTAAAAGGTTTCTCACACAAAACAGCTTTCACCTGACCAGACCGTGCCGCCTGAATACCTGTTTTGGCATGATAAGCGCCCCAATTACAAATTACGACAATGTCCAAATTCTCTTTTGCAAGCATCTCATCCAAATCGAGATACTGCGCCTCAACACCAAATCGCTCACCAAAATTTGCCATTGCATCTTTCGATATATCACAAACAGCAACCAATTCTGCCCGATCAACCTGCTGACAGGCCTTTCCATGTGCCCGCGCAATGCCACCCGTACCAATCAAACCAACGCGATAACTCATGCTATTCCTCCATGATGAATGACAAAAGATGCAAAACAGTGTCATTATAATAAAACAGGCTTATTTTTTTGTCAAACGAACTAAATATCCTTATTTTAAGCATTATTTCTTGACAATTTGTCCAAAAAAATCATGATTATTCCAATTCCAAAAAAATACACTCCTATATAGGACACACACAATGCCAATGGTCTATGGACATATCGAAGGCGTAGATAAACCCATTTCGCGAATATTGCAAGGTACAAGTGAACAAGAACAAGCCGAAGAATCACTACTCGACGGCGTATTTGAGCTCGGCGTGAATGCATTTGACAGTGCCCATGTATATCGTAGGGGTAAAAGCGAGGGCATGGTCGGCCAATGGATCGAATCGCGTGGCATACGCGACAAAGTCGTGATCCTCACCAAAGGAGCGCACCACAACAGCGACCGCAAACGAGTCACCCCCTTTGACATCACCTCGGAACTACACGATTCACTGGCACGCTTCTGCACAGACTTTATCGACATATACATCTTGCACCGCGATGACCCCACCAAAGAAGTCGGCCCCATTATTGACATTTTAAACGAACACAAGGCTGCTGGACGCATTGGTATATTTGGAGCATCAAACTGGACCATCCCACGCATTCAAGAAGCCAATGAATATGCCTTTAAGCACAATTTGAAACCCTTTACCGTCAGCAGTCCAAATTTTAGTATGGCCGAACAAGTCAAAATACCCTGGGACAATTGCATCACCATCAGCGGCCCCAATCATGAAGGTGAGCGTGCTTGGTATGCCAAACAGAAAATGCCCGTATTTGCCTGGTCAAGCATGGCCCAAGGTTTTTGGTCAGGCCAATTTTCACGCGAAACCTTTGAGACCTACAAATCCAATTTACTGGATTCATGCGTCACAGCATATGCATACGAACAAAATTTCACACGCTTAGACCGTGCCCAAGAATTGGCAAAAGAAAAAGACGTCAGCGTCCCACATATTGCACTGGCCTTTAACTTCCATCAACCCTTAAACATTTTTTCCATCATTGGCGTCTATCACCCCGATGAATGCAAAACCAACATTGAAGCACTCAGCTTAAAACTCACCCAAACAGAATTAGACTGGTTAGACCTCAAACGCGATGACCGATAATTGACAATCCACCAAAGCATCTGGAGACAACATGAAAAACATCGGATTCATAGGCCTGGGCAACATGGGCATCAGCATGGCCGAAAACCTCATCAAAAACGGATTCAACCTCACCGGTTTTGACCTCAGTCCAAAACAATTGGACACACTCCAATCGTTGGGCGGCACACCCGCAGCAACCTGCAAAGAAGTCGGTGGAAACTCAGAAGCTGTCTTTATCATGGTATTGAGCGGCACCCAGGTCAAACAAGCCCTCCAAGGTGACACGGGTCTGCTTGCCGGACTCAAACCCGGTTCTACCATCATCGTATCTGCCACCATCCACCCCTATGAAATACGAGAAATTGAACAACTCATTATCGACATCGACAAAGATATTCACCTTGTCGACACGCCTGTCAGCGGTGGCAAACCCGGAGCCGAAGCCGGCACCCTCGCCATGATGGCGGCCGCACCCAAAGACGTCTTTGACAACATCAAACCCGTCTTAGAAGCTGTGGGCAAAAACATCTTCCACGTGGGTGAAGAAATTGGCCTTGGCCAAACCGTCAAAGCATCCCTTCAAGCCCTCATTGGCTCAAGCTTCACCGCCATCTTTGAATCGCTCGTACTCGGTGTTAAAGCAGGTGCAAAAGCCGAAGTCCTCTACGAAGTCTTCAGCGCCAGCGGCGTGGGCAGCCCGCTCTTTAACAATGCCGCCTCACTCATCATAGATCGCAAATTTAAAGACACAGGCAGTCACATTGGCACCATGTATAAAGACCTCGGCATTACCATGAATATGGCCAAAGAAAATGGCGTGTCTATGTTTACCACCAGCGCAGCATTTGAACTCTTCCAAGCCGGTATCTCGCTCTTCCCCGAAGAAGACAACTGGTCCATAGTCAAACTGCTCGAACAAATCGCTGGCACAACCGTCCAAAAATCCAACACAGAGGAATAAACATGAAATTAGGCGTTATTACAGACGGCATCAGCCGCGACTTTGCACACGCATTAAACGTCATGACAGAATTTGAACTCACCTATGCAGAATTACAATTTGTTGGCGACACCGAAGTAGGTGATCATACACCCGAAGAAATTCAACAGATCAAAACACTCGCCGACCAACACAACGTTGCCATCTCCTGCATCTCACGCCACAACTTTGGTGGTCTGTCCATCATGGAGGTGGAGCCAGAAAGCGAAATCTTCCAAACCCATTTGGCTGCATTCAGGCGATGCATCGACATGGCCAAAGCCCTCGGCACAAACCTGGTACGCATTATGAGTGGCCGCAAAGAAATGATCCTTTTTGGCAGTCATGGTGCCGAAGTTTGGAACGTGAGCAATGGCGCTTGGGATCGTTTCTTAAAACTCATGGAATACCCCGTAAAAATCGCCGAAGAAGAAAACGTCACGCTCGTTGTTGAAACCGGCAACAACTCCATGATCACGTCGGGTTTCCTCGGTAGAAAATTCATCGATGACATTGGCAGTAAAAATCTCAAAATCTTGTGGGATGTGCCCAACAGCCTCTACTGTGCAGACACCCCATATCCTGACGCCTATGAGCTCATCAAAGATCACATTGGTCACATCCACATCAAAGATGGCCACGTCAACGTCCCCCATGCAACCTTAGACATTTGTCCCATAGGGGAAGGAGACGCCGCACCCTACTTTGAAGACATCGCCAATGCATTAAGGCGTGACAACTACCAAGGTATCATTTCGTATGAGAGTGTCTATCGACCAGATGGTGGTACCTTTGAAGATGGTTTTAGAACCTGCATACCGGCGTTTAAAAAGCTATTTGGTGATGACGTTTAGCTGTACTAATTATCATATTGGGAGCACCCATTTCCATGCGACTCATTACAGAACTACCCGATCCATTTCTCCTCAAAAATGGTCAACGTGTTGCATCTATTGAAGATTGGCAACAACGCCGCGAAGAAATTAAAGACATGATGCTCAACATTCAATACGGCACCATGCCAGGTGCACCAGAAGCAGTATCCACCACCACCCTCGAAACCGAAACCCTCGACAGCGGTGAAACACGCGAAAAATTACGCCTTGAATTCACACCCAACAAACACCACCCCAATCTCACATTCGGTGTAGACGTCACCGTTTGGCGTCCATCAGAAAAGGCCATCACAAAACGCAAAGAGACCATCAACGGATTCGGTAAAAACGGTCTGCCCGCTCTCATCTATGTGGGCGATAAGAAATTCGAAACACTGCTCAACAACGGTTACATGATGATCTGTTACGAGAACAATCAGCTTGAACCAATGGAAATGGGCAATGCCATTGTCGGCCCTGCACGAACCGCCTATCAAGAACTCGAACCCGACGCCCATTCTTGGGGTTCTATCTCCATTTGGGCATGGGGTGGTTTGCGCATGTTAGAATATGCCCTGTCTTTGCCCGAAGTCGACAACGACCAAATCATGATCTCTGGTCATTCTCGAAATGGCAAAACTGCATTGCTCGCAGGTGCCTTAGACGACCGCATCGCCCTTGTCAATCCCGCAGGTTCAGGTTGTGCCGGTGCAGGGTCCTATCTTGCCTTAGGCGAAAAGTGTGAAGATCTTGCCGCACTCACCAGTCGAGAACGGTGGTGGGCATGGGCACATCCCAATTTCGAAAAATGGGTAGGAAATGAAGAAGAACTGCCCTTTGACCAACACTTTCTCATGAGCCTTGTTGCACCACGCCCACTTCTACGTACCGAAGGCACCACCGACGAATGGGCAAATCCCGAAGGCACCTGTGTTTCCTTTTTAGCTACCGAACCCATTTATCAGTGTTTAAATGTACCAGACCGCAATGGCATTTATTTTCACGAAGGTGGGCATACCCATACAGAAGAAGATGCCACCGCATTGGTCGCATTTGCAGATGCACATTTTTTTCAGGTACCATCCACAACAAATTTTAAAACGCTGCTGCGGGATAAAGCAGAATTTCCAACCGCTTTTTCTTGGGCAAACCCAATTTAAACACTTCGGTACACTTGTCAAAATTAAGGACACAACAGATGATATTAGACCCGCTCTTTTCAAACTACACCATAAAATCCATCGACCTTAAAAATCGATTTGTAATGGCACCCATGACGCGTAAGCGATCACCCGATGGTATTCCCAACGAAATGGAAACAGTTTTGTTGCCATTAAAAGATGCGGGCATAGATATCTTCCACGCCAGCACCCGACGATTCTGGTTACCCGAATTTGAAGGCTCGGATATGAACTTGGCAGGGTGGACAAAAAAAATAACCGGGTGTCCAACCATTACAGTAGGCAATGTGGGCTTGGTCAAAACAGAATTCTTTGGGACAGGCCCCGAAAGTATCCATGAGGTGATGCGACGATTTAAAAACGAGGAATTTGATATGGTTGCTATAGGACGCCCATTGCTCAGTGATGCCGAGTGGCCCAACAAGGTGCATGCCGGGTTAAATGATGAGCTTGTAGATCACTATCAAGGCGCAAACCAAATTTATCCATAAAAAAACGTCCAATAACAAGAGCACATTATAAAACTGTTTTAATAAAAAGGGACTTTGGCATGAGCGAGCGAGAAGCGCAGTGGCGGCACGAAATTCGGACAGCCTTACACGTGCAAGATGGGACACCAGAGCTGGAACCAACAACCCATAGCAAATTCTCTCCAACGGAAGGTGTTCGTGTCGAACGGGTGAGCTATGGAACACAGTTTGGCATGCGCATTCCCGGCATCCTTTACCTGCCCGACCCGATGCCCAAGGAGGAGATCCCCGGGCTGATTATCGTGAACGGGCATGGCGGCGATAAGTATGCCTGGTATGGGATGTATTCGGGCATGCTATACGCCAAAGGTGGCGCAGCCGTTCTCACATACGACCCGACCGGAGAAGGCGAGCGAAACGCCAACCGTGAATCTGAAACACGAGAACACGACCATATCGAAGATCCCGAGCACATGGGCCCACGACTCGCAGGGTTAATGATCACAGACCTGATGCAAGCCGTCCGATATCTGGGCACCCGACCCGAAACAGACGCGACAAGAATCAGCGCCATGGGTTACTCGCTCGGCTCATTCGTCGTTGGACTGACAGGAGCAGTTGATGAACAGATCCACTGCTGTGTGCTCGCAGGTGGCGGAAACTTTGACGGCCCGGGCGAATACTGGGATCGATCCAAACCGATGTGCCAAGGAGCACCCTACCGAAGTCTCCAAGCGCTGGGTGACCGAGGTGCCATCCTATATACGTTACACGCCAGCCGCGGACCGACCCTGATTTATAACGGCCTGGAAGACGCTGTGGTAAATATTCCAAATCATGGACGCCCCTTCTTCGAAGATTTACGCAAACGAACGATCGCACTAAAAGGAAGCGAAGCAAGTGTATTCGATGTCGGGTTTTTAGAAGGCGCTTCACATCGTCCTCACTTTGTAACAAAACCCGTCGCCCTTTGGCTCGAATCACACCAAGGCTTTCCAAACTGGTCGAATGAAGATATTCTCAAAATGCCTGAGACACACATCGGACCGTGGACAGAAAAGTACTCGGTCGAAACCGATCGGGCATATGCAACGGAGATCCGAGAATTTGGAACGATGGCCCTTCGGGATGATATCCCAGGCATAAAGCGATCTTTGCTCAATGTGCTCACAGACGAGGAATGGGAAGCTCAAAAAAATATCCTGATTCACGAAAAATGGCGGGAGCAAATTAGAAAGGAACGGAAGAGCCTGAACGTATGTTGAAATTCGCATTCTGGAGAACGAAATTGTGCCGTTGGCTTCAGGAAAACATGGGTGACGCTTCCTGTGAGCTAAATTCTGCCCTGTCTGGACGGGTTTCCTGACGAATGCCCCTTTTGGAAGGATATTACCATAATTACTACCGAAGTCCTCCTCCTCCACGGCTCGCCCGGCTCGGGCAAGACGACCCTAGCGGCCGCAGTAGCCGAGCAATTGAGACAAGCCGACCAAGCTCATGCCGTCATTGATTTGGATCAAATAAGCCTCATATACCCACACCAGGGTCGACCCTTCTCGCACAGGAATCTGAAAGCTATTTGGCCCAACTATACCGCGGTACCTGATATCAAGGTCATTATCCCCACCGTAATAGCCGACACCACCGACCATCAGTCATTACTTGATGCTATTCCCGCCGCCAAAGTAATGATTTGCGAGTTAACCGCGCCAGAATCCATTCTGAAAGAGCGTGTGACAGCTAGAGAACCCAACGCTTATTGGCAGGAGAGGCTAAGAAAGTGGGTTGACATCTACCATCAGCGTGATGAGAGTCAAACATTTGGTGATTTCCAGGTCACAACGCATGATGAGCCTATCGATGAAACGGCCAACAAGATTATTGAGAAAACTGGCTGGCACAATAAAAAATGAGGTCCATTGATGTCCCGATCGCCGGGCCTTGACCACAGCCTCTTTGGATGAGATGTCAATGCCCAACAAATTCTCTTGCTTCATGTCCGTCTCTTGTTGTAGTATGCCTCTAGGTCCCCTGACCTTGGAATCCAGTCCCATTCCGAAGCGACGATTGAACTATCTTAGCCACTCGTAGCAGTTTACTTTTAATTATTAGGAGATTAAAAATGGCGCCACATATGGAACCCATCACAGATGCAAGTGCTTGGACAGCTGAAGACCTTGAGCGTGACTCCTCTTGGAGATTCAGCCTGACCCATCAACAGCAAGACGATATGGGCAAAGCACTTCATCTCGTAAAAGAGCGCGGCCTGCAATTTCCCGAAATCACAAAAGACGACTTCCCACTGCCCAGTTTAACAGAGACCCTACAAAGTTTCCTACATGAACTCCGCGATGGCAGAGGACTCACCGTACTTTCTGGTTTCCCAATCGACGGCTATGATCTACAAGACTTAGAGATATTGTACTGGGGCCTGTGTACGCACCTTGGGACCGGTGTTACCCAAAACAAAGAAGCCGGCCTGATTCATTACATCACGGACGGCGCACTGGCCCCACAAAATGGCGCACGCATCCTTGGCAAACCCACGCCAAGTGCGTTACACGTTGACCTCTCAGATTGTGCCGGCCTTCTCTGTGTCCGCCAAGCACCCGATGACCCACGCAGTTTAGCTGCCAGCTCCATGACCGTCTACAACGAAATTCTCCGTCAACACCCCGAATATTTGTCCCGACTCTATGAAGGTTTTATCTGGAACAGAGTAGACACATATCCAAACGAAACACCTTTTTCAAACTTCAAAATACCTGCATTCAGCGCAGTCGACGGCGTTGTAACATGTCGCTTTCATCCGGGCTGGATTAAGGGCGGCATGAAAAAAGCAGAGCAAGTTCTCACAGACAGTGAAACCGAAATCTTCGACTTCATCGCCGAAACAGCTCAAAAAAACAGCTTCGCATTTCCACTGCACAAAGGCGATCTTGTCTTCTTCAACAATTACACCGTGTTCCACGGAAAAGAAGGCTACGAACCCATCGAAGACGAAGACCAAAAGCGGGTTCTCTTGCGCATTTGGTTGGATCTGCCAAACGTCCGTCCATTTGCAGATGAAGGCAGCGTACGTTATGGCGTGGTCCGCCATGGCAAAATGGGTTGGACGGCCGCCGACCTTCTCGCAGGCAACCACAACACCCCACACCGCCGTCGTGCCGATCATGTTCCTGAAGTGCATTGATCGAAATACAGATGCTGAAAATGGAGATCATCAACATGGACCTACCCGTATGCGACCCCCACTTCCACCTCTGGAACATTCATGAACGGCCCAACCTCAACTTAGGTGATGCCGTTCAAAATAATCTGCCGATCTACCTCGCTGAAGATTACGCGCAAGACATGGACACATTACCGGCACCCTTAAAACGTGTCTCAGGTGTACACGTCGAAACCGTCGTGGGCCAAATGGAAGGTGGATTTCCACTCGACACCGTAGAAGAAACAACCTGGGTCTGTAACCAACTCACACCCTCCGAATCACAATATCCATTCGCCATTGTCGGCCACGTTAACCTTGCACAAGACGCCGCACAAAGTGAAGCCCTTTTACACCAACACATTGAAGCATCCAAAAACCGATTTCGGGGGGTGCGTATGATTCTCAATCACCATCCCAACAATCCCGCTCTAACATGGCCCCAAGTAGAACACGGCGCATTCTTACACGACCCCCTTTTCAGCGCCGGCATTGCCCTACTCGGCAAACACAACCTATCCTTCGACCTACAATGCAATCCGCACCAAATCCAAGATGCCGTCAATGTCTTTCAAAAACACCCCGAAACACGTATTATAGTAAACCACCTCGCTCTGCTTCCCGACGGATCAGATGAGGCAACCGAACAACTATGGCACAATGGCCTAAAGGCGCTATCAGAACTCCCGAACGTTTTCATGAAACTCTCCATGGTCTTCTTTGCACAAAAGGGGTATCATCAAGATCCCCCAAAAGAAAAGAAAATCAAAAACATGGTCCAAGAAGCAATCGACCTGTTCGGGTGCAACCGATGCATGTTTGCCAGCAACTATCCCGTAGACAAACTGCAAGGTGTCAGCATGAACACACTGTATAGCCTCTTCCTTAAATGGACCGAAGACCTTTCAAATACCGAGCGCACGGCACTCTTTCACGACACAGCCGTTCAAGCTTACAACCTAACCTCTGCACCTGAAACGACGGAGCAATAATGCCTTTTTGTATGGCCGAAACAGTTCCTGGAATTACAACGCCCGAACTCACCATTGAAGACGAAACCAAAACCCTCCACATCAAACCGTGGAACACCGTTTTACTCAATGACAACGACCATACCTATGAGTATGTCATTCGAATGTTATGCAAGGTCTGTGGGGTTCATCCAAACGTAGCGCGCAAAATGGCCTCCGAAGTAGACTCAGCGGGGCGTGTCATTGTCTTCACTGGGTCTCGTGAACGGTGTGAATTGGTCCAGCAACAAATTCACAGCTGGGGTGCCGACCCACTTATCCCCTGGTGCAAAGGATCGATGAGCGCGGTTATTGAAGAGGCAGAGTGAACAATCATAAAAAAGCCTTCACTTTATCGATAAAGTGAAGGCTTTTTTATTGTACACGATAATTTTCTTAAATTCGTAATCTCTCAAATTTGCCGCGACTTCCAATGCCCCTGCGCAAATTTTCGGACTGTGAGTACGCCTTGTAGCGCACTAAAAATAACGAGTGCAACCCAAATACCATAAATATCAAAACCAAAAGAAAACGCCAGCATATAAGCCACGGGCAGTCGAATAATCCACTGAGAGATAATCGTATAAACTAGCGCAGGCATTGTATCACCTGCACCGCGTAAGGCGGCACCACTGGTAATGGCCGCGCACATAAACGGTTCGGCAGCTGCCATTGCGTATAAATAAATAATGCCCACAGCAATCACATCGGCATCTTCGGTAAAAATAGCCATAATATGAGGGGCAAGAAGCGCGATCGGAATGCCCAAAAGCGCAAGGCCAATCACCGAAATCAGCAACGTCGTCCAGCCACGCACCTCGGCACCCTCAGGATCTCCTGCTCCAAGGCGTTGCCCTACCAATGACGTGGTTGCCGTACCAAAAGCCAGCGAAGACCTGCGCAGCGAGCGTTCCATTTGACTGCCAATAGAAAAAGCCGCCAAAGCAACCGTCGGGTTTGCTGTCATTGCCACCAACTTGAGATAAACAACATTCGACCCATTTCGAAAAAGCCCTTGAAGTGCAGACGGAATGCCAATTTTAAGCAACTTGCGTGCGCGTTCTCTCTCGGGAAAATAGGATGTGCTTGGAAGCAACGTCAACGCAAAACGCCCAGAATAAAGCACCCAAAAACGACACACATTGCCCACCACACCCGCCACCACACCACCTGCTGCAGCACCCACCACACCCAACTGAGGCAAACCCCAAGCACCATAGATCAAACCATAAGCCGCAATGAGGTGGCAAAGATTTGAAACAATGGAAATATAAAACGGCGTCCTCGTATCTCCAGCGGCATGCAAACACGTATCCAAAGTACGTTGGATACCCATCAGCGGAACAGTCGCAAAAAAAACTTGCAAATAAGGCACCGCAAGCACACTCACCTCATCGGGCACGCTTAAGGAAGCAAGTGCCAAATCTGAAGTCCAATACCCAAACAAACTAATGACTGTACTGATGCCAAAAACCAGCGTAACCGACTGCTTGGCTGTTGCACTGGCTTCCGTCCATTTGTTTGCCCCAACGGCTTGGGCAACCATCGTCATCGTGCCTGTGGCAACAGCAACCATTGTAATGCCAATAACCATCACAATCGTACGCGAAATACCAACGGCTGAAATCGCCTCTGTGCCAAGCGAGCGCACCATAAAAATCTCGGCAAAGCCCACCAAGTTCTCCATCTGAGAACCCAGAGCCAATGGCAGGGTCAACGTAAGATAGGGGCGCACAATTGAAAAATCAAAACGACGCAATAAGGCCTCACATCAAAAAAGTAGGGATTTTGAGGAAAATTTAATTATCTTCCCAACCCCAAAGATCACACCTTCATCCTTTAAATGAAAGCAAAATCATGCCCAATCTCATTCTCAATACCGACATTGAACGTGGCACCATTAACAAACACATTTATGGCCACTTTGCCGAGCACCTCGGTCGCTGTATCTACAACGGGATTTATGTTGGTGAAGCATCCGACATTCCCAACACACGCGGCATTCGCAACGACATTGTTGACGCCCTCAAGCACATCAACATCCCCAACCTGCGCTGGCCAGGCGGTTGTTTTGCCGATGAATACCATTGGAAAGACGGCATTGGCCCCAAAGAGCAACGTCCCTCAATGGTCAACACCCATTGGGGTGGTGTAACCGAAAACAACCACTTTGGCACCCATGAATTCATGGACCTCTGTGAACAACTCGAATGCGAACCTTACATCTGTGGCAATTTGGGCAGCGGCACCGTTCACGAAATGCAACAATGGGTTGAATACATCACCTTTGATGGCATCAACCCCATGGCCGACCTGCGCAAAGAAAATGGACACCCCGATTCCTGGCCCCTCACATACTGGGGCGTCGGCAATGAAAACTGGGGCTGTGGTGGCAGTATGCGCCCCGAATACTACGCCGACGAATATCGTCGGTATCAAACCTATGTACGTGACTTTGGCAGCAGTCATATTTACAAAGTCGCTTGTGGACCCAATACAGATGACTACCACTGGACCGAAGTCATGATGAAAAACACCCTGTCTTTGCGTGGCGACAAACATCTCATGCACGGCCTGGCGCTTCATTACTACACCAACTATCGCGAATCGGCCACACAATTCAATGAAGACGAATGGTTCACCGTACTCAAAAAAGCATTGTATATGGACGAACTCATCACCCGACACAGTGCCATTATGGATCAATATGATCCCGACAAACGAGTCGCCCTCATCGTCGATGAATGGGGCACGTGGTATAAGGTTGAACCCGATACCAATCCCCGATTCCTCTACCAACAAAACTCACTGCGCGATGCACTTGTTGCCGCACTTCATTTTCACATCTTCCACAACCACAACGACCGTGTGCATATGGCCAACATCGCACAAACCGTGAATGTGCTCCAAGCGATGATCCTCACCCAAGATGAAAAAATGTTGCTTACGCCAACCTATCATGTTTTTGACATGTTTAAGGTGCATCATGATGCCACGCAATTAGATGTTCATCTTCAGACAGGCAACTACACACACAATGGCGATTCGATACCCCAAGTTAGTGTGTCCGCTTCAAGAGATGCAGAGGGTCGTGTTCATCTCTCACTTTGTAATACGGATCCCAATAATGCAATCGAACTCACGTGTGGTGTGCGTGGTCTAAATCTCGGCACAGTTACTGGGCAAATTCTCACAGCAGATACCATCACGGCACATAATACTTTTGATGAACCAGAGCAGATCAAACCCGCTGTTTTTAATGGCGCAACAGTCAATGGCAACAACCTTTCTATTGCATTGCCTTCGAAATCGGTTGTTGTATTGGAACTTATATAAACCCTTACGGATACGCACCAAAAAGCCCCGTCGATAAATTTTTCGATGGATTGGGCGTTTAGCCCGTCATTCATGTTGAAAAGTCTAACTTACCCACATACAGTGTGGACAACAACAAATCGTACGGCCAAAGCAAAGCCCCCGATACCCTTTACGACTTCAGGATCTCCTAAAATAAATTTATGAACAACACACAAGACGACACCGAATCATCTCCAGGCAGTCCCATAAACAAAATGCTGCTGCCCAAAACCTTCTACTTCTTTTATTACGCCGCAGGTGCCTCCCTCTTTCCATTCCTCGTACTCTATTACAGTGAACTCGGTTTATCAGGCCAAGAAATCGGTTGGCTCATTGGCCTAAAACCTTTCACCTCTCTCTTTAGTGCCTCACTCTGGGGTGGCATTGCCGATGCCACACAACGCCATCGTCAAATCCTCCTCTTCGCCATCATAGGCGTCACGGCCTCAGCACTCGTCCTCTCGGCCACAACCACACTCACCACGCTCATACCCGTTGTTATAACCTTCGCCTTTT